>Ga0208904_1001464_pt1 | contig 16088 bp, 19 predicted proteins | sample AntAceMetag02UKB_FD_184774 | JGI IMG/M metagenome (GOLD analysis project Ga0208904, IMG submission 184774) | Saline lake microbial communities from Ace Lake, Antarctica - Antarctic Ace Lake Metagenome 02UKB (SPAdes) (version 2) | ecosystem: Environmental > Aquatic > Non-marine Saline and...
TACCAATTTTAACCTTACCAAACTTTTTCAAATTTTTACGAATATCACTAAGATTAACTCCTAATTCTTTTCTCAAAATATTAGGCCCATCAACAAAAACCGCAAGATTTCGCTCATTTTTTTGTTTAAAAACTTTAACAAACGTACTTTTCATTGATTCAAACACAAAACCACCAACTAGGCTAAAATCAATATAATATAGGTTATTTTATTTATAAACTAAGTGTGTTATAACCATAAAAAACAAGAAAATTAGGGAAAATGATTTAAATAGAACTAACGATATTTTCTTAGTGATTACACATGGTTGAAGGCGAAAAAAAATTTACAAGTGCTGGTTCATTAAAACCAGGGTCATACGTACTTATTGAGGACGAACCTTGTCAAGTTAAAAGCGTGGAAAAATCAAAACCAGGAAAACACGGTGCAGCAAAAGTAAGAGTAACTGCAATGGGTGTTTTTAAAGAAACAAAAAAGAATCTATTAAAACCAGTTGATGCAAGTGTTAATGTCCCTATAATTCTAAAAGCAAGTGCACAAGTAGTTGCAATGATGGGCCCACTAGTTCAAATGATGGACATGACAAGTTACGAAACATTTGATGTTGAAAAACCAAAAGATGTAGCTAACCTTACAAGCGGAATAGAAGTTGAATATATCCGATGGGGAAGTAGCATTAAAATAGTAAGAAAAAAATCAAATTAGTTTTTATGAAATTAATTCTTATTCCTTCATCACAAGGAAGCCTTGATAAAAATTTAGGGTGTGAAACTGCACCTGAACTTCTTTGCAAAAATAAGGAAACTGAAAAAGTAAATGTTGTTCCTTCAAACCTTGAAGAAACAGATAAAGTAATTTATTCCAAAGCAAAAGAAGTAATTCAACAAAACCCTATTTTTGTTGGAGGCGACCACTCAATAACATACTCTTTATTCAAAGCATTTTCAGAAGAATTTTCAAATGCTTCTTTGATTATTTTTGACGCACACGCAGATGCTGATGTTTTCTTCAAACCAGTTTCACACCAAGACCTCAATAGAGCAGTTATTGAAGAAAAAATAATTGAAAAAGAAAGACTAATGATAATTGGATTAAGAAAAGTTTTCGATGTAGAAAAACCATTCCTTAAGAAACACAAAATACCAATTATAAGTGCTGAAGAAATTCATAAGGATTTCAACGGAGCAAAGGAAAAACTTTCTGAATTTTTGGAAAACCAAAAAAACATTTACCTATCAATTGACATTGATGCACTTGACCCAAGTATTGCACTAGGCACTGGTTACCTTGAAAAAAATGGTTTAACTAAAAAAGAGTTTTTTGAATTACTTGAAATGATTCTTGAAACAAAAAAAGTAAAGGCAAGTGATTTAGTAGAAATTAATCCAAAACTTGACAAAGAAAATAAAACAATTAACTTAGGAAAAGAAATACTTAGAAAACTAACCCCTTGATTTTGACTTATCCTTTAATTGTCTTAAAAACTCACGATGATCAGGATAAGTAGAAAGTGCTTCTATAAGCAACATTCTAACTTCCGAATTTTGAGTAAGCTCAAATTGAATATGCTTTTCTTCTGCAGACGCATTAAGTATTGCTTGTAATTTATTTGCAAATTTCATCTCGGGAATATGTAATTTACCAGCTGATTCGAATCTTTTAGTTATTGCCCAAACACTAGGGTCCACCGTATTTGATTTAAATCTTTTTCTTCGTTTAGCTAGACCCCTTTCCCCAGCAATCTTCGTTCTATGGTCTTCTCCAATTCGATGCTTTCTTGAATGATTTCTTGCTCTAGCTCCACCCATTCACTTCGCCTTCAAAATCTTTGCTTTTCCGCCACAATACTTTTCAATATTTTTAAGAATCTGCTTCATTGCTTTCTCAATGTATTCCTGAGAAGTATTTTTGTTTCCCTGCACATACAAAAAAACATTCTTGGTTTCATTCGTGACCTTTGTGTGTTCTCCTTGCTTAACATCCAAACGGCAGAGAACAACTTTGTCGTCTTTGAAAACGTATTCTTTTGAATCAATTTTCATTTTTTCAGTTTTACCCAAAGGAACATAAAATTCATTTCCATTAGCAAAAGTAACTTCAATATTTCCAGTTATTTTATCCAAATCATGTGCTCCAACAATTAAACCTTTTTTAATTGAAACAAGATTATAAGAATCAACAACAGTATTAATTTGGGGAATCTTTCCTGATTTTTTAGCCAAGTCAACAAGATTTTTTACTGCGTGTGTATCTTGTTTAATTCCTATTTCTTTGTACAAATCAATGTAACCTTGAATTACTTTTTGTTCCTCAACAGAATCCAAATCAATATTTTTTACAACTTCTTTTTTTAATTTTTCAAGCCCCTCATGTTTCTTTTTTATTTTCACATTTTCAATTATCGCACAGGCAAGATTCAAACCAAGTGCTTTTAATTTAGGGTTGATTTTTACACTAATTTTTTTATGTTCCTTTTTTTCTTCTATTTCTTCTTTTGGTAAATCTATTTTTTCGAACAAAATCTTTTTTTCGCCAAGAGAACCTTCTTTTAAAAGATTAAACTTAATTTCGTTTACTGAAGAAACAAGTTCAAAATTTAATTGCTTAGAAATAGCTTTACTTGTATCAGGCAAAAACGGGGAAAGCAAAACCGAAATAACTCTAATTGAATCAAGAACCGAATAAATAACTGTTTCTAATTCTTTTCCTTCAAGATTCCAAGGGGCTTTATCATTAACATATTTATTACAAACAGAAACAAAAGAAAAAATTTCTGCTAAAGCATTATGAACTTCTAATTTTTCCATAAACGAATCGATTTTTTCAAAATCAAGTTGCTTACTTAATTCAGACTCAGTTTTTGCAGAAGGGATTTTTCCGCCTAACTTTTTTTCAGAAAGAGAAATAACTCTATTTAACAAATTACCCAAATCATTAGCTAATTCAGTATTGTGTCTTTTTACTAATGCAATTTCAGAAAACTCTCCATCACTTCCAAAAGGAATCTCTCTAAGTAAAAAATATCTTAAAGAATCTGTTGAATATTTTTGAGCCAATTTTACAGGATCAACTATTATTCCCCTTGCTTTACTTAGTTTTTCTCCATTAAGATTTATGAACCCGTGAACAATAACTTTAGGAAGAGGTATATCAAGAGCAAGAAGTATTGCCTTCCAAATAACGTTGTGGTGCCAAATTATGTCCGATCCTATAACGTGTGTTGCTGGCCAAAAATCATTAAACTTTTTATTAGGGTAATCAAGAACAGTTAAATAATTTATTAACGCATCAATCCACACAGTAGTAGTAAGATTGTTATCAAAAGGAAAAGGAATTCCCCAAGAAACTTGTTCTCTTGTCGCACTCAAATCTTTTAATGGTTCATTTAATCGATTCAAAAGTTCATTTCTTTTTTTCTCAGGCCATAAAGAACTATCCCCTTTCTTAATGTGTTCAATAATTTGTTTGTGATATTTGCTCATGCGAAAGAAATAACTCTTTTCTTTAATCAATTCAACTTTTGTTTTATGGACTGGGCAAAGACCGCCAACTAAATCTTTTTCAGTGTAAAATGTTTCACAATCCTGACAATAAATTCCTTCATATTCGCCCTCATAAATATCCCCTTTTTCTTTTAACTTTTTGAGAATTTCATTAACAACTTTCTTGTGCCTTCCTTCAGTAGTCATGATAAAATCGTCATAAGAAATATTCAACACTTTACTAAGTTCTCTAAACATATCGGAAATTTCATCAACAAAAACTTGCGGAGATTTACCTGCTTTTTCAGCGGCTTTTTGGATTTTCAAACCATGGCAATCAGTACCTGTACTAAAATAAACTTCATAACCATGAAACCTTTTCCACCTTGCAAGAACATCAGTAACAATTTTCTCATACCCATGTCCAAGATGAAACCGTGCCGAAGGATAATCTATAGCTGTGCTTATATAAAATTTTTTCATATTAATCAAATTAATATAAATTATCAAACTCTTTTATTCCTTTCTAAAATATTATTTTCTGCTATTTTTAGATCAGTAAGCCTCTTTGCATGTTTTATACATGATTTTATCAACAAAATAAACTTCAATAAATCAGTTTTTCTCGTGATTCTTAACCTGTACAATGTACCATTACACCTTACTCCTCTTTTATCTACATATCCTTCTTTCACGGATATTTTTGGTTCAGCATTATAGACATCAAGTTTGTTCAGTTTTTTGTGAATAGTAAACAGAATGTTTGAATCATAAGTGCTAACTGAAAACTCTGCAAAATTGTTGTAAACTCCAAAATGGCCTTCAGCATCAACATAACCTGCAAGGAAAGAAATAAAATTTTTATCGTTTGAAATAATCCATTTTGGAATTTCGTCATTTTTTGGCAATAAAAAATCAAATGACATATTCAAATTACAACTAAATTGAGTACACCCGCTTTTTAAATTATATTTTGAAATTTTCCCGTACTTTTCAAATAAAGAATCCATCAAATCTAATTGTTCCTGTTTGGAAGTTCCAGAAGAAACATAAATTGTTTCGCCATATTTATTTTTGAATACATGTAAATCACCCAACCTAAATCCTATCATATATGCCTTTTCGATATCGCCTCCATCAAAATCTTTTTTCGCATATTTAGTTATGGATCTGCTGATTGATTTTGATCTTCTCGCAATAGATAATTCTATTCCTTCGGATAAAGTTCTTAGAGGGATGTTGAATTTTTTCAGTTTATAAAATATCCCGCTTGGAGAGCAACCAACCTTTTCAGAAATTTGATAGATAGATAACTTTCTCCCCCAATAAAAATCTTTCAAATTTTCTTCCGAGATATATTTGAATGACTTCCTGCTTAATTTTGCCTGTTCAGAAAATGTTCTTTTCTTGATGTCATTTTTTTGCAATAACTTACTTATTGTTTTTGGGTGTCGCTTACATAATTTAGAAACTTCCACAATAGAAAGCTTTTCTTTTACATAAAGTTCCTCGAGCCGCTCTTTAGAAATAGCCATAATAAAAATTGGTTTTTCCGACTTATATCTCATTTGAGACGTCATTGCCGGTGCGCTCATATTAACCACTCGGCAAAAGAAAAACCTGCGAAGAACATTAGTACATGCGAAGCAAAATCAAGAAATCTTTCATCTGCAGTTAGCATGTACAAGCTCAACGGAGCAATACAAATGAAAAAAATGAAAAGGCGACTCATTGCATCACCCCCAAAATCCACAGTTCTCTATCTGTCGGCTCTTCGCTTTGAAGAGCTTGAAGAATTTCTTCTTTATTTGGAAATTTGATTTCAATCATTGAATATCGCCTCCACGAAGACTGAATTTTTTCGTGGACGCCTCACTGCTTTTGGAGGCATTAAATCCTAGCGGAGACTTCAACGGAGCTAGGTTTAAGCCGAAAAAAGCAGAGTTCTAAGAAAAAATTCTTGAGTGGGGGGCAATTTGATTAAAACAAGTACGCTATAAAATTTTATTATGAAAAATGAATTATTTTTGTTGAGTATAATATTTTTCGCTTCTTTTGGTTTAGCTCAAGATTATTCGGTTGATTATGTAACTAATCTAATTCTTGAAAAATGTGAAAATGAAACAATAGACATAACAAACCTAATAGATCTAAACCTTTTTTTTGCACTAACGAATTAGGGCAAAAGGCAAGTTGTCAAATATATTACAATCCTCCACATGATAGAACTACAATTTTACAAATAATTGAGGATATTGATTCTTTAACGCCGTTTAATCAACTAACTGGATCTTTTAGTTTTGGAGCTAGCTATACTGGAAAAGACCTCATTAAATGCGGAGAAAGTAGTTTGAGTGTTTCAGAATTCACATATATTATTGATGAAAAAGCTATTGACCCTGTTGTTGTAAATCAAGTTTATCAAATTGCACAAAACATAATCGCAAAGGAGTTTCAACAAAATGCAGTTCAAGGAAATGACAATACACTAAACACAGGAGATACTTCATTCAATAAAATTGAGGAAATTCAAACAAAAATAGACAATACAAATGCTAAATTAGATCAAGTTGTACAAGGAATTGATGATATTAACGGAGGTCTAAACCAAGAAAAAACCAATATTAACACCAAAATAGATTTCAATTTATATTTAAACATTGCATTTACACTTCTATCAATTGGACTTGCATTTAAATATAAAAAAGAAATTCATTCAAAAATAACTTCAATATTTTCCAATAAAACAACAACTTCTACTAAAATTGAAATTAACAAAAAAGAATAACCCCCAAAAGCTACATAAAAAAAATTAGTTTTTCAAATTTTTTTAAGTAAAAAGTTTCAAAAATGAACTCCGTGAAATTAAGTATCAATTAGACTTATTATATACGCAAGCACAATGGGGGTTGTGTTAGTTTTCCCAATACCAATTCATTAAATGATTCTGGAGCGGCAATAAGCCCTAAATTCATTTAAAAACCCAAAAATCGATATTTTAATAGGGCAAAAATATGTACTCTGAAGAAACTACTGAAACATTTGAAGATAATCCTTTTATTGAAAAATTTGAATTATTTTTCAAACACAGGTGTATGAAAGAAATTGAACGTCTTGTTGCAGATTATCCTCAAAAAAGAAGCTTAGAAATCGATTTTAAAGAAATTGAACATTACGATGTTGACTTAGCAGATGAATTATTAGTAAATTCTGATGTTTGCTTGGCTGCCGCCAGACAGGCAATAAAAAATATTGATGTTCCTCTTTTAGAAATCGAAGAATTTTCACCACACATAAGAATTCACAATTTACCTTTAGAAAAACAACCAATTTTAAGAGACCTTAGTTCAAGTCACCTAAACAAAATAATAACTGTCGAAGGAGTAGTAAGACAAATAACTGAAGTTTTACCAAAACTAAAATTTGCCACTTGGAAATGTTCAAGATGTGATGCGGTTTACAAAATACCTCAAACAAAAAACATTCCAAAAACACCCTCGTTATGTGCTGAATGTAAAAATAGAACTTTTAATTTAGAAGAAGAAACAAGCGAATTTGAAGATTACCAAAAAATACAAATTCAAGAACCTCTAGAATTACTAAAAGGAAGCGAACAGGCAACAAATCTTGACATTTATGTGAGTGATGATATTGTAAACAGGGTTGCTCCGGGAGACCGAACAAAAATAACAGGAATATTAAGATTAGTTCCTCCAAAAGAAAAAAAAGTTGTTTATGGACGTTACCTAGAAGCAATTCATTTAGAAGAAACTGCAAAAGAATTCGAAGACGTTGATATTAGTCCTGATGAAGAAAAAGAAATAAAAGAACTGGCAGCAAAGGATGATGTTTATGATCAACTTGTACAAAGTATTGCCCCACACATTTATGGCCACGAAATAATGAAAGAAGCAATCGCATTACAATTATTCGGAGGAGTAAAAAAAAATCTTCCAAATGGACAATTAATCAGAGGAAACATTCACGTAATGATTGTTGGAGACCCAGGATTAGCAAAGTCACAAATCCTAAGAGCAACTGACACAATAGCACCCAAATCAATTTACGTTGCAGGAAAAACTTCTTCCGGGGCAGGATTAACTGCAACAGCAGTAAAAGATGAATTTGGAGACGGCGGCTGGACACTAAAAGCAGGAGCACTTGTACTTGCATCAGGTGGAATGGCAATGGTGGATGAGTTCGATAAAATGGACCCAGAAGACCGAAGTGCAATGCATGAAGCACTTGAACAACAACAAATTAGTGTTGCAAAAGCAGGAATAGTAACAAAATTCAAAACCGAAACAAGTGTTTTAGCAGCAGCAAACCCAAAATACTCTAGATTTGATCCTTATCAACCATTCATTGAACAAGTAAACCTGCCTCCAACACTAATCAGTAGATTTGATTTATTCTTCATGATAAGAGATGTATTGGATAGAACAAAGGATTTAGAAATAGCTACTCACATTTTAAAAAGTCACAAAGCAGGAGAAATGGCCCTTCAAAGAGCCAAACGAGGAATAGGGACAAAAGACAAAGAACTTGAAGAATTAGAACAATTAATCACGCCAAAAATAACAAACGAATTATTAAAAAAATTTATTTCATACGCAAGACAAAACATTTTTCCAATAATGTCAAACGAAGGAATGCAAGCAATATCTGATTTTTACATTTCATTAAGAGACCAAGGAAGAAAGGAAGGTTCTTTTGCAGCAACCCACCGACAACTTGAAGGATTAATAAGACTTGCAGAAGCAAGTGCAAGAGTAAGACTAAGTAATGACGTAGAACCGAGAGATGTTGAACGTTCAATAAGATTAGTTAGAAGTTCCTTAGAAGATCTTGTAACCGACCCAGAAACAGGAAAAATTGACATTGATATTATTACTTCGGGACAAACACATACTCAACTAAGCAATTTAAAAAAAATATTAAGCATGATAAAAGAAAAAGCACAAGAAATTGACAAAGTCCCAATAGAAGAAGTAATTGCAGAAGGAAAAACGATGGGAATGGACGCAGAAAAAATAAGAGATATTATTTCAAAACTTCAAAAATCAGGAGACGTTTATCAACCAGGGCATGGATTTGTTAAGCCGACATAAAAAGAAATATTTAAATATAATCAACTATATATATACTATAGTGAATTATATGCCTGAAACTACTACAATACAACTTGAAAAAAATACAGTTCTAAAATTAAAAAAAGTAAAACAATACCCTCGACAAACTTACTCTGAATTAATTCAAAATATGCTAAAAGCTTACAAAGCTCACAAAAATCAGTATGATGAATTTTTACACAAAATACAACAAGAAAAAATGAGTGAACTATGGGATAATAAAGAAGATGAGGCATGGGAAGATGCTTGAACCAGGAGACATTATTTTAACTCAACTTCAATTTGTCAATTCTTTTGAAATTAAAAAAAGACCTGCAGTAGTACTATTTGAAGAATTTACTAATATTGTTGTTGCAGGCATAACAAGCAATACAAATATGCAAGGAATCCCTTTAACAAAAAAAGAAGGAGCAATAAAACACAGCGTAATCAAGACAAATTACATTTTTACAATTACTGAAAAAGCAGTTGAAAAAAAACTTTTCAAATTAACTCAATCAAAAAGAAACCTTCTTTACAAAGAACTAACTAAAAAACTAGAAAAATTAAATAAATAATCTTTTTTCCAAAAAATTAACTAAAAAAAATGTTTCAAAACTCCAAAAACAAGGCGACATTTATCAACCAGGGCATGGATTTGTTAAGCCGACTTAATTATCTAAATCCCCCCCTCCCTAAGGTATTTGTTTTGTGAAGCTATCAGAACTGCAAGGTCTTGCTCAATGCATTCCACTACTTCAGGAGGCTCTTTTTTATGATGCTTTGCAAAAATAAGCAACTGTATCAGTATAACTAACTGATTTTGGATTAATTCATTACGCGCTTTCACGTATGCTTCAACGGGAGGCTCTTTAAATTTTGCTTTCAAAGCAGCGCCACAAATTTTTTTTAGTTCCTCTTCGCGGGCAAGGCGCTTAGCATATTTTTTTTCACCAACCATTTCAATTGTGAGAGCTATTACCCTAGATTTAATAGCCTTTTTAAAGAAGCACCTACGGGGCCTTGAACTTGTCGGAACTTTTTTTTTCGGTTTTTTTGGAGGCATAATAAAAAGAAGTTCTTTCCAGTTAAAAACTTTTTTATAAAGGTATTAATCATGAGCATAAAAGAAAACCTTACTAATCTTAAAAAAGAAATTAAAGAAACTTGCGAAAAAGTAAGACGAACTCCCGAATCAATAACTCTTGTGGGAGTAACAAAAACAAGAAGCATTCCTGAAATCAAAGAGCTTGTTGAAGCAGGGGTAGAAGATGTTGGAGAAAACAAAGCACAGGAACTTGAAGAAAAATACCCTGATTTAAAAGAAATGAAAACTGAAATTCATTTCATTGGGAGACTACAATCAAACAAAGTAAAAAAAGTAGTAGAAATGGCAGATTATATTCATTCAGTTGACTCAATTGATTTACTAAGAAAAATTCAATACCAAGCACTGGAACAAAATAAAACTCAAAACATTTTCCTACAAGTTAATACTTCAGGCGAACCACAAAAACAAGGAATGGAACCAAAAGAAGTAGAAGACATGATGACTTCAATGCAAATGCTTCCATTTGACAAACTTAGGTTTATTGGACTAATGACAATGGCGCCACACACACAAGACGAACAAATAATTAGAGAATGCTTTTCAAAATTAAAAGATATAAAAGAACACCTAAACATCACTCATCTCTCAATGGGAATGAGCAACGATTACAAAATTGCAATTGAAGAAGGCTCAACTGTTTTAAGGATTGGAAGAAAGCTTTTTGAATAAAGAAAAACTACTGATTATTATGAACAAAGAATTAATCATTCAACTAATTTTGCTTTTTTTAATAACCCAATCAATTGGTTTGGTTACGGGAAATTTTTTAATCGAACAAAGTATACACGCTACAATTGTTACTGATAACCCAGAAGATGTAGAAAATAGTTTTGGATTAATTCTAGGAATACTAATTTTTACAGCAGGATTACTTGCACTACTAAAATATGCACCCGAATGGATTATTGGATTATTTTTAAAAGGAATGGAAACCATGGCAATCTTTGGAACAAGTTTACTTGTATTAATGCCATTACTACTTAAAGATGAAATAATTTTAGGAATCGCAATACTATTTGTTGCATTAAGAATTTTTTTAAGAAAAAATAATTTAATAAAAAACTTGGCAAGTGTTGTTGCATCAGCAGGAGCAGGAGCATTAATCGGAGCAAGTTTGGGAGTAACACCAATAATCTTATTCATTATTTTACTTGCAATTTATGATTATATCGCAGTGTTCAAAACAAAACACATGATTACTCTGGCAAAAGGAGTAACAAAAAAGAACCTAAGTTTTACTTACACTCTACCAACAAAACAACACAACTTTGAATTAGGAACAGGCGACATGGTAATTCCATTAACCTTTGCAGTAAGTGTACTGGGAACACAAACCGCAACAGGAATAGAAAAATTTGTTATCCCTTCATTAATTTTAATCGCTTCATTAATTGGATTAATTCTCACATTACATTATTGTTCATTAAAAAAAGACAGAGTACTACCTGCACTACCGCTTCAAACAGCATTAATGATAATTGTTTTTGGAATAACAAAACTAATTGGTTTTTAATTTAACTAAGTCCTATTGAGCACAAGCGAAATGGACGCGCACCCAACCGACGCAACGGTTGTTTCAAAGAATTAAAAAATCTTTTACAAATACGATTCCATAATAAGCAGCAAATCCAATTATTAAAAATCTAACAACTTTTCCTAAAAGAGCAGCTAAGAAAAACTTTTTTATATCATACTTAATTAAACCAGCGGCAATACCGATTATGTCAAAAGGAAAAGGAGTTAATGAACCAAGAAAAACAAAAATCATTCCTTTTTTTCCAATTAAATCTTTTATTGAATCAAGTTTTCCAAATTCTTTATGCTTTACTTTTTCAGCAGCTTTTACACCAATTAAACCCATTATATACGAAGTCATTTCACCAATCGCAGCACCTAAACCCGCAGCAAAAGCATACAGCATTACTTCAGTAAAAGAAACCGCATACTTTTCACTAAAAATAAAAAGAATTCCTTCAACCGCAGGAAGAATAATAAAAACAGTAGCATTAGAAATCATTGAAGCTACAAGAACCCCCATCAAACCATAATTTTTTACAAAAGATTCATCAATAATAGAAGAACTTTCAATTACCCAATAAACAAAACCTACAAATAAAACAAAACTACCAATTATTTTTATTAGCTCATAATTTTTGTTTTGTTTTATAAAATTGATTAAATTCATGCCAAAATAAAAGGAAAATTGTATTAATAAAACAAGAGGATTAAGTCAAAGCATTGCTTTTAAAAGCCTTTGAGGGCAAAATTTAATTTATGGAATACGAAAAAATGCTAAATAGACTTTATATGTCACTTCCAGAAAAAACCGAATCAAGTGAAAGATTTGAATTGCCAGTACTGGAAAGTAATTTACAAGGAAAAAAAACAATAATTAGAAACTTTTCAAAAGCATTAAAAACAGTTAAACGAAAAGAAAAACATTTTTACAAATATATTACAAAAGAAACAGCTACCGCAGCAACAATTGACGGACCAAAACTTATTTTAAATGGAAAATTTTATCCAGACATGATTGGAAAAATATTTACTAAATACTTACGAGAATTTGTTTTATGTCATGAATGTGGAAAACCAGATACAGAAATTAATGAAAGAAACGGAGTAAAGGTTTTGAAGTGTACTGCATGCGGAGCACTTAATCCTTTAAAAAAATTAAGGTGAATTATTGTTCTGTAAAATACATGAAACCCAAAATTCTACAATCCTTGCTTGTTGTGATAAAGAACTAATTGGAAAAACCCTCCAAGAAGGAAATTATGACGTTACAATTGAAGAAAGTTTTTACAAAGGCGAACTTATAACCCAAGAAAAGCTAGAAGAATTATTACAAGAAGTAAATAATGCAAATCTCTTTGGGAAAAAAACCATTTCAATAGCAATAAAACAAGGTTTTTTAACACAAAAGGACTTAATTAAAATTAAAGGAATAGAACACGCAATAATACTGAAGGTATAACAATGAACAAACGTCCACAAAAAGCACCAATGACTCCAGAAGCTCAAGCAGAGCAACTTAAAAGAATACGATTACCAAAAAAAAGAGACCTTGAAATGTTTGGAATAGTTCTCCAACGAATGGGCGGAACCCAAATAAAAGTTCTATGTGAAGACGGAGTAGAAAGACAATGCAGAATTCCCGGAAAACTTAGAAAAAGAACCTGGATGAGAGAAAGAGATTTAGTAATTGTTAAACAATGGGATTTTCAACTAAGCAAAGCAGATGTAGTTTGGAGATATATTGGTTACCAAATTGAATACTTAAAGAGAAAAGGCTTTTTGGATAAACTACCAATATAAAAATAATAATTTAATTCTAATTATGAAAGAAAACTTTGACTATGACGAATTTGAAAAACGAATAAAACAAGAATCAGACAGAAAGATTTTTGAAAAAGTATTCGATGCTCAAACATTAAAAACATTAAATGTTTTAGCAACAAAAAATTTATTCGAAACACTTGAACACATTATAAGTACAGGAAAAGAAGCCCATGTATTTATAGCAAAAGATGCAAGTGGAAACTCAAGAGCAGTAAAAATTTTTAAAAAAGAAACAACCGACTTCAAAAGAATGCATGAGTACATTGTTGACGATATACGATTTAAAAGAATAAAAAAAGACCGAAGAAATCTCGTTTATGCATGGGCACAAAAAGAATACAAAAACTTAATACTTACAAATAAAGCAAAATTACCAGTTCCAATGGTGCTAGGGTTTAAAGAAAACGTAATAGTAATGGAATTTATTGGAGAAAATGAAGAAGCATCTAAAAGATTAAAAGAAACAACCCCCACAAAAAAACAATTAAAAAATTATAAAGAACAAATGATTGAATTTATTGCAAAACTATACTTAGCAGGATTAATACACGCAGATTTATCAGAGTATAATGTACTTGTAAAAAAAGATAACTTATACATAATTGATTTTGGTCAATCAGTTTTACTAAACCACCCCCATGCAAAAGACTTTTTTGAACGAGATGTTAGAAATATGGCTACTTATTTTTCAAAACAAGGATTAGAAACTAACTTTGAAGAATTTTATTTGGAAATAAAAAATAAAAAAAATTCACTTTCTAAGAAACATTCTTAAAAATACGCACTACTCTATTAATATATTTTATATATTATAAAATAGTATAATGAAAAAAATTGAAGGAAACTCTGAGTTTCTCCTTGTCCCCCTTGATAGAATCGGAGCAATAATAGGAAAACGCGGTTTAACTAGGCGAGAAATTGAATTAAAAACTCAAACCCTGTTAAAGGTTGACAGTACAGAAGGAGAAGTTGAGATTTTTCAAAAAGGCTCGGCTTTGCTTTTTTTTAAAGCAACTCGCGTTATTAAGGCAATTGCGAGAGGTTTTGCACCAGAAAAAGCATTTAGATTGATTAATGAAGAAGTTTTTTTTGAATTAATTGATTTGAAAGATATTTTAGGGAAGAATGAATCAAATATGAAAGCTAAAAAAGGAAGAGTAATTGGAGCAAAAGGAAAAGCAAGAGAAGAAATTGAATCAGAAAGTGGAGCAAATATTTCAGTTTATGGTAAAACAATAGGAATAATTGGAACAGAAAATGAAATTTTTGAAGCAAAAAAAGCAGTAAATATGCTTCTTGGTGGCGCAAGTCATACCGCTGTTTACACTTCTATTAAAAAAGATTTCGAAAATGAAAATTTTGAGCTATGAGGTAATTTGATGAGTTTACAAGAAATTTCACAAGCAGAAGAAATTGCAAAAGAATTCAAAGAGCATAGTGTTGCGGAATTCTTCAAAAAAAACATGCAAATGCTTGGGTTAACAGGAAAAATTAAAGCACTAACAACAATTGTTCATGAATATGTTACTAATTCACTTGATGCTTGTGAAGAAGCAAAAATTACTCCAGATATAGAAGTTCAAATTAAAGAACTTGGTTCTGAATATTACGAAATTACTGTTAAAGATAATGGTCCAGGGTTAACAAAAGAAACTGTTGGAAAAGCATTAGGTCAACTTCTTGCAGGAACAAAATTCCACCGAATGATGCAAATGCGTGGTCAGCAAGGAATTGGTGCTGCTGGATGTACTATGCTTTCACAAATAACCACTGGAAAAGCAACTCAAGTAATAACTGGAACAGGACATGGACACCCTATTAGTCTTGATCTTACTATTGACCCAAAAAAAAATCAGGCAAAAATAGCAAATTTAGTTGAATTAAAAACAGCGTTTAAAGGAACATTAATAAGAGCAAAATTTAAAGGAATGAAATATGTTAATTCTGAACAAGCTCCTCTTGAATATTTAAGAAGAACTGCTATTGCTAATCCGCATGCGCAAATCACTTTAATTGAACCAACAAAACAAAAAATTGTTTTTAAAAGAACGTTAAAAGATATTCCAAAACAACCCCTTGAAATGAAACCACATCCAAAAGGAGTTAATGTTGATGAACTTAGTACTCTTTCAAAATATACTAACGCAAAACAAGTTTCTAGTTTTTTGAAAAATGAATTTGATAGAGTTGGAGATAAAGCAATTGCAGAAATTCAAAAAAATGTTTCTTTTGACTTAAAAAAAGACCCAAAAAAAATAGAATGGGATGAAGCAGAAGAAATTGTAAAACAATTTAGAAAAATTAATTTTATTTCGCCACGAACAGATGGCTTAAGACCAATTGGAGAAGAAAGAATAAAAAAAAGTCTAACCAGTATTGTACAACCTGAATTTCTTTCAGTATTAACGAGAAAAGCAACGGTTTACAGAGGCGGTTTTCCTTTCCAAATAGAAGTAGCAATAGCCTACGGAGGAAACGCGGGTAAAGGAAATGTAAAAAATGAAGACGGAATAATTGAAAAGAAAATGGAAATAATGAGATTTGCTAATAGAGCACCATTATTATTTGATACTGGAGGCTGTGCAATAACAAAAGCAGTTCAATCAATTGATTGGAAAAGATATGGAATAAAAGATTTTGAAAAAGCACCAATTACAATTTTTGTTAATCTTATTTCAGTACATATTCCTTACACTTCAGCAGGAAAACAAGCAATAAGTGACGAAGTTGAAATAATGGAAGAACTAAGACTTGCATTAATGAATTCGGGAAGAAAAGCAGGACAATTTATTTCAGGAAAAAAAAGAGAACAAGAAAGAAAAATGAAAAAAGAACTCTTTTACAAATTTATTCCAGAAATCGCGTCAGCACTTGAAGGAATAACTACTGCATCAAAAATAAAACTTGAAAAAGAATTAGAACATTTAGTACTTGAAAAATTAAAACTTGAAGACGCAGAAGAACAAGCCGAAATTGAAAAAGAAATAAACGGAACATCAAAAGAAAAAAAAGAAAATTCTGAAAAAGAACCCCTAAAGAAAA
>Ga0208904_1001466_pt1 | contig 16079 bp, 35 predicted proteins | sample AntAceMetag02UKB_FD_184774 | JGI IMG/M metagenome (GOLD analysis project Ga0208904, IMG submission 184774) | Saline lake microbial communities from Ace Lake, Antarctica - Antarctic Ace Lake Metagenome 02UKB (SPAdes) (version 2) | ecosystem: Environmental > Aquatic > Non-marine Saline and...
GGGTTAGGAACTTGTTGTCACGGTACGTTGTCTTCAATACAACGATGTCAGGGCCGCGATACAACCAGCCGTATCCTGTCGGTAATGGCAGGTGCGCAAGGAACCTGGTATATATCCAGTGCGTTTTTATGATAGGATTGAGCGACAGGCCCATGCGTTTTACTATGTCGGGGTATTCAGGATCGATACCACGGAGCCGTTTGTCGAGCAGATCGTAATCATCCTCGGTATTCTCGGTCGCTTCTTCCATCCATATGTCAGTGATGACACCACGTATGGGTGTTACTGACTTCACCTTCTGCGCATCGTCAAGTCCCTTGAATAGTATCTGGTATCTGTTGCTGCATGTATATGAGAATTCTGATTTGTTAGCGGTGAATGCTGATGATGCACCAAGCCGCTCGATTGATTTGCCGACTTCATTGAACACCGACGACTTGATTGTTGCTTGCACTTTACGGGTGATAAGATAATTACGCCCGCCATTCAACACATCAATCACAGCACGATCAGAATCAAATACTGATTTACCTGACGATGACCCGCCGAATGAAATCTGTAATGGCGTCTCATCTTTCAGTAGCGGATAGAAAGCATCGTTAATCATATCACGGCAGAGTGGCACCGCTGACATTTCTCGTTTGGTTGCATCCAACATCACTCGTCCTCGTCGATTATCTTGCCGTCAGCGTCAACAATAACCACCTTAAAATATACATCCCGCTGCGCTGCTGAATCAGAAAAGACCTTGAAATGCTCGCCGATGTCTTTGTTTGCCTGGCGTGCGTTTGCAAGGTCGTAGTCGTACTCTTCTATCATAACGTCGTTGCCATCATCGTCCTGGTCAACTGTCACCCGTTTTGGTACGGTGCCGAGTGCTATGTCGCGTATCTGTACGTGTGTTTTAAGTACGTCATCAGCGGTTGTTGCTGTTCTTGTGGCTTGTTCGCGGAGTAGTATGGTGAGATATTGCTGGATATTAGGTCTTTTTAATATGCCCGTCGCTTGTACACCGGCTGTCTTTTTACTGTATCCTGCTTTCCTTGCTGACCGTGTTCCATTACGGTCAATGACATATTCTTGACAGAATTTACATTCCATATCATTGAGCCCATACGGGTTCTTTTTGGATGAGTTTGTTGCAGGCATATACCGTTCCGTTATTTATCAGGGGCGGACGGCCCAGGAGGTACGTTTTAACCATCCACCCCATCAGTGACGGTACATTTCGTCCCGCCGCATGTGCGGTCAGGATACGAGGGTACATAACTATCATATATCGTGGATGTAAAAAAGTCAAATGGTACTTGTGGGTGATACGGAGATTTATTTCTTGTCGCTCATGTATGAGGCGCAAAAGCGTTTGTGTATCGTTTAGGGCTTCCTCATGAGTGACAACGCACGGGATAGATCGAGAGATGCCCGGCGAAGGGCGCCCGATTCTTTGAATCCCATTCCAACGCTTGCTCTCATTGCTGCATCGTCATCAGTGCGGACTCGGTATTCGTACTGTTTGAGTCTATTGAGAAATCGCACTGCTTCGTTCTCGGCGTCTTTGATTCTGCTCGGTTCCATGATTATTCCCCCTCCTTTGTTACTACAGAACTATTATAATACTACACACACCATATGAACTATTAAATAGTTAGTTACTTATCGCGTGCGCGGGCGCGAGCCATCTCACCCTCCGAGTATGTTTTCAGCCCATGTTTCGTCGCCGCTCAATCCTGTTTCGTCGGCCCGGCTTTCATGGTCGCTATGACCATCATAATCGTAGTGCCCGATACTCACGCCTTCTCGTGCCAGTGGTGTTTGTGCTGTTCCTGTCCAATATGGCATGTCAGCGGTATGGCCTTGTTGGAGCGCGGACATCTTCTCGCTGTATTCTTTTGACTTGTTATAGCTATCGGGTTTTTCTCGCCGCCTTTGTCCTGTGATGTATCTCTTGGCGCGCGACGGTTTGCGTTTAGGTTGGTTGTTCATCTCATTTTCCCAGCATATCAAGTGTGATCGTCGTTACGTCGGGTGTCCACCGCTTTGCTTTACCGCCGCGCTTGACCAACAGTTTTCGCCATGCGTGTATTTCAAGATGCCCACCTGCCTGTAGCCATGCAATTGATTCGTCACGTTTGTCGACAGTCAGTTTTTCGAGATGGGCCGCTCGTCCTGACATGGCACATACTTGTATCCCGAGTATACCGCGTTCTTTTGAAATTGCCAGTACGTCGATTATGCCAAAAAGGTCGTTTCTTACGCCATGCAATCCGCCATATTGATTCCACCTTTCAACCACGGCACACATTGCACCACCCTCGCGGAGCATCTTCATTGTGCGCTGTGTATTCCCAGCCATATCATATCTCCTTTACCATCCATTTTTGCCCATCGCACAGATCAACCCATGTCCATAGTTGCTTTTTCACAAATGTTGCTATGGGTGCCGGTGCTTCAGACAACCTCTTTATGTCCCTTTTTTTAAACACTCTGGATGGCTGGCTGCTTGTTGTGTATTTGACTTGTATCAGCAATATCTCCGTGTTAGATATTGCTATGACATCATATTCACCCCTTGATGCCGCACTGCGAGATACATGGTAGCCGCGTTTTTTCAGATCCGAGTAGCACCTTATCTCCGCCTCATGTCCTCGTTTTCTTGATGCAAGTGCGCTCGTAATGCCCGCGCCGTCGGCACAATATTTAGCGCAGTATCTTCTGTTCTTATTGTACGATTTATATTCTCTGCCGCACGCAACACACGTTCTTATTCCGGCCCCCCGGTAATTTGGGTTCTTGTCTCCAAACAGTGATATTCGCTTATATTCTTTAAAACACTTCATATTACAGAACTGCATATCGCTATTTCTAATACGTTGCGGCTGCAAGCGAATAGACTCACCACAAAATCCACACACTGTATTTGGCCCAGTGCCTTGTTTTTTTGTGATTCCGCTCCTCCCTATAACAGCACAGGCCCGAGTACAAAACTTTTGTTTTCTCCTGTGTGGATTAAATTCTTTCCCGCAAACCGGGCAAGTATGTGTATACTTCCTGCGCGCATCACGGGATGTATATTTACACTTATCCGAACAAAACTTGTGATTGTAGTTTAGTTTTTCAAATTCTTTCCCACAAGACTCACACCGCATGTAATCCTCCTTGTCGTGTTATTAATATACAATGCGGGTGTTGTGTTGTCAACCATATTTAACGTCGATTATGTTAAACAGGTCAACACGCACGCCGAATTCGCCACCGAACCGGTTGAACTTCTCGACTACTTGGCATAGCATACCGGTTTTTCTTAGTAGTGCCATTGTGCGGGATGTGTGAGTCATGGTGTGCGCCGATTTCAGACGTTTATGACGTTCTTTATGCGGGTATAGTTCCTGTCTGTTATGATCGAGCACTTGCGGCATTCGACATTGAATATTCCATCAGGAAAGCCGGGGTGATATGATTTAATGATTTGCGCACGGCTTCCGTAGAATGGACATGGTTTCAGCCCCGCCTCAAACGCTATTATTATTTCCGTTCGCTTCATGGCAACACCTCCTTCTGCGCGGTACGGCTGTCGATAATACAGTTGTGGTCAGAAACGATGCGGTCAATTACCCATCTCGGGGTGTGTACGAGTTTGAATACAAACGTATCCGCCGCCCTGTCTCTTGCCCACACATCCTGCCCCTTGCGTACCCACTTCTGTTCTATTAGTTCGGCCATCATGGCGGTCTTATTCATCATGCACCTCTTTTTCCTGTTCGGTTCATAATTTCATTCACCCTTTCGTGAGATACAGCCACTGCGCATAAGGAATGACAGGGCCGTCCCAGAGGGCGTGGAATAACATTGCGTCGTCTGAATCGTCCATATCCGAAGTGAAGTATGAATTGCAATATGCGCCCGTATGTTTATTGGGAAACGGCGAAAGCACTATATAGCTATCTCCATCCTCGTCCAGATACGCCCACAGCTCCACGCCATTGCGCTCAACTGCGAGGTCGTCGAGTGTGGCGCAGGAAGTACAGGGGCCATAGTGCACCTCGGATTGATCAAGCCACAGAACATCCGCTTCTCTCCCAATCACCTTTAAAACCTTCGCGGGCCTTCCTCCGGGACTTTCATCGCCGGATTTGATATACCACCCTTCCTTCAACCATTCCGGCACCTTCGGCTTGTTGTGCTCACGGATGGCAGCTACGATGTCGGATTCGGTTGCCACAACATAATTACCACTTAAATCCGGGGGCAACCCTTCATGCCAAGCGCCAAGGTTTCTATATTTGTCTCGCATAATCATAACACTGATTTCGCATATGCCAACCATGTTCGTCTTCATGTCTGACGTGACTATCACCACTTCCGCACCCTCGCCAAACGTACCCCCATATAACTGATCCCAGTCAATCTCGCCGGTGAATCCATACTCGGACTTCTCGGCCTGTTTGTCCCAGCACGTCACGCGGACGTGCGGGAGCTTGGACTTGCCCTCATACTCGTGAGCACAAGTATCGCATGACGGGTCTGTCTTGCCCTTGCGTTCGGCTTTCAGCCAGTCCATGTCCTTCGTTGTCAGGTCAAGCATGGTGTTCCCCTTTCGGTTTGTTGGACTTCATTTTTTCATTTCCTTGATTATCTCGGCGACAACATCCGATCCGAATATTAGGTGCCCGCAATACGTTCCATAGTTCCTGTTACGAACCTGTATGCTTATCCCGCGCTGTGCTGTCTTTTGTATGTTGTCCATCTCCACCTCACCGTACAATGGACTTAAATTAATTTGTATCGTCTTTTTTCTGTTTGGTAGTTTCATTTTCCCCTCCTGTCTTTCCCTGTCAGGTTCACCTGCACGCACATTTCAGTAAGCCGTGATCTCACCTGATCGTTCCATGTTTTCCGCGCATCATCCATCGGCGTGTTGCTCGTGATTATCACGGTCGCTGATTGGTTGTGAAGATACCGGATGAATGTTTCTGTGCATGTCAGTATGTACGGCGTCATTTGACTGCCAGCGAAATCATCCAGTATCCAGAGTATACGTTCCTGATAGTTACCAACAGCGTGTTCGCAATTGTAAACCAGTGTATGTTGATCTGATGTCCTGTTTTCATACAACGTCGTGTATGCCGTCACCAGTTTGTACCAGTCAACAGCGTATACCCGGTCGAAGAATAGTATTTCGCCAGCCGCTACGTCAGAAGAATAACACCGCAATTTGTCATCGTCTGACGCCAGATCATATCGTACTTTCCTGTCGATGTGATATTGCCGGTTCCATTCATTCGCAAGCACAATCGCAAGTGTTGTCTTACCACTTCCTGTTTCGCCGAATATGTACATACCGCGCCCGTTCGGTATATCGGCGATCCATCCGGCAATGAACTCATTGATGCTCGGTATGAAATCAATCTTGCCAAGCGGTATGATTTCTGAGCCGATTGGTTTGAGTCCGAACTGTTTCATTGGCGTGATAGCCTTGAGTTTATTCGATGATTTCGATTTGGGCTTCCCCTGGATCGCCGGGTGGCCGTTCTCTTGGGTTCGGATAGTATTTTCCGCTGCCGCTACTGTTCTGCTGTCCATTACCGCCCCCTTGATTGATGTGAAAGTTTTCTAATGGCGTGGCTGAGTCCATGAATTTCTCAAGCCCGCGACTCAAAAAATCTCCCAATGTCCACTTATGCGACCAGTAATAATCAGCGCCATTGAATACTGTGGCATAGTTATTTATAGCTGCCATGATTTCCGCTTCATCATGGTCTTTGAGCGCGGCACGTATTTTTGTTTTGCACTTGTCGGTAAGTTTCTGGTGAACGATGATCGCTTCTGAATTCCAATAAGCAAAGATGAGCGTGTATATATCTTTGCCTTCTTCTTCTCCATCTACTTCTTCTTCTTTTTGGTCGGGTAGTTGCTCCGTAGTATCTACGTAGTCTGGCGGTGTGTGTTTTCGCGGTTTTCTTGATGACCAATTATCCGCAAGCTCGTGAAATTTATCGACCTTAATGGTGACCCTATCTCCGTGGAACACCACATCCCACCCAGCTACATTATGGATAGTTTTTAATACATTCACGAGAGACTTGTTGTGGACTATGCGTAGTTTACCCCGTATGTACTTAAGAGATACGTCCAACTTCCATCCGACATCTTTTGAATATCTCCGGGCATATATTTCAAGAACGCCGAAAAATACAAGGTATCCGAGCGCACCATGCTCGTCCATAATATCTGATATTATTGGGTTGTCGAGACTTTCTGAAATATGTTTATACCACCTCATTTTTGCCGCCCTTTGCTGTGTCGAGTCTTATTGATATTTCACACGGCACCTTCCCCATGAATATCTTTATTAAATAATAGTTATGCCAGGGTACTGAGCTTCTATAGTTTCTATCCAACCACCGAAGTAATTTATCGGAATCTTCATCACCCATGCAAAAGCCAAGTGTGATACCATCCTTTTCTGTGTTGGTAATCCACTGGTGGCATTCTGCGCAGACTGTTTTAAGTTCATTGCGTTTGTATTCCCACGGATCGCATCCGCGCCTATATCTGTCGTGGTGAACGTGCAGTGTCTTGTCCTCGGCACCACAACACTGGCATGTCCAGTCATCACGCTCAAGTATCTCTAACCGGCGTCGTTGCCATCTTGGATCACGGAGTTTTTCGGAGTAGGTTTTGTGCTTCGGCATTACGTCCCCCTATAGGGTTTGAGGTTGGATGCAGGGCGGTAATTCCGTTATAGGCCGGAAAACGGTAATGAGCCGATGTCCCGCCTGCATCTTCAATATACGCACCGCCTGTAATTTAGTCAAATAATACTTCATAGGTCAAGTCTCGTCTGTGCGAGTTCAGCATCGACTCGCGCCTGCCCGTTTTTACAGTGTACCTTATCCTTCTCAATCACAATAAACTTCCGATCAGTTTTGAGAGCCGCCACCGCCGTTGTGCAAGATCCCCCAAACATATATAGTTTAAACAGTCGTCGCATATAATGGTATTCAATTCAAGCATCTCATCCCCCTATATCCGGTAATCAATCTCATTCACTTTAATAATCGATATCTTCTTCGATGCATAGTATTTCCGGGTCTTGTTCATGATTCGTGCCGCCGCTATCGCCTGTTCGACTCCTTGATACCCTGGTTCAAGCACAATGTCGATCCATATTTTGAATGATCCGTTGCGCCGATAACAGTATATCCGGGTGGCAACCGGCGCGGGATTGTCGAACAGGGACAGTTGGGATGTCATAATTCTAATCGTGTCTGGTCAGGTTTATCATATCCGTTAGTCAGCACATCCATGTATGCCCTCACAAACTCTATCGCTTGCGGCGCGACGAGCGAATTACCATATCCGCGCAGGCGTCCCACACGATTGGTAGCCCCATTAACCAGCGGGAAAGAGCCGGGTTCAACTGGCCGCGCTTTTCCGTCTTTGCAGGGGAGCCATTCGGCGTCGGCCCAGAATCCGTTTGCAGGTCCGGGGAAACTGATACTGTCTTCCGGCTGCTGTCCGTGTTCCCTGCGGCGTTGTTCCCGTTCTGCGCTGGTGTCCCCGCCATCGGTGTTGGCCATGATGCCAGATGCACTTCGTTCCTGAGCCTGCATCCCGATGTCTGGCCGTTCTGAAGGTACTTCACCAGGTAATCGTCCCCGTTTCCCTTCCTCCCCGCTTCCTGCGCTGAGGGGGTCTGCCATGGTGCCAGCGCCACGTAATCCCTCAGCTTGTAATGCCCCGCCTTCCCCTCCTGTATCTCCATCACTCCGCCCTCGCCGTCCGAGGCGTGAGGAGTCCTGTTCCATCCTGCCAACCGGGCCTGCCCTTGTAGATTTGGCTTCCCCGACATCTTCTTGTCCCCGGCTGATTCGTTCGCTCTTGGACTCAGCCACCCAGTACAACCGTTGCCTGATGTGCGGAGCACCGACGCCCGCAGCGCAGGTATCCGTCGCCCCAACGGTGTAACCCTCTCCTTCCAGGTCAGCTTGTACAAGGTCGAACCAAGCGAGGCCAGATTTACTCGCAACCTGTTCCCCAAAGATAACGCGAGGGCGGTAGACCCGGATGAGATGGAACCAGTAGGGCCATACGTGCCGCTCGTCATCAAACCCTGCTCCTTTGCCTGCCGCGGAGAAAGGTTGGCAAGGACAACTTCCTGTCCAGACAGGTCGGTCGTCGGGCCATCCTGCTTGTCTGAGTGCGTATTGCCAGACTCCGATGCCGCTGAAAAAGTGGCACTGGTCAAACCCCTCGAGTTCTGCCGGCTTGACATCCAATATGCTCCTTTCATCCATTTTTCCGTCTGCAACTATACCGGATTCCATCAATTTCGTAAGCCACGCGGATGAAAACTTGTCAATATCATTGTAATATACCATTGATTAGTTTCCACCCTCCAGAAATTCATCGATGCTGTCATACCCGAGCGCCTGCACTATCAATGTCGTGCCCCGTGTGCCGATTGTACCTGTTCCAGTACGCATTACCGATACGGTCGAATCCGATACACCTGCCATCCCCGCAAGCCCGAGGTTCGTGTACCCACCTACCGCCATGATCGTCGTTAGTCGACTGCTCAATGCCTGGCGTATCTCAGCTGTGATCTGCCGAGCTTCACCCGTGGGCTGTTTCGGCTTCTTGAATATCGCAATTTCACGCTCATGGTCGATTCTAAGCGATTTAATTGCTGATTCGACGATACATACCACTAACTCCACGTTGTGCGCTGTCTCGTCCTCTGTGGCACCGACAAGCTGGTTTGCAAGCTGTTGTGGAACCCCGTATTTCACGGGGAGTATGTCAATCACCCGGCGTTCAGGATCTCTGACTTCATCGGAACGCTGTTCGAGGGCGGCATTGTCTATTCGGTGGAACTGTTGTCGGATCATGAATTATTTCTCCGGTGGATAAGCGCCGCCGTAATGCCGTTCGGCCTGTGAGCGAGTGAGGACGATGATGCCGAGGGCTTCGCACATGTGCCTCATGACATCTGTGTTACGATCAGTCCCCCCATACCATTCGGTGCCATTACTAAAGTATAGCATCACCTTATCCCCAACCTCACATGCCCACGCCATCACGCCGCTATCACCAATCTCGACGCCGAGTTGGTCACGGGTAGGGATGCGAAGATTGCTCAACATAACAATAAGCCCACACGACAATATACACGAAGTTTTGTGCATATAGTCTATCTTTACCAAGCCATGATCTCTGTGTATCGCCCAATCCCCGACCTCCCATTCGATAGGTGCTGGCTGTGACTCAGAATCCGCGCTCATACAATCAATTCCAAAACAGTCGGGATATTCTATATTGCAGGTGTGGTGTTTTCCGCAACCAATTCCCCCTCCAACCCATGTAGGGCACTCCTTACAGTCCGGCTCATCCTCAGCGACGAGGGAGCAAATGATGGTGAAAAACATGCATCGCGTCCTCATGTCCTGTATTTCACGCGCTTCGTCCAACCACGCATCTGCCTGTTCCCTGCTGATCTTATTCATCGGTTGCCTCCTTGGTAGACATCGCCTTGTCGAGTGCGAGAACATCGTCATAATTCATATCTTCTCCGAACCTGTTATGATACCACTCCACCTCGGCCTTGAGCATGGCGATCTCCGCACGGGCCTCGGTGAGTTCGTCGCGCAAGTCCTCCCGTTCCCGCGTGATCGGCTTACTCACTACGCCCTCCCTTCGATATAGTCACTACATAACCCCTGCAACCGCTCAATCTCCGCACGGGCCTCAGCAAGCTCCTCCTGCATGGCTTGGTACTCATCCATCATGTTACCCGGCCACCTGTCAGAGTAATCCTTGAGCTTGGCGATCTCCTTGTCAACCTCGAATGCCTCGTCTTGCTCAATACCTGCCGCCTTACGCCAGAAGTCTATCAGTCTGTCCTTCTCCGCAAGCACAGGCGCGGCATGACGGGTAATGATGGCCTCAAGCTCATCTACCCCTGCATCATATCCGTTGTCGCGGCAGTGTGACATGTACGCCGCCTGTCTCTCCACTGCAGTCTTTACCCACGGATCAATCGTCGGTTTGTCTGTCATTGGTCATGCCCTCTCCGTTTTTGTCCATGATAGAAGCCAGCCGCCCAGAAGGACATGAACACAATAAGAATGGCGATTGGGATGACTGGATGTATGTGGTATGTTAAACCCACTCCCCATAGAAACAGAAGGGCGAGAATAACACTACATAATATCAGAATGGTGTCTCTTAATACTTTCATAATCACTCACCTGCTTTCTTGATTCGGGCGAGAAGGTCAGCGATTTTCTCGCGTGATGGACAGCGACTACTCCACAGTAACTTAACCAGCGCCACGATCTCAGCCCGCAGCAGGGCGAAGTTGTGGTCGGAGACAATGCGATCAAGGACTTCAACTTGTGGGCTACCTTCAATGATATAGCCATTTTCTGCCTTGACAAATAGCACATCCCTATGCCACTCTTGCTCCATCGGCTCACTCATCCCGCGCCTCCTGCCATGTCATAAAAACCTCCCGGCAATACGTTCAAACTCACCAATGATGTCGTACTCAATCTTTGTTTCTAATTCTTGCGCTGTGATACCTTCGGGTAAATCATGCAAGAGAGTGTCAAGATATGCTAATGCCGTGTCTGCATTGTCTGGATGAACTGAGTGTGCAACCATTGATGCCAATTCACCATGTATATCTCCACGGTACTTGTCCATGTGATAAAGTCCCGATCCGATGTACTCTATCATCTTAAGGTATTCCTCGCATAATTCAAGAAGTGACATAGCCATCATCTCACTCCTTCCGCATAGTGCAGACTGTGATCTCACGCTTCCGCAGACGGCGAACGCGGGAGTATTTGTATTGGTCGCGGTATGCGTTGATGGCGTCTTTCTGCAAGCTGGGAATGGCAATGCCATCTGGTAGGGCATCGGCATATGTATTTGATGCAACTCTCCATGCACTGTAACCAACACGTATACCCGGCTTACCCCTGTGCGTTTCCACAAACTCTTTCCATACTACCACGAAATGCCACGGCACATGCAGCCACGCTGTCCACCATGCACGGCGATAGCACACATAGATATGGGCCTCGTACTTCATTGCTTTGAGCCGGTCGTACCACAACCATGCGAAGTCGTCACAGTCACCCTTCATGCGATGCACCATAGTCACCGGATCAGCTATCCAGTGGATGATACCGCGTAGAGGGTCGGACTTGTAGACGCAGGACTTCATGAAGGCGGTCAGCTTGTCGAGGGTGTCGAGGGAGATGAGCTTTTTATAAGCATCCGTTTCTTTGACTACCCACTCAGCACCCTTTGCAATGTGCCAATACCGCCGATTGAACCATCCGTCCCGCTTGGGGTTGTAGCCGATTATGTTCATGGGGTGGCCTCAAATGGATACTCACGGTCTCGTATTAGGACACGATCTGGTTCAATTTTCTTTGCCACCAGCCCATCCAACAGACTCGATAACTCCGGCTCATCCGGGTACACGAGACGGATATTTTGACAATGGAGAATGGCCTTGTCGATTTCACCCGCCAACATCATCCCTGCGATGCACATAAGGTCTGTGCCGTATGGTTTAGGCATCATTCGCTCCTTTCAATATCGGGTATCATGGCATGTCCTCAAATGGCGATGCTGTCATGTCAAACGCCACTGGCGGCTGTGTAGGTCCTGATTTCACCAATAGCCACAATGTCCCGCGAAATAGAAGTGACACCCGCTCAAAGAATGTGAGTTGCCACTTCGATATGCACATCTCATCACTTGAATAAACAGGAAGATCAGACATATTTTCAGCGACAAGAATGCGGTTGGACTCAGCAAACTCAATTGGTTTCATCACTCACTCCTTTCAAGCGTGACGACATTCACGTACTCGTTACGATCCCACTGTCTTTGGGCGACTGCGCTTGGGTTTGCTCCCGGCGCGAAGATAGCGTCACAATCTTCTTCGGTCAAATCCTGCGCCTTGCAGACCCGCGAGTCCGTGACGGTGGCGGTGCAGACAGTGATAATGTCATCGTCTTCTGCCCCTTCCGAGTCGGGCATGTAAGGCAATCGCTCCTGTATCTCCACCGTCGCGCCTTTCGGATAGGGAAGCGGGATGCGCTCCGTGACAAATATGACCGCCTCGTCCTGTATCTCAGTAACCGGATACCCCTCCGGTGGCTGCTTCATCTCCGCCAAGATCACGATAGGGCCACGCTGGATGGCGGCGGCTTGTTTGGTGGTCGCTGTGTAGGTCAGGGGAGTCATGGTGTGGCATCCACCTTCCGTGCGTGGAATATGGGGTCGTCTATGCGCTCGACTTCGAACTCGCCCAGATATGTTCCGTCAAGCGCATGTATCACCTTAAAGATTACAGGCCATTCACAATTCCACCCACCATTACGATGAAAGTCCTCTGCAAGATATTCGACTGCCTCTCTTATTGTCACGGTGTTACCCGTGCTTATTGATCTTGCATCTTCCCCGCATTCGCCGTAGTTTGGTATCCAATACTCAAGTCTCACTTCACCCTCCAATCCCGAAGATAGCCAGTAATGCGGCTGTGCCTTCGTAATGGATGATTGCCAGTGCCGATGCGACCGCCACGCCCATACCGAATGCTATGATGCCGCACACGCCTATTGTCAGGGCGACCATTGCGCCGTTAGGATTGCTATTCATCTGACACCAACTCGCCGACTGCCTTGCGTCCGTCTTTCAACCAGCCCATGTCCTTCGTTGTCAGGTCAAGCATCTTGTCCTCCTGGTATCATATTCATCGGGCCGCAGGAACAGTGTATGGGGATGCACGACCTGCGGCCCGTGCCGGGATGTCCGGCTATTTATTCTCCGCCCTGGCTGTTTCGGGGCTTGCCGCCTTCATCGCCGGGCTTATCGAACAGGTCGCCTTCCGTAGTCTCAGAATCAGGCACATCCTCAAATTCGGCATCGTCTGTGGGCCCACCACCGATAATATCCGCGAGCTTATTGGTTCGTCCTTCACCGGGTGTCGCGCCTGCATCGGCAATACCGGCAACTTCATTGTCGAATTCGATTGCTTTTTCCATGTCCGGCGAAAGCGGAAGCATTTTGCAGAGTCGCCTGATGACAGTTTTCTTCATCATCTCTTCCGGCCAGTCAACCCAGGGGCCGTTTGCCGATGCCTTCGATGACCGCTTGACTTTGGCGAGCTCTTCCATGTTCATGAACAGCGGTTTCATGACACCATCTGTCATGCGGGCAATAGCATATGCCCCGATAGGTTCGCCGCGTTCACCGACGATGATTGGCAGGTGAACCAATATCGGTTTCATGCCATAGGCGATTTGGAACCGTTCGCTTTCATACTCGTTCTTGTAAACGATATGGGCGTCGATGTCCTGTACATCACCTGACCGTCTGGCAAGTTCAATGAGTCCGCGATAGCCGGGCATGAACGTCGCCACTTTCCCGAACGGTACGATGTACGCATGACCTTTCGCTTGGGTGAAGTCCAGCCCGAGTTCAGCGGCATTCGTGACCACGGTTACAAACGATGCGGGATCACATTCACCGAGCTTTGGTGTGCGCATCACCACGAGAATTGCCGAGCGCATGAACCGATCGACATTCACACCTTTGGGTAACATCTCAACATACGTGGTTTTCCGCGCCTCGATTGCTTCCATGATAGTCTTGTTTTTCACTGTCAATGCTGTTGTCGTCACCTTGCACCTCCGGTTATGCTTTCTTGATTCGTGCTACGCGATACCTGTTCGGTGTTGACACTGCATCGTATGCCGCCGGATACACTTGTTTCAGTTCCTTGCGATCCAGTTTGTCGGCACCGGCCTGTTCAAAATATGTGAACGTGCGCCCGTCTTCTAAGTGTGCGCCTTCAGCATCTCCGAGGTGTTCGAGGACAACAGCGAATGCGGCTTTCTCCGCTTTCTCAGCGTCGAGCCGCGCTTGCCGTTCCTCACTCCAAAGGTTAATTACATCGTCAGGCACTTCCGCGAAAGTCTCGGGCACCCGGATGATCCGCTTGAACATATCGAGACTACCCGGCTCATTCTGCGGTGGCCTGATACCCGTCAATACATGATCGTTCCAGAACTGTGTGCCCCGGTCGGTGATTGCCTTGATGATTCGCTCGTCCCGGTCGATCTCGAATATTTCTTCATGCAACCTGAATCCACCGAGCAGTGCCACGACGTATGCTTTCTTTAACCCGGTACAGAGCATTTGCTGGTGTACCTGTAAATTGACGGTGAACGGTACATCGTCAGTTCCGGGTAATCCGTATTCACCTGCCATTGAAGTTGTCTTGGCCTCGATGATGACACGTTCGCCGTCGATGGTGGCAATGCCATCAAGGTTGCAGGCGAATACCGGGTGATCTTTGCATACGAAATTCATCTTCTCGGGATCAGTCACAATTTGACAACCGAGTTCATCCCGTGCGAATTCGATCAGTGATGCTTCGTACCTGTTGCCACGGGCCATCGCATCAGTCTCGTCGAGAGGCGTGACATTATAGTATTTTTCACACCAGATATCAAGAGCAGTGCTGAATGGGTTTAAGCTCTTGCCATCTTCGCCGGTGAATAGTGCGCTCACGTCACTGGAGCCGATGTGGTTCCTGCGGTTGATTCGTTGCTGCTCGGTTATCATTTACCAGCCCCTTTCAATGCTGCAATTTCATCATTAAGCTCGCGTATCTTTTCGATTGCCGCATAATATGTCCACCGATCTTCCTCTCGGCTCAATGCTATCTGCTGTGCCACCCAGTCCTCGGCACCCTCTTCTCTGACTTTTCCGCTGTTGATGAATTTAGATATTTGGCGCACCAGCTTGCTTGCGAGTTCCGTATCCCGCTCGGGCGTAATCATTCTGTCACCCCGTCAAGTACTGCCATAGTGATAGTGATTGAATGAGGATCGTCTTGTCGGTCTTTGTCCGTTGTGCGGTAATGGTGCAAGAGGTGAATTTTCAACCCCATGTTGAGTTCAAGGAATATAAGCGTTTCCTTGATTTCATTCTGCGCTTCGATGATTCGCTCGCTGTTCGTCACTTTATTCACTCCTCGTTATGCAGTTGGTTCGCCAGATCGTTCAGGTTGTACAGTGCGTTCAGGATGAACCCGACTGCATCACTTGCATCGCTTTTCTGTTCATTCAGTGTCCCGAGTGCCTCACCCAAGTTGAACGCCATCTCGTTGATACTGCTGTAATTCACCCGCGTCTGGTGATCGTTGAAGATGCGGTCGGCCAGTTCAATACCCTCGGCGATTGTTGACGGGTAGACTTTACTTGCTTGGGCTGCTTCTGCCCATGATTTGTATTCCGTCTCCACCGTCGTCACCTCAAGTTAGAACTGAAGAGCTGTCACGGTCTACACCGTCGTCGTCAATAGGTTCGTCAGAAATGGCCTTGATGATATTCGCCCGTGCGGTTTCCATGTGCAGTTTGGCGATCACCAGATCATCTTCGTCAATGGCACGCTGACACCAGTTGATTGCTGCCTGGAGATATTCGTCCTTTGCCATATCATGCCTCCATTCACAAGCCATTATGGAATTATGCCACCCTTTTCATCTTGGTTTTGATATATGCCTTGACTTCAGCAGATGCATTGTCAGGGCATTTGTAATTCGGTTTCTTGGTCATCTCACGCATGATGCTCCGGCCCTTGTTCTTCACCCATCGCTTCTCAGCAGTATACCGTTGGTGAGATGGTTTCTTGAACTTACGGCCTATCTTCCGGCCCTTCTTGCCACCCTTGCGTACTGCACCGTCAGCCATTATTCTTCCTCCCCGGTGAGTGCGAGTGCGGAACGGGCAATACCCTCGACATAGGGCGTATCATGCGGGTGTTCCAGAATCATTTCCAGCGCACACACAAGTGCAATGTGGGAATTGACGGCGGTGATTATGAACCGCGCGGCCTCCTGTACTGTCTGCTTGTCAGTCATGACACCTCCGGGGCAAGTGCCGCTTCGATCTCGTCCTTGTGCGCGGCGTAATACCGCTCGTAAAAACCGAGTGTGTAATCATACGGTGCGTTTGCGCCGGTCACGTTGTTGTGGTAAGTGGCGACGG
>Ga0208904_1001467_pt1 | contig 16071 bp, 12 predicted proteins | sample AntAceMetag02UKB_FD_184774 | JGI IMG/M metagenome (GOLD analysis project Ga0208904, IMG submission 184774) | Saline lake microbial communities from Ace Lake, Antarctica - Antarctic Ace Lake Metagenome 02UKB (SPAdes) (version 2) | ecosystem: Environmental > Aquatic > Non-marine Saline and...
ATGATGATTGGCAAGAGATTGATAGTGACTAAAAAAATCTGAATTCAAGAAATATGTACCACTTATTTTAATATTAGAAGGTTCTTCTCCTTCTTTTGGATTTTCACATATTTCAGTAACTCTTTCTCCCTCATACTTTAACATTCCAAAATCTTCTGGATTATTTGTTGAATTACAAATCAAAACAGGCTGAAACTCTCCATTTTTTTGCTTTTCCATTATCTTTTCTACTATTGCTCCTACATTAATCTTATAAGGCCAAACAACAAAGAATGGACCTTTTATCATATCTTTTGTTCTGTAGATAGCTTCTCCCGCACCTAAAGGCTTCTCTTGGACAACGAAAGACAAAGTAATCCCTAATTCTTGAGTTATAGAAGAAAAATCTTTATCTAGAGAAGAATTAGAATTAATAACTATGATAATATCCTTTATCCCTTTATCTGAAAGACTCTTTATCGTCCAATAAATTAATGGCTTTCCAAAGAAAAATATTTGAGATTTATGTATTTTATTTAATGGCCAAAAACGAGAACTTTCTCCCGCTGCCAATATTATAGCTTGCATAATATTTTATTAATGACTCCTCCCAATTTTTTAGAATCATGAAGAAGCATTGTTCTTTTATTTTGCCCCCTTACTAAAATATCATTAGGATTGGCCTTATAAATATTTTTATCTATAAAGTTTCCTCCAATAAATTTTTTATCTTTTAATAGACGCTTATCGTAATTGACAACGTCTGCCCGAGGGAAAACTTCTCTGACTTTTTTCATTAAAGCAGGAGAAGGCTTTGAAGTATTAAAAATAATTCTGTCTATTTTGCCCTCACCTAAATAACTTTCTATAATTCTAACAAAATCCTCTACTTTTAAATCATCTGTATTGCCTGCTTGAGTCATTAAGTTAGTAATTAAAAATTTCGGAGCAGATGATTTTGTAATGGCTTCGGAGATTCCTTCCACTAAAAGATTAGGAATAACACTTGTATAAAACTTTCCAGGGGCAATAATAATCAAATCAGCTTCTTTTATCGCACGAATAGCGGATGGATTTACTTTAACTTTCGGTTCTAATGAAATTTTTCTTATTCCAATTCTAGATACGTCTCGGCAATTAATTATTTCTTCCTCTCCTACTATTTTATTACCATTATTTAAAACAACTTTAATGTGAGCGCTTTCCAAGGCCACAGGCAAAACCTTTCCTTTTATTTTCAGTATAGCTCCGATTCTTTCTATTCCTTTTTCTAGGCTTCCTGTTAGTTGTTCAGCTGCGGCAATAATCAGATTACCCAGATTATGTCCTTTTAGTTTCCCCCTCTGAAAACGAGAGTAAAAAAGGGGAGTTATAGCTTTTTCTTTAGATAAAACAGAAAGACAAGCTCTTACGTCTCCTAAGGGCAAAACTCCCAATTCTTTTCTAAGCTTTCCGCTTGAACCACCATTGTCAAACATTGTAACAATTGCAGCAAGATTATAAGGATAATCTATTAAGCCAGAAAGCACCATTGAAACTCCACTGCCACCGCCTATACAGACTATTTTTTTAGTCATTTTTGACATAAGTTATCGTTTATTGTAGAGTAAAAATACTAATTATGCAAGATAAATTTCTAGTAAAAGGAGGCGTAAATCTATCTGGGGAAGTAGAAATTTCAGGATATAAAAACTCAGCCGGAGCCTGTTTATCCGCTGTTTTGCTTTCCAAAGAACCATCTATACTAGACAATATTCCTCTAGTTTCTGATGCCATTGACCATATTGAGATATTAAAAAGAATGGGGGCTCAAGTAGAATGGATTGGAGAAAGAAAAGTAAGAATAAATCCAGAAAATATAGACCCAGAGAAGATACCCTTAGACCTCTTTGAAAAAATGAGGATTTCTGTCTTATTAATTGGTCCTCTTTTGGCTAGATTTAAAAAAATAAAAGTACCACATCCAGGAGGAGATAAAATAGGATTAAGGCCAATTTCTACTCACATAGAAGCTTTAAAAGAGTTTGGAGTGAAAGTTGATGAAAAAGATGGATTCTATTTTCTTGAGGCGCCAGAAAATTTAGAAGGGAAAAAGATAGTTTTAAAAGAATTTTCAGTAACAGCCACTGAAATATTAATGATGTTTGCTTGTTTAGTAAAAGGAGAAACTAAAATTGAATTAGCGGCCGCAGAACCACAAGTTCAGGATTTAGGAATGTTATTAAATAAAATGGGGGCTCATGTGGAGGGGATAGGAAACCACACTATCACTATCACTGGTACTGAAAAATTAAATGGAGCAGAATTCAAAATATGCCCCGATCTATTGGAAGCAGGAACATTTATGATTGCTTTTGCTTTAACCAACGGAAAGGGAAGAATAAAAAACATAAACTCCTGTCATATGTCTTTATTCTTAAAGATAATGAAAATTATAGGAGTTAATTTTAAAATAGTGAATAATGATTCAGGAAGTGAAGATATTTTAATGGAGCCTAGTAATAAATTTTCTCCAGCGATAGTACAAGTTCTGCCATATCCTGGATTTCCAACAGATTTACAGCCTCAAATATCTGTATTATTAACCCAAGCCGAAGGGAAGAGTTTAATACATGATCCTCTTTATGAGAACAGATTTCAACATCTTCATGAATTAAGAAAACTTGGAGCTGATATTGAAATAACAGATCCTCATAGAGCTCTAATTTTTGGAAAAAAAGAGTTGACTGGAAGCAAAATAAATACTTCTGACATTAGATCTGGTGCCGCTTTAATTCTAGCTGCACTAACAGCTAAAGGAGAAACTATAATAGAAAACATCTCTCAAATAGAGAGAGGTCACGAAAACATAGAACAAAAGTTAAAAAAACTTGGAGCTCAAATAGAAAAAGTATAATTCTATTTAAATTCTTTGGAAAGTTTATCCCAATCTATTTTTCTTTCCATTAAATAACAAGGTTTTCCGTATTGAGACCATTGATCTTCTAAAGTGGTCTTTTTTGTTTCATAAAAAATACCTATAGAAACTTTTTTATCTTTATCAAAAGAATAATCCCATTCTCTAGATAATTCTATTGCCTTTTCTATGTCACCAGTATTATTCCCTTCTAATTTATAGATATGATCTTTGAAATAGGGAATTGTATTGTGAAATATTATACAAGGCTGTAAAATTTCTACAAAAGAAAATCCTTTGTGATTTATTGCTTTTTTAATAATTTCTTTCAAATGAGTTATATCGAACGCATAACTTCTAGCTACAAAAGTAGCACCACTAACTAAAGCTAATGTCATAGGATTTATCGGCGATTCCTCTTCACCAAAAGGAGTAGAAGCCCCCACGAAACCTTTTTCAGAAGTTGGGGTAGATTGACCTGTTGTTAAAGAAAAAGTTTGATTATTATGAACCAACATAGTCATGTTAGCATTGTGTTTACAATTATGAACAAAATGAGCCATTCCTTCTGCATAAGTGTCTCCATCTCCGCCAAAACCCAATACGGTTAATTCTGGATTACCAATTTTAATGCCCAATGCAACAGGTATGGTTCTTCCGTGTAATCCATAAAAACCATTAACATTTAAATAGTCATATATTTTTGCATGACAACCTATACCCGCAGAGATAGCAATATCTTTTGATTTAATTTTTCCTTCATTTACTAAATCGGCCAAAGCCTCTTTTACTGCTTGATTTATTCCCAAATTAGAACATCCTGGGCACCAAGTATTTTGTTCTTTTGTATTAAAATCTTTTGCTTCCATGTTTTTAATTATTTATCTTTTTTATTATATATTCTGCAGTAAAAGGACGACCATCATACTTTAAAATTCTTTCTTTAATATCTATTCCTGTCTGTTCTCTAATAATACCTCCTAATAATCCTGTCATATTATTTTCTATTAAAATAACTCTATCTGAATTTTCAACCTCTTGTTTTAATATCTCTTTAGGAAACGGAACAATATAAGAAATTTGGAGAAATCTAAAATCTTCTATTTTTTTTAAAGCATCTACTATAGCTCCTTTTGTTGATCCCCAACCAATTATTAAATTTTTACCCTTGCCATAAACCGTAGCTGGATTTAAATTATTTACCTCTTTTTCTATTCCATCTACCTTTCTCATTCTTTTATCATTCATTTTTATTGTGGCTTCTGCATCTTCTATAGTGTTCCCATATTCATCATGTTCATAACTGGTAGCCTTAACAACTGGCCCTTGTCCAGGTACTGCCACGGGAGAAACTCCGTTATCAGTCATCTGATAAGTTTTGTAGTCTTGAGAGGGATTGTCTATTATAAACCTTTCCTTAGATACATTAGAATTATTTAATTCTTTAAAAGAATAATCTAATTCTCCTAAATGTTTATCTCCAAGCAAAATAACTGGTATTCTATATTTAGTAGCAAGATAAAAAGATTCTTCTGTTCTTAAGATTGATTCTTGTGGATCTCCAGGAGCTATAACTATTTTTGAAAATTCCCCATGTCCTGCATTAACAGCAAATTTTAAATCTCCTTGAGAAGTATAAGTAGGAACTCCAGTAGCTGGCCCTGTTCTTTGAGATAAATAAACAACCAAAGGTAACTCTGAAATACCAGACAAACTTATTGCTTCTGTCATTAAGGCAAATCCTCCTCCAGAGGATCCAACCATAACTTTAGCTCCAGTGAAAGAAGCTCCTAGGGCTGCATTAGCTACTGCTATCTCATTTTCTAATTGAGAAACTATAATACTGTATTCTTTTTCTTTTTTTGCTAAATAATGTAAAACTCCGGTAGCTGGAGTCATAGGATAAGCAAAATAAATATCTATGCCAGCACTTAATGCTCCTATCGAAATAGCTTCATTCCCAGATATAAAATAATTTCCTTCTCCGTTTTTTTCTAATTTTTCTGTTTCTGTTGATATACCATATCCTTCTTCTATGGCTTTCTGTATTTTTTCAAAATTATTTCCAAATTCATTTTTAGCTTCTTGAAGTAAAAAATCTTTATCTATCCCAAAATATTTAAAAAGAAAACCTATAAAAACATCGTTTTCTAATATTTGTGGCCCTCCTAACTTTTTTAATATTCCCCCTATATCTATTGGATTTAATTTATCTGAGTTAAGTTTATCACTACCTAAAATAAATCCTTCTTCTTTAAGACCGTCTTTATGTAAATCTATTGTTTTTTGATCTAGGGCTAATATTATATCGTATTTCTCTCCTTGAGAATAAACAGGGGTATCTGAAATTTCTAAGATATTAAAATTATGGCCTCCTCTTATTAGAGAGGGATAGTCTCTATAATTAAAAACAAAATATCCTAAACGACAGAATATTTTACCTATAAAACGAGAAGTAACAGCAGATCCTTGTCCTGCCACTCCTCCAATAAGAATGGTTTTTTTCATATTCTTTATTTTACACGAAAATCTAATCTTATTCAACCGTAACAGACTTAGCTAAGTTTCTTGGCTTATCTACATCAGTACCTCTTAAAACGCCTATATAATAAGCTAATAATTGAAGTGGAATTATAGAAAGAATAGGGGTAAGCATTTCTAATGTTTTGGGTATATAAATAACATCATCAACTAATTTTTTAATTTCTTCGTTTCCCTCTGTTGCTATTGCTATAACTTTTCCTTTTCTACATTTTATCTGTTCAATACTAGAGATAACTTTATTATATACGCTATCTGATGGACAAATAACTAAAGATGGAAAATTTGGCTCTATCAAAGCAATAGGACCATGCTTCATTTCTCCTGCGGCATAACCTTCTGCATGTAAATAAGATATTTCTTTTAACTTTAATGCTCCCTCTAAAGCTGTAGGAAAATTATATTTTCTACCCAGGTAAAGAAAATTATTAAAATCTTTATATTTCTTAGCTATTTCTTTAATTTTACTTTCATTATTTAATATAGACCTAACTAATTCTGGAATATTTAAAAGTTCTTTAGTTATTCTTTGACCCATAACTAAAGAGAGTTGACGTTGTCTACCTAACATCAATGTTAAAAGAGCTAATATTGTTAATTGAGAAGTGTAAGCTTTAGTAGAAGCTACTCCGATTTCTGGACCTGCATGATTATACACCCCTGCATCCGTCTCTCTGGATTGAGAAGAACCGATTACATTAGTAATTCCTATAGTTAAAATTCCTCTATTTTTCATTTCTCTTAAACCAGCTAAAGTATCCGCTGTTTCTCCAGATTGAGATATAAAAATAACTGCTGTCTTTTTATCTATTGGATTTTTTCTATAACGAAATTCTGAACCAGAATCAACCTCCACTGGAATACCAGCATACTCCTCCAGCATATATTCTCCGACTAACCCTGCATATCTAGCTGTTCCACAAGCGACTATAATAATTCTTTCTATTTTTCTTAAATCATCTTCAATAAAACTTAATCCTCCTAATTTAGCTTCTCCTTCTGCTTCAAGAATTCTCCCTATCATAGAATTTTTTATACTTTCTGGCTGTTCCATTATTTCTTTCAACATAAAATGAGGATAACCACCTTTTTGAGCATCTTCCAAAGACCATTCTATTGTTTCTGGCGTTGGTATTTTTTGTTTACCAGTTAAACTTGTTATTTCAAAACTATCTTTAGAGATAACAGCCACCTCTCCGTCTTCAAGATATATTACTTTTTTTGTATGAGCTAAAACGGCAGAAGGGTCTGAAGCCACAACATATTCATCTTCTCCTAGTCCAATCAATAAAGGACTACTTAATCTAGCAACAACCAGTTTGCCAGGATCATCTTTTGCTATTACTGCTAATCCATAAGTCCCTTTTATTAAAGGCAAAGTTTTCTTAACAGCAGATTCTAAATTACCGTCAAAAAACTTTTCTATAAGATGAGCTATTACTTCTGTATCGGTATCAGAATAAAATTTATGACCTTCTTTTTTTAATCTTTCTTTTAATGATTTATAGTTTTCTATAATTCCATTATGTACTAACCAAATATTTTTCTTGCAGCCATGGTGAGGATGAGTATTCTCTTCTGTAACTTCTCCGGTAGTCGCCCAACGAGTATGTAAAATAATTGGATTAGCAGAAGGATAATCATTCCCATTTATTTTTTCTTCTAATTTAGATATTTTCCCAACTGCTTTTTCAGAAATTATTTGTTTTTTGTCTTTATCCCAAAAAGCAAAACCAGCAGAATCATATCCGCGGTATTCTAATCTCTTTAAAGCCTCCATCCCTAATTTTAAAGAATTGGGCCTATCTTTTTTAGAAATATATCCTACTATTCCACACATTAGATTACTATATTTATTAATTTATCTGGCACAAATATAATTTTTTTTATTCCTTTACCTTCTATCCAATTCTTAACCTTTTCTTGGGAAATTGCAAGGTTCTTAACCTCTTCCTCTAAAACACCCGTTTCTACGATTATCTCATCTCTTACTTTTCCATTTATTTGAATTATTATATTAACCTTGTCTTCTTTTATTAATTCAGAACTATACTTTGGCCAATCCACATAAAAAATACTATTTATTTTATCTAACTTATTCCAAATTTCTTCTGATAGGTGAGGGGTCATAGGGGCTAATAAAAGAATGAGTTTTTCATAATATTCTATCGATATCTCTTCTTGTTTTTCCATTTCATTAACTAATATCATTAAAGAAGAAACGGCTGTATTAAATCTAAAATTATCTATGTCTCTTGTTACCTTTTTAATTGTTTTGTGAACTAATTTATTTATTTCTTTTTTTTCACCACACTCTTTAGCTTTTTCTCTTAAATCCCACACTTTCTTTAAAAAACGACTGCAGCCAACTACTCCATTATCAGACCATTCTGTTGATTGATCTGCTGGACCCATAAAAAGTTCGTACAATCTCATAGTGTCTGCGCCATATTTACTAATTAAATCATCGGGAGATACAACATTTCCTTTAGATTTTGACATTTTAGAACCATTTCTATATATGGTGCCCTGATTAAAAAGTTTTAAAAATGGTTCTTCAAAATTTATTAATTTTTTATCAAAGAGAAACTTACTAAAAAATCTTGCGTATAATAAATGTAATACAGCATGTTCTGCTCCTCCTATATATAAATCTACTGGCAACCAATTATCTATTTTATCTCTAGATGCAAATTCTTTTTTATTATTAGGATCAGAGTATCTTAAATAATACCAAGAAGAACAAACAAAAGTATCCATAGTATCTGTCTCTCTTTTTGCTTTTCCTCCGCATTTCGGACACTTAGTGTTAACAAATTTTTCTGATTTAGCTAAGGGGCTCTGACCATCTCCTGTTGGTTTAAAATCTTTAATATCTGGTAATTTTACAGGTAAATCTTTTTCTGAAACAGGAACTTCTCCACATTTTTCACAATAAATTATTGGCATAGGGGAGCCCCAATATCTTTGACGAGAAATAAGCCAATCTCTTAATTTATAATGTATTACTTCTTGCCCCATATTTTCTTTTTCTAGCCATTCTGTCATCTGTTTTCTAGCTTCTTCTGATTCTAACCCAGTAAATTGACTTGATTCAATTAATATTCCATTTTCTTCAAAAGCTTTATTTTTTATTAAAATATTTTCTTTATTTGATTTTATAACTTTAATAATTGGTAAATTATGCTTTTTGGCAAAAATATAATCTCTTTGATCGTGAGCGGGAACAGCCATAATAGCCCCTGTTCCATAATCAAACAAAACATAATCTCCAACGAATATTGGTACTTCAATTCCATTAATAGGGTTTACTGCTTTTATTCCTTTTAATTCTATTCCTGTCTTTTCTTTATCTTCTGCTAATCTTTCTATTTCTGTCTTTTTACCAGAATTTTTAATATATTTTTCGATTTCTTCTTTATTGGTAATTTTATCTTTCAACTGAGACAAAATAGGATGTTCTGGAGCAAGAACAACATAAGTACAACCAAATAAAGTATCTACTCTAGTCGTAAAAACATCTATTTTTTTATCTAATCCTGAAATATTAAAATATATATTTGCACCTTTAGATTTTCCTATCCAATTTTTTTGCATTGTCTTTATTTTTTCAGGCCATTCAATATTGTCTAAATCCAAAAGTAATCTTTCTGCAAAATGAGTTGTTTTAAAAAACCATTGATTCAAATATTTTTTTTCTACTTCACTGTCACACCTTTCACAAAGACCATTAATAACCTGTTCATTTGCTAATACGGTTTTACAAGAAGGACAAAAATTCACACCTGCTTTCTTTTTATAAGCCAGTCCTGATTCGTATAACTTAAGAAACATCCATTGAGTCCATTTATAATAATCAGGATCATAAGAGCAAACTTCTCTATCCCAGTCATAACCAAGACCTGAAACAATTAATTGTTTTTTTATGTTTTCTATGGCTTTTTTAGTAGATTCAGCTGGATGAACTCCTGTTTTAATAGCAAAATTTTCAGCTGGCAAACCAAAAGCATCCCAACCCATAGGATGTAAAACATTATATCCCTCCATTATTTTTTTCTTAGAGATAACGTCTGAAAAAGTATATCCTTTTAAGTGGCCAACATGTATTCCATGCGCAGATGGATAAGGAAACATATCTAAACAATAAAATTTTTGCTTATTTGAATTGTCATTAGCCTTAAATACTTTTTTATCTTTCCAATATTTCTGCCATTTTGACTCTATTTTTTTATGATTATATTCCATATTAAACTTTAGCCTTATTTAAAGCTGTTCTACAAGAACAATTTCTTTCATCTTTTATTTTAGGAATTGTTACTATTAATAATTTTTTAATTTTTTCTACATTTTTTTTCATAACGTCTAAAACATCTGCAACATTTACAGGATGTTCTTGCCATGCGTCGTAGTCTGTAGCCATAGCGACATTTAAATAACAAATTTCTGCTTCTCTAGCTAAAACAACTTCTGGAACTAAAGTCATCCCTATAATATCTGCGAAGTTACTAAAAAATTTTGATTCTGCCCTAGTAGAAAATCTAGGACCTTCTATACACCAATAAGTTCCATTCGGATGAACTGGTAATTTTAATTTTTTGGCTTCTTTATAAAATAATTTTCTTAATTCTGGACAAAACGGATCTGCTAAAGAAACATGCATTGTCTGTTTGTCATAAAAAGTATAATCCCTCTTTTTTGTAAGATCTATAAACTGATCAGATATTACTAAATCTCCAGGTTTAAAATTTTTCTTTAAAGAACCAACTGCTGAAATAGCAATTATTGTTTCTATCCCCAATTTTTTTAAAGCCCATATATTAGCCCTTTGAGGAACTTTGTGAGGAGGAAATTCATGTTTCTTTCCGTGACGAGAAAGAAAAGCTACTTTTATTCCGTTTAATTCAGATATTCTTATGGGAGAAGAAGAATAGCCAAAAGGAGTTTTTATTTTTACTTCTTCAATATTTTTAAAAAACTTGGGGTCTTCTAATCCACTTCCACCGATAATAGCAATTTTAGGCTTAAATTTTGAATAAATTTTTGGCATTTTCTGTTGTTTTATCAATTACTTCTTCTAATTTTATATTTTTTATTTCTGACACCTTTTCTGCGACATATTTTACATACATTGGTTCATTTCTTCCCTCTTTTGGTGGGGGAGTAAGATAGGGACAATCAGTTTCTATTAAAATATTATTCATCGAAATCTCTTTAATAACTTCATCTATATTTAATTTAAAAATTATTCCATTTAAACCCAAAGATAGCCCCATTTTAATATATTCTTTAGCTTGAGTTAAGTTTCCAGTAAAACAATGTACTACCCCTTTTATTTTACCGTATTCCTTAAGGATATTTATCATTTCTTCATGTGCCATTCTACAGTGTAAGATAACTGGTAAATCTAATTCTTTAGCTAAATCTAATTGTTTAAAGAGAACGTTTTTTTGCTTTTCCTTAAATTGTTCTTTCTTGTTTGTGCCTTTTGGTTTCCAATAATAGTCTAACCCTATTTCCCCAATAGCTACTACTTTTTTACTCTTAGCTAACTCTCTATATAATTTATTATCAAAATCTTCTTCTGTGGTTTTAAATTGTATCTCATCTGGATCATCTTTTATTTTAACTAAACCTGTTTCTAAATGTATTGGATGTAGTCCTATGGCAGCGTAAACACCTTTGGGATATTTTTCTGCCAATTCTACGGCCCTTTTTGAGGTATTGTATTGAGTTCCAACATTTATCATCCAAAGATCATTCTCTAAACAATTCTTAATAACTTCGTCCACGTCATCTTTGTAGGAATTAAAATTTAAATGAGCATGTGTATCTATAATCATATTCTAGGGAATAAAGGTTCTGATTTATTTTCTTTTAATTTTTTCAATATCTTTTCTGATGTTTCTGGCAAAAAAGGTCTTAATAATATTTCTATTTCTTCTATAGCTTTTACCAAGCTAGCTATTTCCTCTTTCTTGTTTTGGCTATCTTCCCAGGGTTTTACATTTTCTATATATTTATCGCAATCTGTAATTAAAGACCAAATTGCAGTTAAGGCTTCATTAAACTTTAAGTCTAACACTGCTTTTTTGTAATTTTCTTTGGTTTTTTCAATATTTGAGCTTAAATTAGAGCCATTTTCTACTTTTACAGTTTCCAATAATTTTAAAACTCTTGAAATTAAATTCCCCAATCCATTTGCTAAATCAGAATTATATCTTTCTTCAAACTTTTCGTAAGTAAAATCTCCATCCTCTGTAGAAGAAAATTCTCTTAATAAAAAATACCTTACTGGGTCTAAACCATATTTCTTAACTAATTCAAATGGATCTATAACGTTTCCAAGGCTTTTAGACATTTTTTCTCCATTAGAAGTTATATAACCGTGAACAAAAATATTCTTAGGTAGTTCTTTCTTTATAGCTAATAATATTGCTGGCCATAACAAAACATGGAATCTGAAAATATCTTTACCTATACAATGCATATCAGCTGGCCAGAATTCTTCTTTTCCAGAAGACTCCAAAGCAGACAGATAGTTAGTCAAAGCTTCAAACCATATATATACAATTTGATCTTCATCTCCAGGAACAGGTATTCCCCATTTAAGATTTTCCTTTGACCTAGAACAACTAATATCTTCTACTCCTTGATTAATAAAACTTAATATTTCATTCTTTCTATTCTCAGGGATAATCTTTATTTCGTCTTTCTCTATTAATTCTTTAACTTTATCTGAATATTTAGAAAGCTTAAAAAAATAATTTTCTTCTTCTATCTCTTCTGGCTTTTGTTGGTGATTAGGACAATTCCCATCTATTAAATCTTTTTCTTTAACAAAAGCTTCACACCCAACACAATATAATCCTTTATATTTATGTTTATAAATATCTCCCTGCTCTAATAGTTGTTTCCATATTTTTTCTACTGTAGGCCAATGTCTTTTCGAATCAGTAGTTCTTATAAAGTCATCGTTAGAAATATTCAAAACCTTGGTTAATTCATTAAATTTAATAGAAATATCATTAGTAAAATCTACAACATCTTTTCCTGCTTTATCTGCAGCCTTAACTATCTTTTTTCCATGCTCATCTGTCCCAGTTAAAAACCATACATTTTCACCCAAAGAACGGTGATATCTCGCTATCACATCTGCTTGGATCAACTCTAAAGCAAACCCTATATGAGGAGATGCATTGGTATAGGCAATACTTGTTGTAATGTAGAAATTATTCTTTGACATAAAATTAAAAAGGGGATTTCCTCCCCTTTACTCTAACACAAATAGGTTCATTTTTAAACTCTACTTTTTACCGTTTAAAACCACAACAAACTCTCCTTTTGGCCCTGATTTTCCTATTAATTCTGCTACTTTTCCAGCTGTTCCTCTATAAATAGTCTCGAATTTCTTGGTAAGCTCTCTACAAACAACTATATCTCTGTCTTCTGGTAATTCCGCCAATGTTTTCATTATCCTATAAGGAGATTCATAAAAGATAACAGGATGTTTTAATTCTGCCACTTCTTCAAAAAACTTATTCCTTTTTTTCTTAACTGGGGGAAATCCCAAAAAAGAAAATCTATCCATTAAAAAACCAGAAATACTAGCTGCGGTAACAAGGGCAGAAGGACCGGGAATAGGAATAATTTGAATATCTTTTTGACCTTCAACTATTTTAGAAATTAAAAAATTGCCAGGGTCTGAGATACCAGGAGTTCCTGCGTCAGAAACCAAAACCAAAACTTTACCGTCCTCCAACATCTTTATAATATCTTCTACCTTTTTTAATTTAGAATGTTGATGATAGCTTAAAGAAGGTTTTTTAATTTCATATCTATTTAATAATTTTTGTGTCTGTCTAGTGTCTTCACATAAAATTAAATCAGCCTCCGACATTATTCGGAGGGCTCGATTAGATATATCTTCCATATTCCCAATTGGAGTAGCAACAACGTATAAAATTCCCATAAGCTATAAGATTACTGCTTTTCCTTCTTTTCTCTTTTTTAAATAATCTCTTAAAAATTCATAAAGAATACCAGCCAATGGGATAGCTAAAATAGCTCCCATTACTCCTAGGAGTTGAGCTCCTATTGATAAAGATATCAAAACCAGAACAGGTGGCAGTCCGACAAATTTTTTGGTTAGAATTGGTGATAAAATATTCCCCTCTATCTGTTGAATCAACAAAAAAGCAATTATTACAAAAATAGCTTTTAGCCAAGAATCTAAAGCAATAAAAATAAAAATAAGAGCTCCAATAACAAGTGGACCAATAACAGGAATAAAATCAAATATTCCTGCCAGAAGAGCTAATGTAGCAGCATATTTTACATCGAACAAATATAAAGTAATAAATACAGCTATGGCAACAAAAGCAGATGTAAGTATTCTACTCCCAAACCAAGCTGCTACTTTAGTTTGTGATCTTTCCCAAAGAGAAAGAATAAATCCTTCCATCCTTTTAGGAAACAATAACCCTATAACTCTTTCTATGCCTCTTTCTTCTAGAGACAAGAATAAGGCTATGGCTAAAATAAATATTGTTGACCCTATACTTCCAAAAAACAGAGCTAGGGCACTAAGAATATCAGTGGATGCTTTTTGAAGAACAACTCCCATGGCCATAGTAAAGCTTTCCATACTGTCGAAGGCTTCTATTCCTAATCCCTTTAATGGAGGGGCTAATTTTTCAAAATACTGTGGAAAAAATTGAGAAAATTGCTGTATTTCTCCAATAAACATTGGTATTGTCCAATAAATAGTAACTCCCAATATACCAAAAAATCCCACATAAACTAGAATAACCGATAATATTCTAGGAGTTTTTATCTTTTGTAAAAATTTAATAGCAGGATCAAACAAAACAGATATTATTAAAGCAAAAATAAACCATATAAGTATATCTTTAATAAGAAATATTACATAAAAAACCACTAGAGCTAAAGCAATCTTTAGAATGGTTCCCCATGAGATATCTAATACTTTTTCTTCGTTCATAATTTTAATAATTTTCTAAACCGTTCTTGATCCTTAAATGGACCTATAATCGCTAAATTTAAATTCTTTGGTTTGAAAATATCCTTTGCTACCTTTAGAATATCATTTGCAGAAACTTTATCAATTCTTTTAAATATTTCTTCTGGTTTTAAAATATTCCCTTCTATAACTTCCTGACTAGCATAAAAGAAAGCTTTGGCGTCTGACGATTCTAAGCTTAGAGCTACTCTTCCTTTTATGTTCTCCTTGGCTTTTTTAAGCTCTACTGCTGACACTTTCTTTTGAGTAAGTTTTTTGAATTCTTTCAAAATAGTTGTTATGGCTTTATCAATTCTTTTATTGTCAGCTCCTGCTTTAGCCACTAAATATCCTGTATCTGGGTCTGATTCATTCTCTGTTTTAATATAATAAGCTAATCCTTGTTTCTCTCTAACTTCTGTAAACAAGCGAGAGCTCATCATCCCGCCCAAGAGAACAGAAATTACATCTAAAACATATCTTTGGGGATTGAAAATATTATATGCCCTAACTCCCAAATAAAAATGGGTTTGATCTGTTTCTTTGAAGCTAACCAAGCATTCTGGGACGGTTTGTCTTTCTATTACTTTTACTTTTTTATTTGGTTTTAAAACTGAAACTTTTTGAAAAGCTTTTTTAACTTTTTCTATTATTTGATCTTCTTTAAAGTTACCGGCTACACAAACAATAGTGCTTGAAGCAGTATATTGAGATTTTCTATAATTTAATATCTGTTGACGAGAAATCTTTTTAACCGTTTCTTTGTTACCAGCTATGTCCCAACCTGCAGGCTGATCTCCATAAAGAAGATTTTTCCAAATCTCTCCAATATGAGACATTGGATTATCCAAATACATATTTATCTCCTCTATAATAACCCCTCTTTCTTTTTCTATTTCCTTTGGTGGAAATAAAGAATTTAAATAAATATCTGAAACCCAATCTAGAGCTAAATCTAATTTAGAAGCTTCAACTTTAGCATAATATCCGGTATATTCTTCACCGGTAAAGGCATTAAACATACCTCCAACTTTATCTAATGGTTCTATTACCTTTAAAGGTGTTGGTCTTTTTTTAGTGCCTTTAAAAAATAAATGTTCCAGAAAATGAGAAATCCCAGATATATTCTTTTTCTCGTATTTTGAACCCACTCCTACCAAAGTAAAAACAGTTACAGCCCTAGTATCATTTTGAGGAATAGTGATAATCCTCAACCCATTTTTGAGAGTTGTTTTTTTAAACATTAATTTTCTAGCTTTATTCTTAAAGCATTTATTAAATTATCTACTTTTATTTTCTCTTGTTTCATAGTATCTCTATCTCTAACTGTTACTTCGTTAGTCTCTAGAGTATCAAAATCAACGGTAATACAATAAGGTGTTCCGATTTCATCCTGTCTACGATATCTTCTTCCAATAGAAGCTACTTCATCGTACTGACAAACAAAATGTGGTCTCAAAAGAGAATAAACTTCTTTTGCTTTTTTAGTTAAATTAGGTTTGTTTTTAACCAAAGGAAATACTGCAATCTTAATAGGAGATAAAGTTTTATTTAAAGTTAATATTGTCTCTAGTTCTTTTGAAGTTTTTGTTGTTTCAGTTCTTCCTCCTTTTATTTCTCCAAAAGCATCTGCTAA
>Ga0208904_1001472_pt1 | contig 16057 bp, 14 predicted proteins | sample AntAceMetag02UKB_FD_184774 | JGI IMG/M metagenome (GOLD analysis project Ga0208904, IMG submission 184774) | Saline lake microbial communities from Ace Lake, Antarctica - Antarctic Ace Lake Metagenome 02UKB (SPAdes) (version 2) | ecosystem: Environmental > Aquatic > Non-marine Saline and...
TCATTGAATTATCGTCAATAAACCCCTCCAAAGAATATGGTATATTCGGGCTAGCAATTATGTGTCTGGCTAATTTTTCTCCAGCATCTCCGGCACCAATAATCAATATTTTGTTTTTATTTTCTCTCTTGTCCTTTGACTTATTTTTAAAACCATGAATGTATATCCTTTTAGCAAAACGTAGAGTTCCCGTAAGGAAGAGAGCCATTGCTCCCGAGACAAAAATGATCGAACGGGGGAATCCTTGGAATAAGGTATGATCCTTGAGAACGAAAAGAATTGCTCCCAAAGAAGCAAAACTTAATACAATGGCCCTTCCTAATTTCATAATCTCTCTGATACTAATGAAGGACCATGATATAGAATAAAGCCTTTCTATGGCAAAGAAGATTATAGTCAGAGGAATGGCCAAGATGGCAAAGGCTTTGATCATTAAGAAGTATTGAGAGTTAATATTTCCATCAAAACGAAGTAAGAACCCCAAATAACACGACAGAGCTATTAAAACAATATCACAAAACAAAAAGAATATAGTTCTTTTAAATGTTGTTCTATGGAATATTTTGTTTTTTATAGACATAAGATTGATAAATTAGAATTCATTCTTTTGATATTTTTTGCTAACGTTTTATCTTTAATTTGCACCGCATTTGCACCGCATTTGCACCGCATTTATTGTAAGGTGTAATAGATACCCTTTCCCTTTCCCTTTCTTGTAATTATCCCTAATTTGGACATTTTAGTAAGTTCTCGTAAAGCAGTATCGCTAGAGGTCATTAGGATACCAGCACAAAGACTGGTAGTAATTCTTCCTTCTCTTTTTATGTAGGTCAAAATTTCTTTTTGTCTCGGGGTAATTTCTATTTTTTCCTCTTCTTCAAACTTCTCTTTTGTCGAAAATAAAGTAACAAGCGTACTATTTTCAGTAGATTGTATTTTAGGCATTTTTGGTTTTAAATAATGTTCTTTATGTTCTTTAATAATTTTATTCCAGCCTTCTCCTAATTCTTCAATATATTTTATTTTTGCTAATATTTTTGCGATTGTTGAATTTCTTGAGTATTGCTCAACTGTTATATTTTTTGGGGTAATCCAAGTAGCTAGTCCGCCAATATTATAAAATTCAATCCTACTGTCAAACATTTTGATAATAGTTTTGCCTCCCTGATCTTCATAATTTCTATGACAAACAGCATTCGTTATTAATTCTCTTATGGAAAATTTTCCATATTCTGGAATATCTTTTCTTCTAATTTCTCCAGGGATTAATTTTGACATTAAGGCGCTATGTTCAATAAGATATTTATTGCATTCGTCAATTTGTTGAAATAAATTTCCTGTAAATTCTTTATAATCCAGTTTTTCCTCAGAAACGGTATCGCCCCTATATCTTGCTAAAGCAATATAGGAATTCTTAAAAAATCTTTGCGGGCTCTTGTCGAACAATAAAATCCCTGCGTTAGTTATTTTATTGTTTTTTATACATCCCAAGGATTCTATAATTTGTTTTGGTTTACCTGCAATTTTCTTTTCAGACGTTTCTTCATATAAAGGGATAAAAATTTCTTGTATAAATGCCCAATCAATATCTGTTAATTTAGCTTCTTTGCAAATTTGCTCGTCCCATTTCATTTTTTTCGTATATTTGACAAGTTCAATAGCTTCTTCTGGCGACAACGGTTTGTCATGAGAAGCGATTCTTTTATAAGCGATATTTTTAAAAGAATGCAAGCTATGTGACTTTTTTATTTCTATCACAAAGATATTTTTATTTTCAATTTTAACATTTTCAACATTGGGATAGATTGATGGCTTGCAAGTATGGGCAATGTTAGCAATTTTTTCTTCATATTTTTTGTCAATACCGAGGATTTGCCCTTTATCACTAACTCCAACCAAAATAACCCCATTATTAGTATTGGCAAAAGAACAAATAGAATCACCCAATCCATCAATTATTTTTGATTTGAATTCTATTTTTTGATTTTCTCCCATTTTTATCAATTCTCTAATTTTATTTTTATTCATATTTTTTATTTAGATTTTTTGATTTTTGATATTTTTTGCAGTTTTTGAAATTCAGAGGAAGAGAAGGTGTCATGGGTTTGGGGATCATTGTGATCAAAAAGGGTATTGGCAATAGCCACCAATTTACTTCCTTCTTCTAAAACTTGATAAGAATGGAGAATAAAGGGCGGAATCCAAACGCCATTTTGTGAATTAAGGATTATATCTATTTTTTGGCCGTGGAGATCTTCGCATTCCCAACGCACAGAGCCTTCTAAAGCAAAGACTATTTCTTGGCGTAATCGATGGAATTCTCCTCCACCAATTTTATTTTTAGATAAGTTATTTATTGTATAGCACCTCAATCCTCTGATATCAGGGATTTTTTTCATTTCTCGGGTATCGTATTTAAAGAATTTTTGAAGATCGTTTTTAAGAGAAAGGGCAAAGGCAATCATTAGGTCGCCGTCACTTTTTGTTTTCCATGGTCCTTTGGTCTTGATTTCACGAATATCTTTAATTAGAGGAATTATTTTTTTCATCTATTCTTTCTGGTTAGATTAGGCTTTGAATTAGAACTTTAACAACATAATCTATTTCTTTTTCGGTTAGATTGTTGTAGAAGGGGAGAGCAATAGTTTTGTCAGATATTTCTTCGGCAATAGGGAAATCTCCTCGTTTATATCCAAACATTTTTTTGTATAAAGGTTGAAGATGAATGCATTGAAAGTAATTACTGCAGTTAACTCCTTGTTCTCTTAGCTTATTCATAACATTATCGCGATATTTTCTTGTTCCTGCAACTTGAATAACATAGACAAACCAAGACATTTTTGCATAAGGAGCAATATAAGGGAGGGTAACGCCTTTTATATTTTTCAGTTTTTTGTTATATAATCTAGCTACTTTATCTCTTTTTCTTAAAATTTCTTTAATTCTAGAAAGCTGGGCGACTCCTAAAGAAGCATTTATATCACTCATTCTATAATTATATCCCAGATAGCTATGATTAAGCCATTGGCCTCCTTCTATTTTTCTTCCTTGATTTGTTAAAGCTCTACAATAGTTAGCTATTTTTTCGTCATCAGTGAGGATTATTCCTCCCTCTCCTGTAGTCATTTGTTTATTGGGATAAAAAGCAAAAGTAGATATTTCTCCGAAGCTTCCGCATTTCTTTCCCTTGTATTCTGCTCCGATTGCCTCGCAGCTATCTTCAATAATTTTTAACTTGTATTTTTTGGCTATTTTTATAATAGGATCCCAATCTACTGGGTGCCCAAAAATATCAACAATTACCATTGCTTTGGTTTTTTTTGTAATAGCTTTTTCAATTTTTAGAGGATCAATATTTAAAGTATTTGGATCAATATCTACGAAAACTGGTTTGGCTTGCTCAAATAAAACGCAATTAGCAGAAGAAATAAAAGAAAAAGGAGAAGTAATAACTTCATCCCTGCCCGCCGTAGCTTTAGCGAAGGCGGGTCCTTTGCCAATTCCTAAAGCTTTAATAGCTAAATGAAGTCCAGATGTTCCCGAATTAGTGGCAATAGCATATTTACGTCCCGCAAATTTAGCCATATTTTGCTCAAATTCTTTTAATTTAGGGCCCAAAGCTAAATTCGGGGTTTTTAAAACTCCTAAAACAGCATCCCTTTCTTTTCTCGTGATATCCGGTTGTGATAATGGAATTTTCATAAAATTTAAGATATATAAACAATTATACCTATTCCTACTATTATAAGCTGAACTGCATAACAAATCAAGACAGTTTTTTTAGTACTTAATCCTTTCTGACGTAACCTATCATATAAATGTCCTCTATCTCCTTGCATGGGAGATTGTCCTTTAGAGACGCGACGAATGATAGCCCAGCTAGCATCGATTATTGGTAATCCTATAATAAGCATAGGACCTATAAATTGTTTTAGATTATAAATTGGATGGCCCGAAAACATAATAGCCAGAATGGCCAAAGAGAATCCCAAGAAATGGCTCCCGTTATCACCCATAAAAATAGATGCTGGATTCCAATTATAAACCAAAAATCCAATAATTCCGCCCAATAGTGCTAAAGACAGGATTAACGGGAGTGTCGTTAAAGATAAGATAGATAAAATAAGAAAACCAATCAAAGAGATGGCCGTTATACCTCCGGCTAAACCGTCTAAACCGTCTTGCATATTCAGGGCATTCATGGAACCGACAATATAAAAGCCGGCAATAATAGCTGCTAACCATGGGTTGATAGAGAAATCAAGATTGACTCCAATTTTAATTAAGATTAGGACGATAAAAATGCCAGCCAAAAATTGGCAGAATAATTTTAAAAATGGGTTTCCAAATTGTTTCCATTTTAAGTCATCCCAAAGTCCCAGGAAGATAATTACTATGCTTCCGACAATTATTCCCATAGCTTGTAGTCCAGAAATTTGATGGAACAAACGAGCAAAAATTAACCCAAAGATGAAACCAAGAAAAATAGCAACTCCGCCTAAATAGGGGATTGGTTTTTTGTGGACTTTGAGTTTATTTCCTGTCGGGTCATCATAATAGTGAAATTTGATGGAAATCTTCTTAAGAAAGGGAATGGAGATAAAACTGATTAAGAGAGCAATTAAGATTGTTAAATAAGTCATTTGATATTATAAATATAGATTCTTGATAAATTATTTTGATGAATTTGAGTATTTGAATGAAATTTAAAGCCCATTTTTTCATAAAAACCAATTGCTCTTTTTAGTTCTTCGCCCACCACAACTTTAAATTGTTTTATTTTTTTGTTTTTCATTTCATTAACAAAAGAGTCGAACATTTTTATTGCTATTTTTTGCCCATGGAATTCTTTTTCAACAGCAATAACCAATAATTCTGTTTTAGGCAGATCTTCTTTTTTCTCTGAATATTTTAAAGTTTCAACGATTTTCTTAATTGTTTTAATATTAAGAAATTTGGGCAAAAGAATTATTATCGCCCAAAATGTGTATTTTTTTAGAAAATCTTTATAAAATTCTTTTATATTGATACAACCGCTAATAAATCCTATTATTTCATCATTTTTCTTAGCCACAACCACAAAAGAGTTTTGGGATAAGATCATTGCCTCATATAGCTTTGAAAGAAATTTTATTCCCAATTGGCTAAGAAATCCTTGATTGATCTCTTGCTTATGGATTTTAGCGATTTGGATAGCGTCTTTTTTTGTTGCTAAAGAAATGTTCATAATTAAATTTTTTATATTTATTTGTAAGTCTTAAAATTTAACTCTTTTTAATACAACCATATTTATTAGCAATGTACTCTACGTAATCAGCATATTCCTTATAAATTTTATCTGCCTGGAAATGTTTCTTAAATAAGAGCTTAGCATTTTCCGATATTCTATTATAAGATTTGCTATCCAACTTACTCAAATCAAGTATTTTGTTAGATAATTGTTTAGGGTTTGATATATCAAAATAAAATCCAGCATGATATTTTTCTAGTAAATTATTTAGATCACCTTTTTCAGATGAAATAATAGGTAAACCTGCTCCAAGATAAGAGAATGCTTTATTGGGAAGAGAGATTTCTTCTAAACTTGGGATTATACCTACTGACGAAATAGAGTTTAATGCTTCTATTCTATTATTGTCAAGCCATCCAAGAAATATTACATTTTCAAGTCCCTTTGCTGCATCTATACATTTTTTATAATAATCTCCATGTCCTCCGAGGAGAAATAGAATATTATCCCCCTTTTTAATAGATTTCAGATGTCTTGCCGCCTCAATGATTGCCAGGGGATGAGTTAAAGAACCAAAGGTACCAATATAACTGGCCACAAAACGTCTTTCAAGTTTTTCCTTGATTTCTGGGAATAATTGAACTAATTTTTCGCAATTATCATAGTTAGAATCATCTCCTCCAAGAAAAAAAACCTTATCATCGTCGTTGAGACTTCTTTCGGCGTATTTTCCTCCCCATTTTAGTAAATGACTCATCATTGAAACTAGTGTTGTTGCATTTTTTAATGAATATTTAGTGACTCTAAAATCTTCCTTAAAAATTAATCGTCCCAGCCATTGAAGGATTTTTGGGAAACACTTTAAGAAAATATCTGGCCAATAATCGCGAATGTCAATGATAATTGGAATTTGATTTTCATTTCCAAATTTTACAGCCTCATAGGCACAGTAATGTATTGGCAATGAAGATATAATAATATCTGGTTTTTCGCTTATTTTTGCCTCTTTAGAAAATAATTTAGCCATTTTTTTGTGATGAAAATATCTGCTGATAGAATGATTGTTTTTATATTTTCCAACATGCAAAACGTGTAAATTATAATTATTGACTTTGATGTTTTTATTTTCTCGGCAAAAAAGTATTTTTTTATGATGCCAAAAACTGGAACACCAATAAGTAACATCATGTCCTCGTAAAGCAAGTTTTTTTGAAAGCCGTGCGGTACGGAAAGCTGCGACTCCTGTAGCAAACGGAGGTGGTTCACCGTGGTGAATAAGCCATATTTTTAGTTTTTTGTCATGTTTTTTATTTTTTTTCATATAGCTTTGGAATTCGATTAATTGTTTTGATAGTGTTTTCGTAATCTAGTCCGAGAGCATCAAGATACCACTTTATCGATTGGTATCGTGGACGATTTTCTTCCATAACTAATTTCATCCCTTCTTCACGAGTTAATACTCCTTCTCTGATTTGATTACTACGAAAAGTATCGTGTTCCGTAAATCCTCCAACGGTATAATAAATATAATTATAAAAAGCAGCAGTTCCATCTCCAATTCTCCATGTAGTATTAGTATCTGGGGAGATCTCCCAACCATATAATTTTAAAGTTTCATCTACGATTTTTTCGTCCCAGCACCAATAATCGAAAATATGATAATAATCTTGTTTCTTTTTAAAGCTTCTATAAAATTCTCCTGAAAGAGTATCGAAAAGAGAATTATTGAAATATCCTGGGCTTTGAATCATGGCGGCAAATCTTCTGGCCTGATAATTAATCTGTTTTAGAGCGCCATGGCTGTAAACTCTTTTTTCCTCAAAATCTGGTTTAACCCCCAAGAAACCGGATTTAAAATATGTAACTTCAAGGGGATTTATTGCCCATAAATTTAAATTTATTCCTGTTTGTTTTTTTACATGTTCAACATATTTAAAGAAATGTTTATCACCTGCTGTAAGTATGGAAATCATTCCCAAATGCGGTGACTTAAGCCATGCAATCAAATTTTTTCTTATATTTCTTCTTTTTCTTGAAATATCTGCTGCTATAATTATGTTTTCAACTCCAAGTTCTGAACACATTCTGCTAATATTTCTTCTGGCGATGTCGGTAACCATACCCCAATCATAAGTGTATGCTATTGGTTTCATTTTTAACTCATTAACAATTAAATGTAATCCATATGAACTGTCTCTACCCCCAGAAAAAGGAACTATGCAATCACGCTCATTATTTTTGCGATATGGTTCTACTAATTTAAATAATTCATCTTTGGGTTTAGGCTTATTTTTTGATTTGTAATTATGACAATAATTACAAACACCATTTTTGTCAAAATTAATAAATGGCATAGTTTCTGGCAATATACACCTGGAACACCGTTTAATCTTAGGTTTATGATACTCTAACAAATTCTCTTCGGATTTAATAAATTTAAATTCAGGTATCAAAGGTATTGAATTTTTAGTTTTAACTTTTTCTTCATTTATATCCATTTTGTTCGACACAGGAACATCAACAATGTATGGCTCTTTATATATTTGTTTAATATCCTTACATCCTATTTTATTTAGAATATAATTTTCTGAAGCAAAATAGGTTTCTTGACCATTGATTCCTACATACAAGCTGCCATTATTGGAAAAAAGCAAGAGTTTTCCAAATTTTGGGAGCAAAAGCGCACATGCAATAACTCCTTTACAAAGTGAAAATATTTTATTAGGTAATTTTTGAATATCTTCATTATTTTGTATGTGCTCTTCTGCAATTGCGACAATTATTTCAGAATCAATTGTATATTTTCTTTTCACATTTAATTCTTTCCATATTTCGTTTTCATTGATTATAATGCCATTATGGATAACAGCAATATTGTTTCTAACGATAGGTTGATTGTCATGAAGACCATTGGTAATGAGTCTACTATGACCTAAAATTATTTTAGATTTTGTTGGTTTAATTTTTTTTAATAATTTTTCAATATCATAATCTGCTTTATGAACTTTATAATTGTTATTTTCATAATATATTAAACCGCTAGAATCTTTACCTCTCCGCGTAGAGTGCTTTGCTAATTTAATAATATTAGAATAATTTATTGACTCTTTTGAGATTTGACCAAAAATTCCACACATAATTTTTATTTTAATAATTTTTCATAAATTTTTAATAATTTTTTACTTTCATTCTCCCAATTATATTTTTCTAAAATAGCTTTTTTCCCATTTTCTCCCATTTTTTTAGCTTCACCTTGGTGTTCTATTAAATATTCGATCGCTTTTGCTATTTCTTTTGGGTTTAATGGGTCAACGCAAATACCACAATTGTTGTCATCAACAATTCTTTCCCAAAGGGGGAAATCTGAAGCGATTATTGGCAAGCTGTTTATCATATATTCAAACATTTTAACGGGTAAGCTAACAATATAGCGAGGCAGGGGTTGTATGCAAACAAATCCTATATCTGAGCTTCTCATATGTTGATATGCTTTTTTCTGTGATAAAAATCCTAAAAAATCAATTTTTTGCCATTCAGACATATTTTTAATTTCTTGTTCAAATTTTTTATTTGAGAAATTTCCAATAAGTTTTAATTTAACTTTGTGTTTAGGGTCTATATATTTCAATGATTCAATAATTTTTTCAATACCACGCATCTTTGATAATCCACCAACATAAATCAGTTCAGTATATTTTTTTTCTTGTTTTTTATTTTTTGTATTTTTAAAATTAGTAATAATTGGATAATTTCTGATATCTATGACATTATTTACTTCGAAATTGTTTTTAATGTCTGGTGTGGCTGTAATAATATAATTCATTTTTTTTACAGCCCATTTCTCATATTTATCAAAAATATTAGCAATTAATTTTCTGAATATTTTTGGAATCCAGTATTTAGATAAAATTTGCTTTGCAACGTCTTCATGGACGTCATAAATTATTTTTGTTCCAGTTTTCTTTTTTAGTTTTAACATCCATGGCAGTAATTCTGGATCATGAAAATGATAAATATCCGCTTTCTGTTGCAACGCTTTCTTATAAGTTAAATAATCTAATTTAAAGAATCTTTCAAATCTATTTTTTAGTTTCGGTAGGGCAATAATTCTAATGTTATCTACTATCTCATTTTTGTCGTGTTGAGCAATCAAAGTAACTTCATAACCTGCTCTTGCTAAAGTTTTTGCTTCTTTGTGAAAAATGCGAGTATCAAAAACAGGGTGAACAGAAGTTAAAATGCAAATTTTTTTATTCATATCTTTTATTTAATTCTTCTTTTGGTAATAAATATAACAATAATAAGGAAAGGAATAATCCATGAGTTATCAAGACGGTAGGCAAGGATGAACTAAGAATAGACAATGTTGGGATTATTATTAGAGAGGTGGTTATCTGAATGTTTTTCTTTTTGGAGAGATTGTCTATTAATTTTAGAATAAATGATAAAATAATGGCCCACATGAACATACCAACAAATCCAAAATTCATATAACCGTCACTGACAATGCCATTATTAGATCCCATGTCGGGGAGACCAAAACATTCTTTTCCTATAAGATGCGGGGGGTTGAGTTGATACGGATAATCTATTATATTTCGAAATATGTGATGTTGAGATAAAAAAGTAAATTCGTGGTTAGAGAAAAAATCATAATAAAAGAACGATAATTGTGCTGGCACTAACAACGTTCGTCTTGTTGCAAGAGAAGATAACCAAAGGTCATCAATTAAATAATAAGACAGACTACTAATAATTATTACAATAATTAAACCAATTGTCATCCAATTTAATGAATTTTTTCTGTTTACAATCCATAATATCGCAAACATAAAAGGAATTACAAACAAGTATAATTTATGTCCTGTTATCGAAAAGAGTAATATTTGCAATGCCAATACAAGAATCAATGGAATCCATTTTTTTTTCACAAAAAATATTGTCAAAAGTAGAGGGCCTATAATTTTAGCAAACCAATTTAATATATAACCGGCAAAAGGAATTTTTAATTCAACATAATAAGAACGTATTTCATATACATTTTTAAGACTGAAATTTATGTGTAATCCAAAATATTTATATGTGACAAGAAAAGATATAAATGAAATGGTAATAAATATTGTCCATCTAATAATTTTATCTTGTTTTAATTTTTTAATATTTAATTTAGGTAGTTTGGTTCGCATTATCAAGAAGACTATTATCCAAAAAAAAGTGGTAGCGTACATAAAAATTGTAGATTCATCCATCAATGCAAATAAAGTTAACATTGGGATATATGATATCAGAAAAAATATCCAAAGCATTATGCTGGATAATTTTTTTGTTTTTTTTGGCATTAAAACAAAAAGAACAAAAAGCAGAAAATAAGATTCAGCCAATTTTAGAGCATTAAATTTAAATATAAATTTAGAATAAGACCAGACAGGCGAAATGATTAAATAGTATGCCAAATCTAATATAATTTTATATACAACAACAAAGACAAGCGTTTTGATTGTATTTTTTTTTATTTTTAAATTTATGAGAGAATTCATATTAATGTATTAGATTATTGATAATAAATTTATACTTGTCAGCTTTGATGGTTGGAATTGAATTCACATAATCAAATTTAATATTAATTTCCCCAACATGACTATAGAATGATTTTCCGATATATTCTTCGTCTATTTTTTTGTTGTAAGCTCTCCCTTGAACAATTTTAATAATTATCGAAGTTGAGCTATCTTGGATAATTTGATATTGTTCTATATCAAATTTACTCATTAAAATTGTAAGAACGGGGCTTCCAATAATTATGTTATTTAATTTTAGAAAATCAGTTACTCGTCCAACTATTTCCTTAAGTAAAGGTGTTTTCCGACCACAGGTGCATTCTGAATCGGAAATAATGCCTAAATCCCCGGTATCATACCTTATAAACGGTAGGGCATAATTATATAAACTGGTGGCTAAAATTTTACCTTGCTGATTGACAATCTGCCTGCCTTCTTCGTCGACTACTTCTAAAATAGCTCTTTCTGTATCTATGTGCATTCCGCAATGTTTTTCACACCCAAAAGCCGATATTCCACCATCATTTAGACCATAATTATCAAATACTTTTACATTAAAAATTTGCTCTATTAATTCTCTTTGTTTATCAAATAACTTTTCAGCGGTTGAAAAAATAGCTTTTAGCTGAAATTCAAGTTTTAAATTATTATCTTGAATAAATTTTGCGAATAAATAAATAGAAGAGGCATACCCGCGAATAAAAAGCGGTTTCCAACTATTAATATTATAAAAATATTTAAAAAGATTTTCTTCACTCATTTCAAAAGAAGAATAGTGCCTCATATTGAGAAAAAAATCTTGGATTTTCTTTTTTAGTTCTGATTGTGTAGTGGGAATTAATGAAGATCCGGCAATAACAGCAACTTTATCTCCCAATTTATAACTTCCGTATCCCCAGCCACGATACAATAACGCCACGCCTCTTTTGTAATCTTCGACATATATCCTGTATTTAAGGGGCTCTCCAGTGGAACCGCCAGTAGAACCATTTAAATATTTTAATTTATTTATATTTTTAGGAATAAAATTCTCCGGATTTTGTTTAATAACTTTTTTGGTTAAAATGGGCAATTTTTCTAAATCTTTAATGCTAGAAATATCGCTTGGGTTAACACCGATTTGGTCAAATAATTTTGTGTAATAAGGAACATTTTTATAAACAAAATCCATTAGTTTTCTTAATTGTTTTTCTTGTTGCTTCTTTTTCCGATTATATGGTTTGTCTTGCGTTTTTAGAAATTGTTTATAATAACGCAATACATTTGGTCTCTTCAAGGAATATCCTATTTTGAATATTAATTTATGTAACATTTTATTTTTATTATATTAAATTCTAGATGCCAAATTAGATATCAATTGCATAAGTCCATTTTTATATGACGAAATTCCGTCGATCAAAGGATTTCTGTCCCGAATAGTATTTAAATCTAAATAAAGATCGATTTCTTCTTGACTCAAAGGAAATCGAGAACTTATATAATGATAAACATCTTTGATTGATTTATTTGGCAAAAATGTCCACCATCCTATCAGTATCGTGCCAGATAATTCATATGGACCATATCCATAGTTTTTTCTTTTCATAGAATATCTATAAAGACCGTTTTCCCCATCCATATAATTATTAGTTCTGAAATTTGAGAATTCTTGAGATGGATGGATTAATACTTTTTTCATAAATTGATCTGACAACCCTTGGCGTAATTTTTTGAAAAATTTTATTTCAGTTTTTTCTCCTTTGGCAGAAAACGCTTGCTCAAGAGACAACAACCATAATGGAAATCTATGAGAATGCGATGTGTCCCATGCTTGCGTTGGATCTTTTCTTTCTGTTAGATTTGGCAATTTAGCATCATAGCTAGAATATATATGGCTTGGGCCGTCTGACCAGACGCCAGGTTGGAATAACCATCCTTCAGATTTTATGTCATCAAATATTACTTCTTTTTTGAAAATTTCAATAGAGTTGGCCAGTATATTTAAAACAAATTTAGGACATTTCGTTTTTAGAACAGTTTTGATGTCCGCTGCAATAGCAATTGTAAACAATTCTTCGTCTATGATCGCTCGGCAATAGCTAACGGAAACATTTTTATTTTTTAGTTTCCAGTCTATTCTTTCTTGCATACTATTGAAAGGAGGTGATCCACATTGTTTCCATTGCCATGCTGGTTGTTCCCATATTTCTTCGGTTTGATTTTGGGTTATACGGATTAGTTCTTGGGATGGATTTTTTGATAAAGTTAAATATTAAGACGTTAGATATAAAAAATGTAATTTATTAAGTGTCTCGAGTTTTATGAACTCTTCTTGAGATTTTTTTAATAAAAATCTCTGAAAAAATTCATCAAATTCATTTATTTTATTTTTATTTTTTGTTTTGAAAGCATAATGAAGGGGGATCATTAAATAATGTCCAGAGTCATATGCATTTTCTTCTGACCATAAATTGTCCCCTAATATTACTGATATAGTGTTTTTCCACGAATTATCGATGTTCACAATCTCGTTTTTCTTTCTTATATTTAATGTTCCAATTATTATTGGAATTGATATAAGAATAATCAGAGATAATATTATTATACTTTTTTTTAATAATCTCATTTGTTCTTTAAATGATAACATTTTTTAAAACGCTTTAATGTGTACGAAAGCCCAAAGAGGGCGTTTTTTTCTTTAAGCAAGAATATTATAATGGAATAGCATATGACGCCAATCAGTGCTTTTAACGTCAGGGCAAGTATATTTATTGTTTTATGTGTGGGGAAAACTAAATAAAGAACTAAACACATAAAGACAGAAGCTATTATGGATTTAATGATGGTTTTCCATGGTAATTGTAATGGAAATATTTTTCTGCTCATTAAATAAGTTCCAGTAAGATAACATCCATATGAAATTAGAGTTGCGTAAGCAGCTCCAAGAATGCCAAATTTTGGTATAAAAAATAAATTTAAAATGATATTAATTATTGCTGCGCAAAAAACAAGAATCGATAATGTTTTTGTTTTTTCCATTATTTCAAATGGTTTGTAGAGATATTGCGTTAAACCGAATAGAGTTGTCGATAATGCAATCAATGGGAGGATTATATATCCCGATTGAAATGATTGACCCAAGAAAATATTGCTTATATTTTTAGACAAAATTGTCATGCCAAAAATAACAGGTATTAAAATTATAAAATATATAGATAAAACTTTGTTTAAAAGATGACTCGTCTCAACTTTTCCTTTATTTTCGAATGTTTCCATGATAATAGGATAAGCCGATAGTAAGAGTATTACCAAGAATGGTTGAATCATTCCGCTTGCTAATCCATAATTTGCAGAATATATTCCAACTTCATTCGTATCTAAAAAATATTTAATCATATATCTATCCACTGACGACAGGACATAAGAAGCCAGGGATAGCCCTATTAGAGGGAAACCATATGATATAAATTTTTTGAATAATTTTTTGGAAAAATTTGAAAGTTTTATTTTATATTTTGTGTAAAAAGTTAATATACCATATATTGAAAGACATCCAGAACTGATTATCATCCCCAACAAAATACCCTTTGGGCCAAAATGTAGGAGAGAGATCAAAAGAATTGCTATTGATAATTTTATCAAGGCGTTAAGTATGGAATATGTTGTGTATTCGTGACTTTTTTGAGAGGCTTGCTTGATTGAAAGTATAAAAGTATATGTTCCGTGAGTTAAAATCATTAATCCTCCGAAATTTAACATAACTAGCAAAATGTGATTGAAATGGTCTTTAAGTAAAAAAACTCCAAGGTACCAAATAAATAGACTAACTGTTATGGTTGCAAATAATGTTCCAAAAATAGTAGAGATAAATTTTGATGATTCTCCAGTTTTTTTTAATTTTTCAAAATACCTTAATATTGATTTATTCAACCACTCAGAGGATGTCGCGACAACCATAGAAACAACAGTGATTACCAAGATATACAAACCATACTCTTCTGGAGACAGGATCCTTGTATAGATAATAATTGCAATAAATCCCAAGAAAGATGGAACAATTTTAGCTATAGTATAAAAACGAGTATCTCTTACTATTCTTTTGATCGGTGAAGTATTTTGCATATATGATTAATTTTTTTTGGGATTATTCGTAAAACTCTCTGATTTTTTCGATAATATATTTTTGGTTTTTTGTGAGGATTTCGGGGTATATAGGGAGAGAGAGAACTTCTCTGCATGCTTTTTCAGTTTCTGGCAGATCGCCTTTTTTGTATTTTAAATATTTAAAAACTGGCTGAAGATGAAGGGGATGAGGATAATAGATTTGGGTTGGAATATTATTTTGCTTTAAGTATTTTTGAAGTTGATTTCTGTTTTTTGCTCTTATTGTATATTGATTAAATACAGATATACAATTATCTAATATTTTTGGAGTTTCTATTTCTTTAATGTTTTTGAACTGTTGGTTATAGTAATCAGCATTTTTTTGTCTAGCTTTTGTCCATTTATTTAAATGTTTCAACTTAACGCTTAAAACTGCGGATTGAAGCGCGTCTAAACGACTGCTTGTCCCAATAATTTGGTAATGATATTTTTTTGTAGACCCATGAGCCCTTAGGAGTGTTATTCTTCTAGCTAGATTTTTATTGTTAGTAACCACCATACCCCCGTCTCCATAACCACCAAGATTTTTAGAAGGAAAGAAGCTCAGGCATCCACAGTCACCAATAGAACACATTTTTTTATTTTTATATTTAGCTCCGATAGCTTGGGCAGCATCTTCGATTACTTTTAGCTTATATTTCTTAGCTATTTTCATTATTTTGTCCATTTCTGATGGCTGACCAAAAAGATGAACGGGGATGATAGCTTTTGTTTTTTTGGTGATTAACTCTTCAATCTTATTAACATCAAGGTTAAAGGTTTCTGGGTTTATATCAATAAAAATTGGTTTAGCCCCCACATTAACAATTGTTTCCGGGGTAGCAATAAAAGTGAAAGAGGGGACGATTACTTCATCTCCAGAACCAATTCCTAGCCCTTTAAGAGATAACAATAAAGCGTCAGTACCAGAGTTAAGGGCAATTCCATATTTGGTTCCGCAATATTTAGCAACATTCTTTTCTAGTTTTTCTACTTCCGGACCGAGAATAAAATTACAATTATCTAAAACATTTTTGATGGATTGATCAATTTCTTTTTTGATTGATTTATATTGTGCTTTTAAGTCTAAAAATTGCATTTATTTTGATTTATAAAGTTGTTCAATTAGTTTTATTGATTTTAATGC
>Ga0208904_1001474_pt1 | contig 16046 bp, 15 predicted proteins | sample AntAceMetag02UKB_FD_184774 | JGI IMG/M metagenome (GOLD analysis project Ga0208904, IMG submission 184774) | Saline lake microbial communities from Ace Lake, Antarctica - Antarctic Ace Lake Metagenome 02UKB (SPAdes) (version 2) | ecosystem: Environmental > Aquatic > Non-marine Saline and...
TTGTAATGTGTTCATACATTTGGCACTTTTTGTTAGAATATTTTTTAATCCAATATTCTAATGGTATGTGTATAAATATGCCAAAAACAATTAAAGAAGAAAGGCTTAGATGGATTGAACCAATTCTTAAAAAGAAGTTAAAGATTGTAGATTTAATCAAAACTTGTCCCCATAGTGAAAGAAGTATTAAAAGATGGTTAGCTAGTTTTCGGAAGTATGGAGAAATAGGTTTAATTCCAAAGTCAACTAGACCTAAATCTCATCCCAATGAAACTCCAATAAGAATCAAGGAAAGAGTCATTGAGTTAAGAAAAGAAAAGAAAGAATGTGCTTTAAAGATAAAATGGTATTTAGAAGATGAGAATATTGATTTACATGAAAGAACCGTGGGTAAGATATTAAAAAATGAAGGATTGGTTAAAAAGTATAGGGTTAAGAAAATTAAATACAAATATATTAGAGCCAAACTACTTCCAGGAGAAATGATTGAGATAGATGTTAAGTATGTGCCTGGAAAAGTTGAAGGTAAGCGATATTTTCAATTTACAGCTGTTGATTTGTCTAGTAGATGGAGACACTTAGAAATCTATGATCAACAATCTAATGGTAATTCAATTAAATTCTTAGAAACAATAATTAAAAAAGCTCCTTTTGAAATCAAATCTATTAAAACAGATAACCATGCCATCTTTACTAACAGATATACTGGATACTTAAAAAGCTCTGATCCTTTAAATCCTAGATTGCATTCTTTAGATAGGTTTTGTGCTAAGATTGGAATTATTCATTATCTAATTGATAAAGGAACCCCTACTCAAAATGGAACTGTTGAGAGAAGTCATGGAAGTGATCAAAGGAGACTGTACTCTCAAGAAAAGTTTATTAATGCTGATTATTTGAAATACCGTGTTAAGTTGTGGAATATGTATTACAATGATTTAAGACATTGTAGTTTGGGTGGAAAAAGTCCAAATGAATTTTTAAAAAAATCTAATTATTTAATAAATACAGGGGTGACAAATGTATGCTCCTAAAACAAAAACGATTCTAACGATTTTTAAGGTTGACATTATCATTATTATTTATTAGAATGTTTTTATTCAATTAAAATATTCCGTAGACATTAGGTTAGCGAGAGAAATCTCCTGGAAATCCTAAAGAGGAAAAACTTTCAACTTATTAAAAAGTTTTTTATGTCTGCGTGAAGCAGATTTTTATTTTTAAAGAAACTAAATGCTGACAAAAGAGAGAAAAAAGCAAATTGTCTCCAATGTAGCAGCTTTGATTAAGGAGAGCAAAACAACTGCTTTGTTTGATTATAAAAGTCTTACAGTAGCCGAAATGGCAGAATTGCGAGACAAACTTAGAGAAAATGAAGCAGAATTGAAAATTTTGAAAAAAAGTTTAGCGACCTTGGCTTATGCCGAAGCTGGAATAGAGGTCAATATTAGAGAATTTGAAGGGCAAGTAGCCGTAGCAGTAAAAGGTAAAGATGAAATTTCTGTTCCTAAGGCCTTAGTTCAATTTGCGCAAGGAAGAAAAGAAGTGGAGCGAGTTTTAGGAGGAACTTTGGAAGGTATAATTATTGCTAAAGATAAAGTTATTGAATTAGCCAAATTACCTAGTAAAGAAGAATTGTTGGCCAAAGCTGTCGGTTCAATCAAGAGCCCAATTTCGGGTTTTGTTAATGTGTTGTCAGGGAATTTAAGAAATCTAGTCGGAGTTTTGAATTCTATCAAAGATATCAAAGCCTAGAAACTATTTTTTTGACAAATTTCTTTGCCTGCCTACCGGTAGGCGGGTCAAAACCTCCTTCGCCGCGGCGAATCGGTTTTTCCTCGAACTTTGTTCAAAAAATTAATTTCTAATATTGAATGGTTTTAGATGAAGTTTAATTTATGTTTATAATAATTTATTAATTTAAAAAAATGACTGAAGAAAAAAAAGTTGAGGAAACTAAGGAGGAAGTTAAAATCGAAGTTCCTGCTAAATTCAAAGGAATTGTAGAAGAAATTGAAAAAATGAGTGTCTTAGATCTTTCTGAGTTAGTAAAGATTTTAGAAGAAAAATTCGGTGTTTCTGCTGCTGCTCCTATGGCTATGGCTGCCGCTCCTGCAGCTGGCGAAGCTGAAGCTGTTGAAGAAAAAAGTGAATTTGATGTAGAACTTACTTCTGCTGGTGACAAGAAAATTGCTGTTATTAAAGTAGTTAAAGAAATCACTGGTCAAGGTCTTAAGGATGCCAAAGCTATTGTTGATGGAGCTCCTGCTATGATCAAAGAAAAAGTTAAAAAAGAAGAAGCTGAAGAGTTGAAAAAGAAATTGGAGGAGGCTGGTGCGACTGTTGAGTTGAAATAGGAAGATAGTCAGAGAATTTCTAAAGTATAAAAGCCTGCCTGCCGGCAGGCAGGTTCATAAAGTTCATAAAGTTGAAAGCCCCGAAAGGGGTTTTGACTTTATAAACTTTCCGATTAATCTCGTTTGACTTTTTTTGGATTTTGGAATATGATTAGAATCAAGTTAAGGAAGGTGTTGGAGGGTTTAATTCCGGTCATTCTAGACGGGAATTTATTTTTAGGGTAGAAGTCACACATTTGGCAAATTTCTTTGTCAAAACCTCCGCGGTTCACTCCATGTATTATCCATACAATTCGTTGCACTGCTCGGTTTTTCCTTGAACTTTGCTAAAATGTGTGACTTCTAAAAAAGTTTAAATAGTAAAAAATAAAATGAGTGATAAAAATCAAGTAATTAAAAATGCATCTGCATTGGGACAATTTCACAGTGCGATTTCTCAGATTTGTGAAGAAAAAGGATTAGATAAGGAGAGCGTGATTACCACTATCGAATCAGCCTTGGCAGCTGCTTATAAGAAAGATTATGGAAAAAAAGGTCAAATTATTATTTCTCATATTAAAGAAAAGACCGGAATAGCTCAATTTAAACAACTTAAAGAAGTTGTTGATGAAAGTGTTCGAAATATGGAAGATTTAGAAAAAATCGAGATAGACAGTGATGATTTTTTGAAAGAAGCTAAATTTAGTGAGGAAGAAATTGAATCTAGATCTATGCAATTAGATGAGGAAAATGATTATCTTCCTAAATTTAATAATGATAAAGATATTTTATTGAAGGATGCCCAAAAAACTGATAAAAAAATTAAAATTGGAGATTTTTTAGAAAGAGAATTGCCCTCAGAAGGCGATTATGGACGAGTAGCTTCTCAAACTGCGAAGCAAGTTATTATTCAACGCTTACGAGAAGCAGAAAGAATGGCAATGTATGAGGAATATAAAAGCAAGGAAGGTGAAATTATCAATGGCTCTGTTCATCGAGTTGAAGGACGAAACGTCTATATTGATTTGGGAAAATCAATTGGAGTTTTATATCCATCCGAACAAATTCCTGGAGAATTTTATCGAATTGGACAAAGAATTCGAGTTTATATAAAAAAAGTAGAAGAAGATTCTCGAGGCTCAGGGATAACCTTAAGTCGGACTAGTGTTGGTTTGGTGAAAAAATTATTCGAATTAGAAGTTCCTGAAATTTTTACTAAAACAATAGAAATAAAAGCGGCTGCTAGAGAAGCTGGAAATCGGACTAAGATTGCTGTGGTTTCTAACGATAAAGATATTGATCCAGTTGGTTCTTGCATTGGTCAGAAAGGAACTAGGGTCCAAGCTATTATTGAAGAACTAGGAGGAGAAAGAGTTGATATTATTACGTGGAGCGACAAAGTTGACAAATTAATTGCCAGTTCATTGTCTCCAGCGAAAGTGGTTAAAGTGGATTTAGACGAAAAGGAAAACAAAGCTGTTGCTTATGTTAAAAGCGATCAGTTTTCTTTGGCGATTGGTCAAAAAGGACAGAATGTTCGATTGGCCACTAAGTTAACCGGTTGGAAAATTGACATAGCTGAAATTAAAAAAGAAGAGCCTGAAAAAGAGGAAGAAAAAGTTGAAGAAAAAAAAGACCAGAAAAAAGTTAAAGCTAAAAAGGAAGCAAAAGCTAAAAAAACTGATAAAAAAGAAGCAAAAGTCGAGAAAGAAATTAAACCGAGAAAGACTAAAAAGAAGGTGACTAAGAAAACTGCTCCCAAGAAGGTTAAAAAAGAAGTTAAAGAAATAAAAAAAGAGGGAAAGAAAGCTGGTAAATAATTCTTTATTTATAATAAAAATGAAAAGTATTATAGGGCATCGAAACCCCGATACTGACACAATTTGTAGCGCTATTGCTCATCAATCTTATTTGGCGATTAAAAATATCGAAGCTCAAGCTTTTGCCTTAGGAGATATTAATAACGAAACAAAGTTTGTTTTGGAAAAATTTGGAGTTGATTTTCCTGAGGTTGTTCAAGAATTGCCTCATAATTCTGAAATTATTTTAGTTGATCACAACGAAGAAAGGCAAAGTATCGATAATTTAAATGATTTGGATATTGTTGAGATCATTGATCATCACAAGGTCAAACTTCAAACTGATAAGCCGATTAGAATTCATATTGAACCATTAGGCTCCTCTTGCTCCATTATTGCTAAAAGATTCTTTTCTCGTAAAATGGAAATTACTCAGAAAATTGCGCAAATTATGATTGCTGGAATTATCTCTGATACTTTGTATTTCCGGTCACCGACGACGACGCCTAAGGATCGAGAGTTAGTGAAGCGGCTGAACAAAATTGCTCAAATTGAAAACCTGGAAATTTTTAGCAGAGAAATGTTTGATGCGAAAAGTGACGTTAAGAATCTTTCGACTGAAGAACTAGTTCGGTCGGATTATAAAGAATTTGATTTTTCCGGTCATAAATTCGGAATTGGTGTGATGGAAACTACTAACGCTAATTTTGGTTTAGAGCGAAAAGAAGAGGTATTGGAAATTTTAAATAAAATAAAAGAAATAGACGAAATGGAGGCTGTCTATTTTTCGATAGTGGACATCTTAAAAGAAGAAGCCTATACTTTGTCTTCAGACGAAAAAGCCAAGGAACTATTTTCGACTATTTTTAAGTCTGAAAAAAAAGAAGACATTCTTTATAACCAAGGGATGGTTTCTCGAAAAAAACAAGTCGTTCCAAGCTTTGAAAATTACTTTAATAAATAATGAACTTAGAAATGTCTAAAAAAATTGAAGCTAAATTTGAAATGGAAAAGATCACTGGATCTAAAATTAAATTAAAAATGATTTTATCAGCTAAAGCTTTTGATAAGGTTATTAAACAAGTAGCGAAGCATCTGTCTGAAAGTATTAAAATCAATGGTTTTCGTAAGGGGAATATTCCTTTCGAAGTAGTTAAAAAATCAGTTGGAGAAAGTCATTTATTACAGGAGGGGGCTGAAGAAGCGATGAAACAAAATTATGTGGATTATGTGATTGAAAATAAACTTCAAGTAATCGGTCAGCCGGAAGTTCAATTTAAAAAATTAGCCATAGGAAATGATTTAGAAGCTGAGATTGAGGTAGCTATTTTGCCAGAAGTCGAATTAGGAAAAAAATGGAAAGAAGAAGTAGCCAAAATTAATAAAAAAAGTCAAAAAAATGAAGTTAAAGTAGAAGAAGTTGAAATTCAAAAAGAACTAGAAGTTTTAGCCAAACAAAAAGCTAAAATCAGTACTGTTGATCGAGCGGCCGAAAAAGACGATCAAGTCCAAGTTGATTTTGAAGCCTTTAAAGACAACGTCGTTTTGGAAGGTGGTTCAGCCAAGGATCATACTTTGGTTATTGGTGAAAATCGATTTATTCCAGGATTTGAAGATAATTTAATTGGGATCAAAGCGGGAGAAATTAAAGAATTTGAACTTGAATTTCCTAAAGAATATCAACAAAAACATTTAGCTGGGCAGAAAGTGAGTTTTAAGGTTACTATGAAAAATGTTCAAAAAAGAGAGCTTCCGGAAATCAGTGATGAATTTGCAGCTGGAATTGGGAAATTTAAAAACTTAGAAGAAGTTAAAGAAAATATCAGAGAAGGTATTAAGGCTGAGAAAGAGAATCAATTAAAGCAGAAATCACATATGGATATTCTCAATAATTTGATAGATAAAGCTAAAATTGAAATTCCGGATATTTTGATCAAATCTGAAATTGATAAAATGAAAATGGAGCTAGAAGGTCAATTGTCTCAAATGGGATTAGCTAAAGATGTTTATTTGCAACAGATTGGAATTTCTGAGAGTAAGCTTGAAGACCAATGGAAAGAGAAAGAGGCTCCTAAAAGAGTTAAGGCTTCTTTAACCTTAAGACATTTAGCTTTAGAAAATAAGATTTCTCCGGAATCAAAAAACATTCAGGATCGAGTTAATCAAGTTATGCAACATTATCAAATGATGGCAAAGGGGCAGAAAACTGATGATTTGGATGTGGAGAGGATATTTAATAATATCAAAAACGAAATGACTAATGAGTTAACCCTGGAATACCTTATCAGCTTGTAGTTTTTTGGGTTTAAGCCTGATAATGTCAAAATCCAAATTGTTTCAAATTGTTCCAAATCAAATTCAAAATCCAAAGTTCAAACGTCAAATTGTTTAGAATTTTTGTCATTTGTCATTTGGATTTGATTTGAGTAATTTGGAATAATTTGAGCTTTGAATAATTTTTAATTCTTAGATATGTTAATACCAACTATAATTGAAAAAACGAAATTAGGAGAAAGAGCTTATGATATTTATTCAAGGCTTTTGAAGGAGCGGATAATTTTTTTGGGAACTGATATCAACGATCAAGTCGCCAATTTAATTATTGCTCAGTTATTATTCTTGGAATCGCAAGATCCTAAGGGTGAAATCAAGCTTTATATTAATTCTGGAGGAGGAAGTGTTTCGGCTGCTTTGGCTATTTATGATACTATGCAATATATAAAACCAAAAATTTCCACAATTTGTATTGGCTTAGCAGCTTCGGCTGCCGCTATTTTATTAGCTGCTGGAGAAAAAGGTAAGCGATTTTCTTTGCCTAATAGCGAAATTATGATTCATCAAGTTATGGGAGGGGTAAGTGGGCAGGCTACTGATATCAATATTCATGCTAAACATATTTTAGCTACCAAAGAAAAACTTAACAAAATTTTAGCCAAGCATACTAGTCAATCATTGGCGAAAATTAGAAGCGATATGGAGCGGGATTATTTTATGAGTGCCGAAGAAGGGGAAAAATATGGAATAATTGATAAAATCATTAAAAAATCCTAAAAAGTCAGCTCAAAAGATATTTATCTGTTTCGCGTCATTTGTCAAGGCCGAAGATATCTTAATTGAGTGCTTTAGTATTAGACCTATTACGCAACAGGTCTATTGACTTAGGCGCTTTTTTGATTTAATATGAAATAGTTCTGTAAGCAGAATTTGTTTTTATAACTTTTTTAATTATATATTTATGTTAATAATCCGATATCGACGAATAGGAAAAAGAAATTACGCCCAATATAAAATTGTTGTAGCCGAAAAAGCTTTTTCAGTTAAAGGGAGATTTGTTGAGGCACTGGGAAGTTATGATCCACATACAAAAGAAGCTGTTTTAAAAGAAGATCGGATCAACCATTGGATCGGTGTCGGAGCTCAATGCTCGGATTCAGTTCATAATCTTTTAGTGACCAAGGGGTTGATCAAAGAAGCTAAACGGAAGGTTAGTTTTAAGGGAAAAGTTAAGGAAGAAGTAAAAAAAGAAGAAAATTTATCTACTGAAGAGACGAAATCGACTGAAGCAGTTGAAGAGACAGAGCCTGTGGTAGCCGAACCCGAAACAGTTGAAGGAGAAATAAAAATAGAAGTAAAAAAAGAAAAAGCTGAAGCTGAAAAACAAGTGAAAAACGAGGTGAAGGAAAAGATTCAGAAGGAAGTTAAAAATGAAGAAAAATTAGCTGAAAAATAATATTTCTTTGAGCAGAGAACCCCTTTCGGGGTTTTTTATTTTAATTGACACCTTGTTTTGAGAGTGTTAGAATTTTTTAGTAAATAAGCGAAATTTTATAAATCACGGTGGAATTTTAGACAGTTATTGAGCGATTCTATTATAATAATTAAAACTAAAATCATGAAAAAAATAATTCCTTTAGAAAAAAATGTTTTAATTAAGTTGGAAGAGGTTGATAAAATAACCGAGAGTGGAATTATTCTTCCTGAAAAAAACGAAAATGAAAAGTATCAACAAGGGCAAGTTGTTTCAGTAGGAGAAAGTAACGATATCAATTCGAAGATAAAAACTGGAATCAAAGTTATTTTTGAAAAATATGAAATTACTGAGATAAAGGATGGGGAAAATAAATTTGTTCTTTTGAAAAGTAAACATATTTTAGCTATTGTTGGATAGCTAGATATTAGACCTATTATGCAATAGATCTATTAATTTAGTTTAAAAAAATCCCGTCATTATAACGGGATTTTTCAGTTTTGTTTTGAAAATTAGAATCCTAAAAGACCGGCATTATCAATTGCGATTAGACTGAATATTTTATTATTACTTAAAAAATACAAAGTTTGATTATTTTTATTATAGAGCAAGTTTTTGTCTTGAATCGATTCCTCGGCGGTTGCTAAGCCAGATATATTAGTATGATTACGAGGATCAATTTCAAATGATTTTACACTGTTACCAGCGGAAAGAAGGATATTTTCATAGCTATCCATCCATTGAACGTTTTTTATTTGTTCTGATGAGCGAGTGATGGTGATTTTATCTCCAAAATATCTTTTCGGTTGAATTTCCCAATCTCTAAGCATATAATACCAAACTTCATGATCGTTCCAGCATAAAAGTTTTTTACCATCATCAGAGAACTGAATGCCTGAAATTTTTTCGCTGGGTTTAAGCGTCGAAATTAAATTCTTTTTATTGTTTTCATTGTGTAAAAAACTTTTGTTATCGCTATTAACAAAAATTCGATATTCATCATAAGCGGTTATTTCGGTAAAAAGATTTTTTCCTTCGATTAACAATGGTTCGTTGGAGATTTGTTTTTTGCTTTTAAAATTGTCTTGCTTAACTTTCCAGATAATATTATTAGGTAGCTGGGCATAGTAAATATTGTATTCGGCGAAATCAAAACCACTAGCATTTTCAGCAATTAGTTCAACTAATTCCTTTTTGTAGTCGAAGGAGAATAAATTATTTTTTTCAGTTAGGAGAGCAATTACGTTTTGATCATTAAACATCCAACGAGCCTGGTGAATGTATCCGTTTTTGAAAAAATCATTTAATATTGTGAATTTGCTTTTGTCCTCTTCTTCAGTGTCTATTATCAAATATTTTCGCTGATTTTCTTTATCGTTAACTGGCAATAATATCTTTTTATTATTGGTATTCCATTCTATATTTAAACCCTCTTCTTTGGGAACAAAATTAAAATTTTCAGTTTCAAAAATTAATTCAGAAGAATTATCGGTAGTATTTAGAAGATAAATTTGTTTTTTTAAATTTTCCTCGGAAAATAATACTAATTCATTATTACTGTTGGGGGATAAAAAAACTTGTTTAATTTCCCCTCGACCAACAAGCGCGGGTTTATTTTGACTATTTTCTTCTGGAAATAACAAAACATTCCAAAACTCGGTTGAAACTCCTGAGTGTACTTCAACTTCTTTCTCCCAAGTAGTGTAGCCTGGTTTAGAACAGGCTAATTGGTATTTACCAGGTTTAATACCGTTGATAGTGTGAGAGCCATTGATTATATTAAGGTTCTTGCTGGCTTGCTGCTTTCCGTTGATAAAAATATTAACATCTCTTGGCCAACTCTTTATGGTAATCGATCCGCTATAAACGAAAATGTTATTTTCCAGACTGAATCGGTAGCCTTGAGCTAATAAAATAACCGTTGGAGCTACCAAGGCAAAAAGAAAAATAAAAAGCCACATAAATAATCTTCTTTGGGTTCGATTCATGGAACGTGATTTTAATTAAAGGGGTTTAGAAACACTCTTAATATACTATGAAAAACCAGAAATGTCAAAGAAATTAAGGGGCGTTTAAGCGCTAGGCTTGTTGTGTAATAGGTCTATTGTATTTTAATTTTTTTTTGCTAAAATTGAGGTATGAATATCAAGAATAAACGAAGAGTAAAAACTACCTTAATTATTATTTTGGCAGTTTTAGCCATTTTAATTTCTAATCCGAAAAAAACCGGAATTTTATGGCTGGATGGAATTACTGATAAATTCCAAATTAATTTAGGCTTAGACCTTCAGGGCGGAATTCATTTGCTTTACGAAGCAGATATGTCGAATATTAAATCAGAAAACAAAAAAGAAGCGCTTGAAGGAATCCAAGATGTTGTAAAAAACAGAGTAGATCCTAACGGAGTAGGGGAAGTTTTGGTTCAAACTTCTCAGATTGGGGATACCTATCGTTTGATAGTGGATATTCCAGGGAAAGAAAGCGCTGAAGAAGCTAAAAAATTAATTGAAGAAACACCTTTATTAGAATTTAAAGAACAAGACTTCAAGGCAGTTTTGACTGATGAAGAGAGACAATTTATTCAAAGTCAAAAAGAGACTCAGATGAAAAAGGCTAATGAAATTCTTCAAAAAGCTTTGACTGGGGAAGATTTTGCGACTTTGGTTAAAGAAAACTCCGAAGATAGCAGTAGCTCTGAGGAAGACGGTGATTTAGGATTTTTCAAAAAAGGCGATATGGTAGATAAATTTTCTGAAGCCGCTTTTAGCGAGAATTTAAATAAAGGAGAAGTTTATCCAGAAATAGTCGAAACAGAATTTGGATTTCATATTATCAAAAAAGATGACGAAAAAGAAGAGGATGGAGAAAAACAAGTTAAAGCTTCTCATATATTATTGTTAGTTTTAAGTGAAGAAAGTTTATTGAGTCAAAAGCAACAATCTTTCAGGGATACCGGATTGACTGGTCAACAACTAAAAGAATCTCAATTGAGATTTAATCAACAAACTAATGAGTCTGAAGTTGGGTTGGTTTTTGACGATGAAGGGAAAGATCTTTTTAAAGAAATAACCGAAAGAAATCAAGGAAAACCGGTTGCTATTTATTTGGATGGAATTATAATTAGTGCTCCTATAGTCCAATCAGTTATTCGAAATGGAGAAGCCGTGATTAGTGGAAATTTTAATATTCAAGAAGCAAAAGAATTAGTTCAGAGATTAAATGCGGGAGCCTTGCCAGTTCCGATTAATTTGGTTAGTCAGCAAAGCATCGGTCCGACTTTGGGAAAAATATCTTTGGAAAAAAGTCTTAAAGCTGGTCTGATTGGGTTAACAACAGTGAGCGTGTTCATGATTCTTTATTACCGAATTTTCGGTTTAATTTCTGTTGTTTCGTTACTTTTATATACAGTTTTGATGGTTTCGATTTTTAAATTATCTTCAGCTACACCATTTTCCATAACCTTAACCTTATCTGGGATCGCTGGCTATATTTTGTCAGTCGGGATGGCGGTTGATGCCAACATCCTGATATTTGAAAGAATCAAGGAAGAAATTCGCAGTGGAAAGAGTTTGAGGGTATCAGCAGATGAAGGATTTAAACGAGCCTGGCCTTCTATCAGAGACGGAAATATTTCGACTATTATAACTGCTTTGATTTTAATTGCCCTGGGAACTGGATTTATAAAAGGTTTTGCGTTAACATTAATGATAGGAATAATGATTTCTATGTTTACCGCTATAGTAGTGACTCAAATGATTTTAAAATTTATTTTGATAGAAAAATTTGAAAATCATAAATTTTTATTTATAGCTAAGAGTAAATTGAAAAATAAAAAATAAAAATAAAAGAAATGGAGGTGGTATTCGATGGTTAGTTTTCATAAAATTTTAGCAGACGGTTTTTTTGTGATAGCTTGTTTGGCAATTTTTGCGGCTATGGTTGGTTGGTTAGCTGCAGATATCTGGTTGGCTTCGACTCAATGGCTATTGGTAGGTATTTTTGCTGTATTAGTGGCTATTTACACTAAATTAAGCGCCAAAGAGGATGAGGCGATAATGAAAAAATATAAAGCTGATAAAAAATAATAACGAGAAAAGATAAGCTGACTATTTTTGATGTTGACGGAACGATCTTCTGAAATAGTTTGTATTTTGGATTATTAACTGGATTATTTTATTCAGGTGTTTTTAAGAAACTACTCTGGCAGAATTGGTTAATATGTATGGAGATCGGCTATTAACAGTATCGAAATTTGATGGTGAAATTTTATAGAGATACTTTAGTAAGTCGTCAAGAAGTTGATATCAGTCATTATCTAAAATCTTTTTTATTTACTAAAGCATTAAATTTTAGACAGTTACTTAAAAAAGTGTCTAAACAAGTGCTTATCTTAAATATTTAAAGAGCCTATATATTTGCCAAAAGCTCAATGAAATAATTGCGATGAGAATAGTATTTAATTATTATTTTAGACTCTTTGATTGAAATTGTAAGTGAGCATGCTAAACAATTTCAATTAAATTGATTTTTTGGTAGTATTTATAAAATAGACAAAAACGATTTTTGCACACAGAGAAGTTTTTCTGCCAGTTCGGAATAAAGGGAGTGTAGCCAGTCATTTTGTCGAAGAATAAGGATTCTCTTTTTCTAAATCGATTGGTGCCAGTGATGCATAATTAAATGTTGAGTTTTTGACTTGGTCAATTGCCTTTAGTCTCAATGAAGATCTCAAGGTCATTACGGAATCTGAAAATCAGGAAATTATAGTTGAAAGAAGGATGTATTTTATAAAATTAAATAATTTAACTAATTAAATGAATGATTTTTTTGAGTTTTTTATTGGTCGAATGCTTTGGATATGGTTGCCTCTTTATTCATTGTATCGAATAATAAAAGATATTATAGAAATTGATTTTAAAATAGATGACTAATCAAAGAAACTTTATTGTTTTTGCTTATTATTATTTGCCTGTTATTTTATGGATGGGCTTAATTTTTTATTTATCATCAATTCCAGGATTAAGGTCGGGATCGGAATCAATTTCAATTGAAATATTTTTACGAAAATCGGCCCATACTTTAGAATATTTTATTTTGGTTTTTCTTTTTTGGAGAATTTTTCATTTTTGCTGGAATTTTTCCTTTTTTAAAGCTAGTGTTTTTTCTCTTATTTTTTGTTTTTTATATGCGATTAGTGATGAAATTCATCAATTTTTTATTCAAGATCGAGCGGGTCGAGCGTTGGATGTGTTGATTGATATGATGGGAGGATTGTTGGGCGCCTTATTTAGTATTCCAATTTCAAAAATTAAAAAAAATAAATGAACTGGTTCGTCTTTTTTTTAATAGCCTTTATCATCTCCAGTCTTTTGAGTTTTAGTTTAACAATTTGGGTCAAAGAAAAATCCAAATTTTTTTTTAGATTAGGAGGGATAGCTGTTATATCTTCTTTTGTTATTACGGTTTTGATTGTTCCTGAAATTGTAATTACTTCAGAAATAACGGCTCTCATGTTGGGATCAATGGCGATTTTAGTTTTTGGATTTTTAGACGATTATAAAAATTTTAACTGGAAGATTCAATCTGCATTCCAGCTTTTTTTAGCTTTAATTTTAATCTGGTTTGGTTTTAAGATTGATTTAATTTCGTTTTCCGGAAATGAATTGTTAAGACTTGATTATTGGGATTTGAATTTATTAGGAAAATCCTTTTCCGTTATTAGCGGAATTTTTATAATTTTTTGGCTAACTGGAATTATTAATGCTGTTAATTGGCTAGATGGATCTGATGGATTGTTATCAGTGGCAGGAATTTTATCCTTGCTAGCTGTTTTTTTTGTTAGCTTGAGACCTGAAGTCAATCAACCAGCTTTGGCTGTAATCAGTATGATTGGAATCGGAGCTTTTTCTGGTTTTTTTATTTTTAATTTTCCTTCGGCTAAAATTGAGGCCGGAACCAGTGGCAGTTATTTTGCTGGATTTTTGTTGGCTTCTTTGGCGATTATTGCTGGAACTAAAATTGCTACCACTATGGTGGTTTTGATTTTGCCGGTAATAGATTTTATTTGGGTGATTATTGGAAGAATCAAAGATGGGCAATCAATTTTCAGAAGAGATGACAAAAAAAGACATCTACATTATAAGTTATTAAGCTTGGGCTTTAGTCCTAAGCAAGTTTTATTGAGTTATGGAGTTTTTCTGAGCTTGGCTTTAATAATTAGTTTTTTTGTGGTTAATCAGGTTCAAAAAATTATTTTGCTAATTACGGAATTTATGATGATTTCTTTATTTATAATAAGTTTATCAAAAGAATTCGATTTCAAAAAAATAGTTATGAAAATTAAAAAAATATTATTAAACCCAGTCTGGTTGATTGTGTTTATTCTTACCGGTTTAATGTTGGTTGGTTTTTGTCAAAAACAAAAAAATGAAAGTGATTTTCAACCTAATGCTAAAATTGAAATAGCTGAAAAATTTGATATGAAAATAAGAATAGTTCAGACGCCGGAAGAAACCTATCAAGGATTAGGAGGTTTTCAATCTTTGCCAAAAAAAAACGGAATGCTCTTTCTCTATAATCGAATGAGTTCTTCTTCTCACGTTATGAGAGGAATGCAGTTTGATCTTGATTTTGTTTTTCTTCGAGATAATGAAGTAGTTTTTATTCAAGAAAAAATTCCCCAAAATTTTAAGGGAATTATTCAATCTCCGTTTAAGTGTAATCAGGTTTTGGAAATTAATGCAGGAGAAGTAAGCAAATTTAAAATAAAAGTTGGAGATAAAATAAAAATTGTTGAGAAATAAAAATTAATGATTGGAATTAATAATTTTTTTAGAATTCATTTTCGATCATTGTTTCAAACAAATTTTTTTCAGCTTCGATAAGATTTTTATGGCCAAAATTTATTTCCAATATTTGGTCAGAGTTTTCAATCTCATAGGCTTCTGTTAGTCTTTTCATCTTTTTTTCGTCAACGATTTTTAATAAAGCGATCGCTTCGTTTTTATGATTAACATATATAATTATACAAGTTTGATTTTGAGGAAAGCTTTTTTGAAGCTCTTCTAGGACAGTAGTAATTTCTTTTTCGTCAGAAATGCTTTGAATAAAGTCTTCCTGGGAAACTAATGACCAAATTACCTTTTTTTCTTTATCCCAATTTAATCGAGCCATAATACGTCCCCATAGTTTCAGAAAAGCTAAGTTTTTAGTTCGATATAAATATCTCATAATAGTTGGTTGGTCAGCTTCATGTTTCATAAGTTTGGCCGATAAGTCCATAGCTCGAGGAGAAGTAGTTGGGATTTGAAAACTTTCAGTACCAGAAATTATTCCCGTTAAAAGAGACTGGGATATTTTTTTATCGATTAATTCTGGATAGTTTTCTAAAATTAATTCGGCTAGGATTTCTCCAATTGAAGACGCGGTATCTTCAATAATATTTACTTGTCCGTAATTTTCATTTTTAGGATTGTAATCAATATTGATTTTGGGGACCTCAAAAAATAAATCGGTGTTTTTAAAGTAAAGATCTTGAAGATTTTCTAAGCTAGGAGCTCCTATTACGATAATCAAATCAAATTTAAATTTAGCAGGAATAAAAGAAAAATCTTTGGGATTAATAGATCCTTTTTCAGGAGTAATATGGATAACATATTCCTCCTCCTTTTCTTCAGTTTTAACTGTTATAATTTTATTTTCTGAAGTATTAAAAATTATTTGAAAATCTCGAGATCCGGCTAAATCATCAATTGTTTTAATTGGCTTAGTAAGAAAAGAAATTTTAGAAGGATCTTTTTTAGTAGAAAATAAGGTTGCGCTTTTATTCATTTTTTCCAAAAGGTGAACCAAAGCGAAAGAAGAGACTTTAACGTCAATCGAATTTTCTGGAGAAACAATTAAAATTTCTTTTGATTTTTTTATTATTTTTTTAAAATCTTCTAGCGAATTCAACATTGATTTTTTGATTTACTTAATAGGTGAGTAAAAAATAATAACACATTTAAAAATAAGTTCAATGTTTATTTTTTTATCCCAAGAAGTCTTATTATTGAATAAGTTCACTCACATTTTAGACAAAATTTAAAAAATGCAACTAAGTTTTAAATACGGTCATTGCAAAGGTTTCTCAAGATTGTATAATTATGGGTTAAAATATTATCC
>Ga0208904_1001478_pt1 | contig 16020 bp, 13 predicted proteins | sample AntAceMetag02UKB_FD_184774 | JGI IMG/M metagenome (GOLD analysis project Ga0208904, IMG submission 184774) | Saline lake microbial communities from Ace Lake, Antarctica - Antarctic Ace Lake Metagenome 02UKB (SPAdes) (version 2) | ecosystem: Environmental > Aquatic > Non-marine Saline and...
ATTGACTATTAGAAAATACAATAATCCAATATTAAGGCAAAAATGTCAAGAAGTCAAAAATTTTGACCAGAATATCAGATTGTTATACAAGGGAATGCTAAAATTCCTAAAAGAATCAAGGAATGGAGTTGGTTTAGCCGCTCCTCAGGTTGGTTCTGACAAGCAGATTATAGTAATTGATGCTTATAGCGCCAATGGTTATAATTCACATCCTAATGATTTTTTTTGCTTGGCTAATCCAAAAATTGTTCAAAAGTCCGCCAAAAGTAACAAAAGCTTTGAAGAATGCTTAAGCTTGCCCGGGATATCAGTTAAGGTTAAAAGAGCAAATCAAATAACAATAGAGGCTTGGTCTTTGCAAAAAAATAAAATAATAACCCTAAACGTAGATGGTTTTTTGGCTCGAGTATTTCAGCACGAAATTGATCATTTGCAGGGCACTTTAATTATTGACTATTTGTCTCCATGGCGTAAGTTAAGAGTAAAAAAGAAACTTAAAAAGACAATGCGAGATTAGTTTCCGCCAAAGGCGGATCAGCCTCTGGCTGGCAGATATGCGAGTGTGGTATAACGGTTATTATATCTCCTTCCCAAGGAGGTGACGGCGGTTCGACTCCGCTCACTCGCTTTGTTAAAGCCGCTTTAGCTCATTAGGTAGAGCAAGCGCTTCGTAAGCGCTAGGTGCCCAGTTCGAATCTGGGAGGCGGCTCCATTCGCTCTAAAATTTTAATATTTTTGGCATGATTAAATTTGTTAATATCACCAAACTTTATCCACCTGATGTTTATGCTTTGCGTAATGTTTCTTTTCATATAAAGCCAGGCGAATTTGTTTCTATTATAGGCCAATCAGGAGCAGGCAAGAGTACTATTATAAAATTATTGATTGCCGAAGAACGAGTCACTAAAGGAAAAGTTATAGTAGGTGGTTGGGATATAACTAAAATAAAATCAGCGGCTATTCCTACTTTGCGTCGACAGATAGGAGTTGTTTTTCAGGATTTCAAACTATTAGAGAATAAAACTGTTCAAGAAAATATTTCTTTTGCTTTAGAGGTAGTTAATGCTTCGCAAAGACGAACATCTCAGATTATCCAACAAGTTTTAAAGATAGTAGGTTTGGCTGACAAAAAAAAATATTTTCCCAGACAATTATCAGCTGGAGAATCGCAAAGGGTAGTAATTGCTCGGGCTTTAGTTAATCGTCCCAAGATATTGATTGCTGACGAACCAACTGGCAATTTAGATCCGATTATTACCAGAGATATTGTTCAATTATTGGAAAAAATTAATGAGTTTGGAACCACTGTTTTGTTGGTCACTCATAACAGAGAAATTGTTAATTTTATAAAAAGAAGAGTTATTACCCTGGATAGAGGAATTATGATTGGAGATCAGTCCGAAGGAAGATATGTTATTTAAAATATAATTTAATTAATATTAATAATTAATTTTATGTCCAAAGAAAAACAAATTGGGAAAATTACCCATTATTTTGATCATATCAGTGTAGGGGTTATAGAGCTGACTAGCTCTTTAAAGCTGGGGGAAGAGATTCATATTGTGGGGGGAGATAGGGATTTTGTCCAAGAAGTTGCTTCTATGCAGGTTGAGCATGAAAATATTAAAAAAGCCAAAAAGGGTGATGCTATTGGATTAAAATTTGACGAGAAAGTAAAGCTAGGAGATAAGGTTTATAAGGTAAGTTAATTAGGGCTTTATTTAAGGGTATAAAGTATGTTTATTGTCAATGGATTTTTGTTGGGATTGACAACAGGTGTTTTTTGTTTAACATGGTGCATTCCAGCATTGCTTCCACTTATTTTATCTAAAGGTAGAAAGATTAAGCAATCTTTTTTTATTTTTTTAAAATTTACTTTTGGCCGTTTAATTGGCTATATTTTATTTGGCGGTTTAGTTGGCTATTTGGGTTTGGCGATAAAAAGCGGAGTAATAAAAAAAATAAACTTAATCGCCTTAATTCTTTTGGCAATTTTATTAATTTTACATGGGATTGGCTGGATAAGTCGCAAAAAATCATGCTGTCAGTTTTTTAAAAAAGTTAAATTTCCTTTTTTGTTCGGTTTTTTAATTGGCATTAATATTTGTCCGCCCTTTCTTTTAGCACTAACCTATGTTTTTGATATTGGAGGTATTGTAAATGGGATTTTATTTTTTATTAGTTTTTTTATAGCTACCTCCTTATATCTCGTTCCTTTTGTTTTTTTAGGATTTTTAGCATCAAGAAAAATTTTTCAAAAGATTGCTCGGTTTATTGCTATTTTTGCAGGGATATTTTTTTTGGTTTATGGCTTAAAAGGATTATTTTTTTATGATTATTCTTCTATTGATGCGTCTTCGGAATTGAAAGAGGCAAGTTATTATCAAAGTTTAGATGATGGAGTTGTTCAATGCGAACTTTGTCCGCGCGAGTGTATCTTGGCTCCAGGACAGAGGGGATTTTGCCGCGTAAGACAGAACATTGAGGGAAAACTTTATTCTTTGGTTTATAACAAGCCAGTTGCCATTCATTTAGACCCAATTGAGAAAAAGCCATTATTTCATTTTTTGCCCGGCACTACTGCCTATTCAGTTGCAACGGTTGGTTGTAATTTGCGATGTCTTTATTGCCAAAATTGGGAAATTTCCCAATCTTTTCCAGAAGACGCTAAAAGTGTTAATCGTACTCCAGAGCAATTAGTTGCAGAAGCTTTAGCATCAGGCGCGCAAAGCATTGCTTATACTTATAGCGAACCAACTGTTTTTTATGAATATATGACAGAAACAGCAAAATTGGCACGGCTAAAAGGTCTTAAAAATGTAGTTATTAGCGCTGGCTATATTAACCCAGAGCCATTAAAAGAGCTTTGTAAATATGTTGATGCAATTAAGATAGATTTAAAGGCCTTTAATAATGATTTTTACAAAAGAATTGTGGGCGGAAAATTAGAACCAGTTTTAGAATCTTTGAAAGTTGTTAAAGAGCAGGGGGTCTGGTTAGAAATAGTTTATTTAGTTATTCCTGGCGAAAATGATAATCCTGAGGAAATAAAAAATATGGCTCAATGGATTAAAGAAAATTTAGGAGAAAATGTTCCTTTACATTTTTCTCGTTTTCATCCAACATATAAGTTGATGAATCTGCCGCCAACTCCAGAAGAAACGGTGAGAAAATTACGTCAAATTGCCATTGATGAGGGGTTAAAATATGTTTATACTGGCAATTTGGGGGATTGGGAAACAGAATCCACTTATTGTCCAGGTTCTCAAGAAATAGCCATTAAAAGACAAGGATTTTTTATTGTTGAAGATAATATTAAAAACGGCGCTTGTTCTAATGGAAAAATTATTCCTGGTGTTTGGAAATAAAATAACCATTGCTTCGCAATGGAATTTCTAATTTCTAAAATTTTTTAGGCATGAGAAACATCAAAAATATAAAACAGGCTTTAATCATCATTTTTGTTATCTTGTCTATTATTTTTATAGTTTTAAGTTTTAAATTTATGGAAAAACAAAAAGTTCCATCAGAAGAATTATCCATTAGATTGCCAGTTGTTGCTGGTTCTTTTTATCCCAGCGATAAAAATGTTCTATCTAAACAGATTGATGAGTTTTTATTGCAAGCTAAAGACATTTCAATAGAAGGGGAGCCGAAAATATTAATTGTACCCCATGCTGGATATGCGTTCTCTGGGCAAGTGGCTGCCAGCGCTTTCAAGTTATTGAAAGGTAAAAATTTCAAAACAGTAATTTTAATAGGTCCTTCACATACTGATTGGTTTGTGGGTAATTCTGTTTGTTCACAAGGCATTTGGCAAACACCCTTGGGCAATGTAGAGATTGATACTGATTTGGCAGAAAAATTAATATCGGAGAATAAAAGTATTTTTTACAGGCCTCAATCGCACGAAAAGGAACATTGTTTGGAGATTTGTCTTCCATTTTTACAGAAAACATTAAAAGATTTTAAAATTGTGCCGATTATTGTTGGGCAATCTAATCAGCAAAATAGAGAGGCCTTGGCTTATGCTTTAAGTAAATATATTGATAATCAAACCTTAATAGTTATCAGTTCTGATTTATCTCACTATCCCAATTATGAAATAGCTAATATGGCTGATCATAAAATTATTGACGCAATTTTGACAGGTAAATCGGAAAATCTTACTAATACTGTTCAAGATTTGATGTCCCAATCATTACTTGGACTGGATACTTGCGCGTGTGGAGAAGAAGCCATTCATGTCGGATTGCTATTGTCGGAGATTATGCAGATTAATGATATTAAATTTTTAGATTATACTAATTCAGGAGACATTACCGGCGATCATTCAAGGGTCGTTGGATATGTTAGCATTGCGTTTAACAGCAAGGCTTTAGCGAATGAGGGAGGATTAGCAAAGCAGGAAAAACAAATGCTTTTGCAAGTTGCGCGTCAAAGTATTGAAAGTTATTTGGAGAATAAAAAAATACCAGAGTTTAAGGATGTCTTGCCAGCCTTAAAACAGCCACAAGGCGCTTTTGTCACCCTAACAAGAAATCATCAATTAAGGGGTTGCATTGGTAGAATCATAGAGGAAAAGCAATCCTTATATCAGGTTGTTTCACAAATGGCTGTTTCAGCGGCTGTAGACGATAATCGTTTTTCACCAGTTAGTTTAAAGGAAATGAAAGATATTGACATAGAGATTTCTGTTCTTTCTCCTGTTAAGAAAATAAAAAATCCTATTCAAGAAATTGAAATAGGAAAGCATGGAGTTATTGTCCAGCAGGGACTGAATTCGGGCGTTTTTCTTCCTCAAGTAGCTACCGAAAACAATTGGGATTTGGAAGAATTTATGGGCCAGCTTTGTCAGCAAAAAGCAGGTTTGTCATGGGACGCATGGAAAGGAGATGATATAGATATTTATGTTTTTAGCGCGGAAGTTTTTAGCGAATAAAGAATGATAACAGCCAAAATATTTAGCCCTATTAAAAAGAATATAGTTTGAGTTAAACCAAAAAATGGCAGCAAAAACAAGGGAACCAAGATCGCGCCCAAACAAGAACCAATTAAATCAGCTGCATAAATAATTCCTGTTTTTCTTTCAGTTTGTTTTTGTTTTTTTAAGAAAAGAAAATTGGTAAGAGGAAATTCATAACCAATTAAAATACCAGCCAGAAAGGGAGTTATAAGCCATAAATTATAAGAAAGTTTTACGCTGAAGAGAAAAAAGCAACAAAGTAAAATTAATAAAAGATAAATTTTTGTTAAAAAGTCAATATTTACTTGACCTTTTTTTATTTTTTGCAGAGCTTGCCAATTTCCTATGGCCATGCCAAGCATAATAAAAGCGATTAATAAAGCAATATAATGATAAATATAACCATAGAAAATTTGAAAAATAAAGATAAATAGGATTTCTAAAGACAAAAGCGTGAAATCTGGAATAGCGCTGATTATCGGCAAAGTTTTGTCTGATTTTATTATTTTTTTTCTAAAGATAACAAAAATAGATAATAGGCATAATAGAATAAATAATGGATTTATTTTATGAAGATTATTTAAAAATGTTGCGATTTTTGGATAAAATTGTTTAAGCCAAAATAATAAATTTGCGAGATAAGCTGACGCTAAAAAGTCAGAATTTGTTTTTACTGTTTTGTTCTCAGACAAAAGCTTATTAACACTTTTTGTTCTATCGTTAGTTAGGTTATAAGATAGCCATTGGCTGGTAATAAAATTTGTTTTTAATTCTCGGTCATAGAAACGATTAGTAATTGTTTCTATATTAGGGATTAGAGTATTTCCAGAAAAGGCTAAGAAAAAATTTGTATTTTCTATTGGCAAGACAGTAATTTGTGGAAAGTTTTTATTTAATGCCTGATAAACAGAAGCATTGAGATTTACTATCTCAGGAGAAAAATAATTAGGAGCAGAGGATAGGTGCAATCCAATTAATCCTTTGGGATTTAAATTATTTTTGGTTTCTTCAAAAAATTCCTGTGTATAAAAACGATTCAAGAGCAGGGAAGACGGGTCTGGTAAATTGAAAATTATAACATCAAATTTTTTGTCTGAATTATTTTTTAAAAAATAACGGACATCTTGATGAATAATTTTAACTTTTGGATTTTTTACACTTTCCAATAAATTCTGGGAAATATATTTTTCAGTTATTGCAATAAGTTTTGAATCCAATTCTAAATAAGTTATTTTTTCAATTGGATGTTTAAGAATTTCATTTAAAGCGCCATTAAATCCTGTTCCGACCAATAAAATTGTTTTAGGGTTTTGAGAATATAAAAGCGGGAGATGAATAAGCTGCTCATTGAAATTTGTTTCTTGGTTTGACCCCAAAAGTAGACCATTTTGATAAAAATTAAATTGTTCACTTTTGTTGTCTGTCTGCGTAACACTGATATTTCCATATTTAGAATTAACAGATTCTACAAGAAATTGATTTTCAAATCTTGATTTTAGAATTATATTTTGCATTTTATTACTAAGAGGAGACGTAAAAAAACAAAAAGACAAAATAAGCAAAGAACAGGTTAGAATTCGCAAGAAGACAGATTTTTTTCTAATTGCGAACGTTAACAAAGTGGCTGCAACAAGATTTAAACTAATAATTAAAGAAATTATTAAAAATTCGTTTAATTTAATAAGAAAAAAACTAAAAATTAAACCGCCAAAAATAAAACCAAGAATTTCTAGGAAATAAGCTTTACCTATATTTAATGAAATTTTTTTTGTTAATCTAACATATAATTTTGAAGCTATGGTCCAAAGCAATCCCAATGTTAGGCAGATCGGGATTAAAGCAAAAAAAGCGCAAAAAAGCGCTATTAACAGATTAGGGATTTCTCCGGGTAAGGAAAATAGATTTTTAATAAATCCAATAGCAATAATTCCAATGGGAAGAAAAACAGAAACCGAAATAAGCGCGTAGATCGTAGTTTTTAATGGATTGGATTTTTTGAAAAGATTGGCGAAAAATAGGCTACCAAAACCTGTTAGAATAAGCCAAAAACCCAAGCTTAGGGCTGCAAAGAGTTCATTACCGTAAAAAGCAATCATTAATTCTCTGATAATTAATGATTGCGCTATCAGAGAGGAAATTCCTAAATTAAAAAAAATGAAATATAGGATTTTTTTTTGATTGTTTTTATTGACGTGGATCATTTGAAGGTTCTTTTCGTTTTCTAAAAAATATTTTTATTAAAATAAAACCTAAAATTGAAACGCTGGCGACAATATAAATTATATTCAGATTAAACTTAGAAGAGGGGATTTTTTTTTCTGCAGAATTGGTTAAGAGTTTTTGGGTCGGAGAGTTGCATTCTTGTCGTGAACAGCGAATAAGGATTTTTTCTATTTCAGAAATTGTAGTTGAAGAGCAATTGTTAAATCCTTTTTCTTCTATAAAGATACCAGGAATAGAATTAGAACTAGTTTGATATATTTCAGTTAAAGCTGAATATATTCTTTGATTATTTTTTTCAAAAATTTCAAACCTCTTAATTTGCAAATGAGGATATTTAGTTTTTAATGCTCCAAGTGAAGTTTCAGCTTGAGAGCAGGCAGAACAAAGTGGGCTGTAGAAAAAATATAATTCTATATTTCTCTTTTCGGCTGAAACAGACAAGCCAAAAGTTAAAATAAATAGAATAAAAATGATTTGGATAAATTTAATTTTAGGCATATTTTTTGTTATTTCTGAGTTTTCCACTGGACTATTTCTTGTTAATTTTTTATAATTAGCAGATAAAGGTCAAGAGTGCTAATTTATTATTCAAATTATTAATTAAACTAATTTATGTTAAAACTTAAACCAATGGGTAGTCGGTTAATAGTTGAACCGATCATTGAAAATGAAGTAAGTAAGAGTGGTATTATTTTACCTGATACTGCTGATAAAGAAAAGCCAATTCGGGGAAAAGTTATTGCTATTGGGCCCGGAAGGACATTAAGTAATGGCCAAAGAGAGGCCATAGATTTAAAGGTTGGTGATAAAATTTTATTTGAAAAATACGGCTCTGATGAGTATAAAGTGGAAGAAAAGGAATTTTTGGTTGTTGATTATGATAAAGTTGTAGCTGTAATTAATTGATTAATTTATGTCTAAACAAATTTTATTTAACGAAAAAGCGCGGGCAGCAATGAAGCGCGGAATAGACAAATTAGCTGCCGCTGTAAAAGTAACGTTAGGGCCGATTGGCAGAAGCGTTGTTTTGGATAAAGGTTTTGGTTCACCCACTATTACTAATGATGGAGTGACGGTAGCCAAAGAAATTGAACTGGAGGATAAATATGAAAACGTAGGCGCTCAGCTCTTACAAGAAGTTGCTTCTAAAACCAATGATATTGCCGGAGATGGAACATCAACAGCAGTTCTTTTGGCTCAGGCAATTTTTGGAGCAGGGCTTAAAAATGTAGCAGCCGGAGCTAATCCATTAGCTATTAGGTCAGGAATTGAAAAAGGTGTAGCTGCAGTAGTTCATGAATTGCAAACAAAAATCTCCAAGCCAGTATCAACTCGTGGTGAAATACAGCAAGTGGCCTCAATTTCTGCCAATAATTTGGAAATTGGCAAAATTATTGCTGAAGCTATGGAAAAAGTTGGGAAAGATGGAGTAATAACTGTTGAGGAATCTCAATCATTTGGGCTAGAGCTAGAGGTTACAGAGGGCATGCAGTTTGATCATGGTTATGTTTCTCCTTATATGATTACTAATTCTGAGAAAATGGCTGCTGAATATGAAAATCCATATATTCTAATAACCGAGAAAAAAGTTTCTGCGCTTGCAGAGATTTTACCTTTATTAGAAAAAATGGCTCAAGCAGGCAAAAAAGATTTAATTGTTTTGGCTGACGACATTGAGGGAGAAGCTTTGGCTACTTTTGTTGTTAATAAACTTAGAGGAGCTTTTAATGTTTTAGCAGTTAAGGCACCTGGTTTTGGGGATAGAAAAAAAGAGTTATTACAAGATATTGCCGCTTTAACTGGCGGAAAGGTCATTTCTGAAGAAGTAGGATTAAAATTAGAAAATACTACCTTAAAAGATTTGGGCCAAGCTCGTAGGGTTATTTCTACCAAAGACAATACTACTATTGTTGGCGGCAAAGGACCCAAACAAGCTATTCAGGACAGGATTATTAATATCAAAAGAGAATTAGAAATAACAACCTCTGATTTTGATAAAGAAAAATTACAAGAAAGATTGGCTAAATTGACTGGCGGGGTAGCTGTAATTAAAGTGGGTGCCGCTACTGAAACAGCGATGAAAGAAAAAAAGTTCAAAGTTGAAGATGCCGTACACGCTACTAAGGCCGCAGTAGAAGAAGGCGTTGTGGTTGGAGGTGGAGTAGCTCTATTAAGATGTTTAAATGTTTTGGAAGCCTTAAATCTTAAAGGGGACGAAAAACTGGGGGCAGATATATTGAAGAAAGCATTAGAAGAACCCTTGCGCCAAATAGCAGCTAATTCAGGACAAGATTCTTCGGTTGTTGTAGAAAAAGTTAAGCAAGGAAATATGAATTATGGTTATGATGCTGGCAAAAACGAATTTAAAGATTTAGTGATAGCTGGCATTGTTGATCCTACTAAAGTTACTCGCACTGCTTTGCAAAATGCTGCTTCTATCGCTTCTTTGCTTTTGACGACAGAAGTGGTGGTTACTGACTTGCCCGAGAAGGATGATAAAGGAAATCCTGGAATGGCTGGCGGAATGCCCGGTGGAGGCATGATGCCCGGTGGAATGGGATATTAAACACTAAACATAAATTTAGATAGTATTAAAAAAGTTTGGAAGCTGAGCTTCCAAACTTTTTGTTTATTATATATCAGTATCAGTATCTTGCGTTTTAGTTTTTTAATGATATAATAATGAAATACAGAATATAGAATTTTATTAGAAATCAGTAATTTTTTTTATTATGACTTTAAAAAAATATCTCAATTTAATGGCAATATTAACCGTTGTTTGTTGGATAGCTTGGGTTTTAGTGCTTATTTTGATTAACCCACAACAATCTGATTTAATCGGTTTTGTTCTTTTTTATTTTAGTTTATTTTTGGCTCTTTTGGGCACAGCTTCAATTATTGGATTTTTGGCTAGAGTTTGGCTGAAAAAGAAGCCAATTTTTAAACAAGTGGAAATAGCTTTCCGTCAGGCTATTTGGTTGGGGCTTCTAATTTCCGTTATTTTTATCCTAAAAGGATTGAACCTTTTAAGGTGGTGGAATGCTTTATTTCTGGTCTTATTTTTGATATTTTTAGAACTTTTTTTCTTGTTATCTAACAGAAGATACAAGGTTTAAACGGAAAATATTTTATGATTTCTAAAATTGATAAAATTAAAAAACAGGCCTTAGTTGACATAGAAGCAGCAAAAGACAAGACATCTTTAGAAGCTATGTGGCGGAAGTATTTGGGTCGAAGAGAGGGAAAATTGACCAAAATTTTACGAGAGATAAAAGATTTGCCAATTTCTCAACGTCCCAAGATTGGTGCTTTAGCTAATCAAGTTAGGAAAGAGATAGATGAAAGAATGAATAAGGTCAAAAATCGTTTATCTTCTTCTCAAAAAGGGAAATCAATGAGACAAGGAGATATTACTTTACCGGGAGAAAAAATAGAGCTTGGTCATTTGCATCCTTTAACCCAGATGCGTTTTAAAGTGGCTGAGATTTTTGCTTCTTTGGGATTTAAAATTATAGACGGGAATGAATTAGAAACCGAATATTATAATTTTGAGGCACTTAATATTCCTGCAGGTCATCCAGCAAGAGATATGTGGGATACTTTTTTTGTAGATTCTCCCCAAAGTCCGCTTTTAAAGTCAAAGAAGGGTAAATATAAGCTGTTGCTTCGGACCCATACTTCTCCTATACAAATAAGGGTTATGGAAAAAGAAAAACCTCCTCTTAGGGTTTGTGTAATTGGAAGGTGTTTTAGGCATGAGGCTACGGACGCTTCTCATGAGCATACTTTGTATCACATAGAAGGATTTTGTGTTGATAAGGAAATGAGCATAGCTAATTTAATATATACTTTGCGTAGTTTTTTGGGTTTACTTTTTGGAAAAGAGGTGAAAGTACGTCTTCGCCCTAGTTATTTCCCCTTTACTGAACCAAGCTTTGAAATGGATTTCAAATGCTTAAATTGTAATGGCTCTGGTTGTTCGGTTTGCGAGCAAACAGGATGGGTGGAAATATTGGGATGTGGAATGATTCATCCTAAAGTATATGAAGCAGTTGGTTACACCCCGGGCGAGTACAGTGGCTTTGCCTTTGGTATAGGACTGGACAGGTTAGTAATGATGAAGAACCAAATTGATGATATTCGCTGGTTACATTCAGGAGATTTGAGATTTGTTAAACAATTTTAATTTATTGTCATGCTTTTGTCATATAATTGGCTAAAAGAATTTTTACCAGACCTACGAAAATCACCAGAAGAAATGGTTGACTTTTTAAGTAAACACGTAGCGCAAGTTGAAGGGTTTAAAAAGTTGAGTTTAGAATTGAACAATAAGATTGTGGTTGGTGAAATTTTAGAAATAAATAATCATCCTAATGCCGACAAATTGCATTTAGTTTTAGTTGATATTGGAAGAGAAAAATTAAAAATAGTTTGCGGGGCTCATAATATAGAAAAGGGACAAAAAGTTCCCCTAGCTCTTCCTGGTGCGATTTTACATGGTAATATAACTATTAAAACTAGCATGATTAGAGGAGCAGAATCAAGGGGTATGCTTTGTTCTGAGAAAGAATTAGGCATAGGTACGGATGATAAAGGAATTTATATTCTATCTGAAGATTTCAAAATAGGTCAATCCTTGATCAAAGCTCTAAATTTAGATGATATTTTATTTGAGATTGAAAATAAATCTATTACTCATCGGCCTGACTTATTCAATCATTGGGGGATAGCAAGAGAAATTAAGGCCGGTTTAGGATTAAAGTCTAAAATAAAAGAACCAAAAATGGCCGTTTTGCGAGGAAAACAAGAGAGATTGAAGGTAAATATTAAGATTCAAAAGCCAAATATTTGTTCTCGTTATATGGCGGTTGTAATGGATAATATTGTTGTTAAATCTTCTTCTCTAGAAATGCAGAATAGGTTGAGGAATTTAGGGATTCAACCCATAAACAATGTGGTTGATATTATGAATTATGTTATGTTAGAGGTTGGTCAGCCATTACATTCTTTTGATTTTGATCAAATTTCTGTAAATAAAGCTCAACCGCAAATCATAATCAGAAACGCTCAAAACAAAGAAAAGATATTGGCATTAGATCAAGAAAAATATGAATTACAAAAAAACGATATTGTTATTGCCAATCAGGAAGGAGCAATTGCTTTGGCTGGGTTGATGGGAGGTAAAAATTCCGGGATTAATGACAATACTCAGAGAATTGTTATTGAGTCGGCTAATTTTAGTCCTGCTGGTGTTCGTCGTACTGCTTGGCGATTAGGTCTTCGCACAGAAGCTGTTTTAAGATTTGAAAAGGACTTGCCTTTAGTTTTAGCTGATTTTGGCCTTTACCGCGCTATTTATCTTTTACAGGAATTAATTGGCGCTAAAATTGCCAGTAGAATTTATGATGTTAAGTCTTCTTCGTTATCGCCTAAAACTTTTTCCATTATTTTTAATTTTAATCGCGCGGAAAAATTTATTGGTTCTAAAGTTTCAGATCAGAAAATAATTAAAATTTTACAAGATTTAAATTGTCAAATAAAGAAAAAGAGTAAAGAGGATATTTTAGTTGTTCCTCCGGTCTATCGTCCGGATTTAACTCTTTTTGAGGATTTAATTGAAGAAATAGTAAGGATTAATGGCTTAGACAAGATTGAACCCAAACCTATTAAAGCTTTATTGAGACCTATTTGTTTTTCTTCTCAATTTATTTTAGAAAGGAAAATAAGGCAGATTTTGATTGCTTGCGGTTTTGATGAGGTATATAATTATGCTTTTACTTCACAAAAAGGAAGCGCTAAGATTACAAATCCCTTAAACTCAGAGCAAAATTATTTAGTTGAATCCTTGAAACCCGGATTAATAAAGAACGCGCTTAAAAATATAGCGAATTTTTCTGAATTTAATCTTTTTGAAGTAGCTAAAATATTTAACCCTGAAGAAAAAAGAAAGGTAGCAGGATTGCTTTATGCGGAAAATAAACAAATATTTTCTCGCGCTAAAGGTGTATTAGAATTAATTTGGAGAGAGTTGGGAATTAGTTTAAGTAAAATAATCTATAAAGATTCTAATATATATCTTGGAAAAGAAAAATTGGGGCAAATAGATGTCGCTCAAAATAAATTTGTAGTTTTTGAAATGGATATTAATATTTTGTTGGCTCAGCAGAAATTAGTAAAAAAATATTCTAAAATTTCTTCATATCCGTTGGTAAAACGTGATTTGGCATTTTTGCTGGATAAAAGATATACTTGGCTGGATATATCTAAGGTTGTGTCCAAGATTAACCCTCTTATTAAATATCTGGAATTGTTTGATGTCTTTGATTGCTCGGATCACAAAAAGGGTGCTAATCTAGAAGGAAAAAAAAGTATGGCCTTTCATATTATTTATCAGTCCATGGAACGAACCCTTAACACAAAAGAGATAGACAAAATTCAAAAAGAAATAATTAAAGTATTGCAAGAGAAATTCGGAGGTCAATTAAGAAATTTTTAAACATTTATTTATATATAATATGAAAAATTTTGATATTGTCACAATAGGGGGAGCAATGAGGGATATATTTTTTTCTACCAAAGAGGGCAAAGTTTTGTCAAACCCAAAAGATCCGCTTTGTAGTCATATGATTGCCTTTGAACTAGGAGCTAAGGTTTATGTGGACACTGTTAACTTTGAGTCTGGAGGTGGAGCCAATAATACGGCTACTGGTTTTTCTTCTTTAGGACTAAAGACGGCCTTAATAGCTAGAGTGGGCAATGATCGCGAAGGCGACTCTTTGATTCAAAATGCGAAAAAACATGGCATTGATACAAGTTTTATTGAGATAGACAAAAAGGTGAGCACTGGTTTTACTTTTATTTTGAGCGTGCAAGGGATTAAAAGGGCTCAAACGATTTTTGCTTATCGAGGGACCAGTGATATTTTAAAAATGCCAAGTCTGAATTTTAAAACAAAATGGATTTATATTTCTTCTTTGAGTTGTCCTAATTGGTCAAATATTTTAGACAGAGCTTTTGGTTTAAAAAAATCAGGAGTTAAATTTGCTTGGAATCCTGCTAATGTTCAACTAAAGGCAGGAGCTAAAAAATTATCTCCTTGGTTAAAAAAATTAGATGTTTTGATTTTTAACGAAGACGAAGCTCGTGAATTGGTGCTCTCAGCAAAGAGAGTTAAAGATTTTAGGGTGAGGAGTTTGATTAAAATTGTGCGTCAGATGGGACCAAAAATAGTTGTTATTACCGTAGGCAAGAAAGGGGCTTATGCTTACGATGGTCATAAATTTTATTTTCAAAGGCCCTGGCCATCAAAGGTAGTTAATATTACTGGGGCAGGGGATTCTTTTTCTTCTGGCTTTGTTGCTAGTTTATTTTATAAGCCAAAAGATGTTCGTCAGGCTTTAATTTGGGGAGTAAGAAATAGCGCTTCGGTTATTCATTGCATTGGAGCTCAAGGTGGTTTATTAACAAAAGCTCAAATCATTGCTTCTAAAAAGTAATTTTTATTAAATATGTCTTTTGATACTAAAATTGAAATATCTGCTCGGCATATTCATTTATCCCCGGGTCATTTAAAAAAACTTTTCGGAGAGAATTATAAATTAAATAAGCTGAAAGACTTATCTCAGCCCGGTTTATTTGCAGCAGAAGAAAGAGTCGTTTGTGAGTTTGCTGGAGGGCGCAGATTAGAAAATGTTAGAATTATTGGACCCACCAGAAATCACACTCAGGTTGAAATTTCTAAAACCGATGCCTATAATTTGGACGTTAACCCTCCTGTTCGTCGTTCTGGAGATTTATCTGAATCGGAAAAATGTCGACTTATTGGTCCCCAGGGTCACGTGGATTTAGAAGAAGGAGTTATTATAGCTCAACGTCATCTTCATGTTGACGATTTAACTGCCCAAAAATACAATATAAAAAATGGGCAATTGTTGGACTTAGAGATTAATTCTGTAGAAAAATTAAAAACAATTTATAAAATTTTAGTTCGGGTTGATCCTAATTTTTCCTTGAGTTGTCATTTGGATGTTGATGAAGGAAATGCTGCAGGAATAATAAAAATAGGAGCGGGGAAGATTTTTATTTGATGATAATATGGAAAAAAATATTCAAAGTAAAAAAATTGCTGTAATTATTCTTTCTTATAATGGCCGAAAATACTTTCCAGAGCTTTTTCAAAGTTTGAAAGAACAAACCCTAAAGCCAAGTGAAGTTGTCATTGTGGACAATAATTCATCCGATGATTCAGTAGACTATATTAGAAAAATTTTTTCAGAAGCGACCTTGATTGTTAGTAAAAAGAATACTGGATTTGCTGGAGGAAATAATATTGGGATTAAAGAAGCATTGAAAAATAATCCAGATTATATTTTCATGTTGAATCAAGATACTGTTTGTGATTCTAAATGCTTAGAAATATTAGCAGAAAAAGCGTCTTCTTCTGATAATCTTTTTGCCTGTCAGCCATTAATTATGTGCTGGCCAGAAAAGAATTTGATTCAAACCTCTGGCAACAAAATGCATTTCTTGGGTTTTGGTTATTCCGGAGATTATAAAAAAGAAGTTAGCGATGATGTTATTGAAGGGCTAAATAGAGATCCTCTTTATCTTTCTGGCGCAGCAATGTTTATTGATGTTAATGTTTTAAATAAAATTGGATTATTAGATGAAGATTTTTTTCTGTATCATGAAGATACAGATATTTGTTTGCGTGCCAAGTTTTTAGGGTATAAATTGAAATTAATTCCCGAGGCAATTATTTATCATAAATATACAGAAGCTATTTCTAAAAATCGTTGGTTTTGGAGCGAGAGAAATCGTCTGCTTTCTTT
>Ga0208904_1001479_pt1 | contig 16012 bp, 35 predicted proteins | sample AntAceMetag02UKB_FD_184774 | JGI IMG/M metagenome (GOLD analysis project Ga0208904, IMG submission 184774) | Saline lake microbial communities from Ace Lake, Antarctica - Antarctic Ace Lake Metagenome 02UKB (SPAdes) (version 2) | ecosystem: Environmental > Aquatic > Non-marine Saline and...
TGAAATCACTGTTGAATCTTCTGGATACTTCTGCTTCAATCTCCTTGTACTTTGGATGGTTGTATCTGATTCTTTCCATAATTTACCTCCTTTCACTTAAAATTCAAAATCAATTGATTGCGCATTCTGCCATTCCCCATGCAGTAGGATTTGGAAATCAGCTTCATTTGACCACATATAGTAGAATGGTCCATGTGAAAATACAAATTCTTTTCCTACTGATACGGCCAACCCTCTTTGTAATAAATCTTTGCGTATGGTGCATTGTTTACCTAACATAATTTACCTCCTTTCCAAGAATTTTAGACGGATTTATCTGGTTGATTTCTACTTCCTCCCAAACCCTGAGAATTCTCAAGACTTGTCTGCTTTTGACACACCATAAATATTCTGTTTGGATGTTTCATGGATATACTCCATTTCGTACCCAACAGCTTTTAAGATTCGTTCAACAGATGAAAAACCACAAGCACCATCAATCAATGGAACTATGTGTCGTTCAGTTGGAACTCGTGAGCTTGCTTTGTAAAAGGACTGGTATCTTTCCAGACCTATTGATTCACCAGCAGCTTCCCTTTCTGCAACAGTTTTGCCATCAATAACAGCTTTCCCAGGATCATAGTTAGGGTCATGAAAAGTAAGACCATAATATTCCTGAACCTTCTCTCCGTTTCTGGTGTTCATTGGTATTTCAAGTTTTAATAATTCCTCTTTAAATTTAGATGCAACCCAATCTCCAAAGCAAGTTCCTTTCATGTCGTACCCACCGCCATTGCACATTGTTACTTTTGTGTCATCGACCAAAAGTGAGCAGATGGTGTAGCCATAAGTGTCTCTGCCACGACTTACACCCCACTTAAACACTAATTTGTGTTCCATCGTTTACCTCCTTTCTTATGTTACATTAAATAGAATTTCACAGTCACAATGTCCGCCATTATCTTCAAAGAAAGCCAAAGAGCCTTCAATATCTATATCTGGAATTGTTTTAAGAATAGCAATTGCATAATCTTTATTCATACCACCAGAACATTTCCAAGTAGTACTACTTACATCATCAGGGTTTTTTCTTGTAAAACTACAACCCTCTGGTCCTTCAAGTCGTTCGAGAAATTCATCCCATTGTGGATGTTCATGGTTCATTATTTTCATAATTTTTACCTCCTTTCTGTTGTTGGTTTTAGTTGTTGTTCCAAGAAATTTAGAAACATTCCAGCCTTGAGAATTCTAACTACTTGTCTGTTTACTATGATCTGTACACTCCAAGTCCTCGTATGGATTCCACCGCCTCTGATAGAATTGCCGCCCCGCCATGTGAGCGTTTGGAGTAGATCTGTAAGAATACTGGTTTCCACCCGGTTGATTTACCAACATAGAACCGTGCTTTCTTTCCAGCAGTTCTTGCACCATAACCGAAGTAGTCCTCAAATCCTGGTTTCCACGCAACTTCAACCCGTTCTCTGGAGTCAAAATACTTCTCAAATCTTGGGTCGAGATCACTGTAATCCATTTCCATTTGTGTATCATAGTGTATTTCTTTTCTTTCCATTTATGGTACTCCTTTCATTAGTTAATTTCTTCACCAATTTTAATTTTACGCCCCGCCACAACTTCACGGTCCCCATACTCTCCCGACATCATTGCTTTTGAAACAGTAGCTTGTTTTACTTTAATTCTTTTTTTGCAAAATTCTGGTTTAATATATTGTGAGTCTTCGTTAATTCTACGAACCAAGTCTGCTGCATCGCGAGCATATACAAATACTGCTGTTCTACCAACCATATCCAGGCTGAATCCACTCATACGACTGGAAAGAATATGTTTATGAAAAAAATTAGAAATTCTTTTCTGTTTACTGATGCCAGGAATTTGATCAAAATCATCGTAACAAAAGCCCATAGCTACTGAATAATTTTTACCATCTTTTCCTTCGGCGACCACTTTGTAACCTTTAAAATTTTTCTTTTTCAAGCTTTTAGATAAATCACACATGTTTTTTTACCTCCTTTCATTAGTTAATAGTTATATCAGCATCTTGGACAAATTCAGTACTACCATAAACATCCCCCATACCATATGATTGACAAATATCAGGTACTATGTTTATGGAGTCATACTCAGTTTCTTCAACCAAAGGCAATACCATATCCCTATGGGTTGTTTTCTCAAATGGAGTTCCAGCTCCTTGAAATGACGAGAAAAATCCAAACTGTGTACCTTTTGGTATGGTGATTGTTTTCCCTATTTTTTCCTTCTCTTTCAATTCCAAAGCAGTTTCAATATCAGTATTAAATACAAAACAGAATACAGCACCACCATATGCCCCATTGTAAAACTCATGCATATACTCATCTTTTTTGACACCAACTTTCACTCTCTCGTACACTTCACCAAGATATGTTTCTGGTTCAAGAGTATCAAATGAATTACAGCAGTCATAATTACTGTGGACATATACCATACAAGCTATGTTTGGAAGGTTGCTCAAAAGGTTTTTATAGTTCATATCAACACAGACAAGCTCCCTTGAGAATTCTTCCACATCGTCTGTATCATACTCATCCCATTGCTCTTGGATTTCTTTTATGGAGTAGTGCTCCATATCGCAAATATAATCCAAGTTGTACTCCCAAAGTTCCTCCATCCAAGCATCAAAACCTTTTTCCCAAATATCAGTAATGGTATTTTTATCAAAGTTGGCACTATTCCAATCCATCTGTGGCTGATTATCTTCTATAAACTTTTGTATTTCAGCTTTGGTTTTCTTTGTTAATTTTTTCATTTTGGTACCTCCTTTCGTTTAGTATGACTCCATCTCCAAGTAAGCTGATTTACGCCCATTACAATATACGCCATAAATGAAGAAATTACCAACCGCCTCGTCTTCGTTGGTTATTAATGGTATATCTGTTGCTGCTTCTTTACCACCACAGTCTTTGACTGCTGTATCCACAATATTTTTTAATTCTGCAAGTGTCATTTTGGCCCTCCTTTCTCCATACTATTATAAAATACTAAACATACCCATCTGTATACTGCTGGATTTTTCTTTAATGTCAGCCTTTTTGGTTTTATGTACTTCCACCATAGTTTAGTAGGGCTAAATTTTATTTCCATAATTATTCATCTCCTTTCATCTGTTTTTAATGTGATGGTAGCTGATTACTGCATCTGTAAAATAATCCCACTGCCCATCAGATTTGTACAAATCTCCCAAGTATGTTTTGTAGTCTGCCCAAAAACCATAAACTCCATAGACATCAATTTGTTCCACCATCTGTTTTCTCTGTCCATTCACCAACGATTCATGAATTTCTTTAATATTTTTAAATTGTTTTAGTGTGTACATGGTTTACCTCCTTTCTTTTATAAAATTGAATTGTGTCTAACCCAACTGATCCTATGATCCAACCATTTGCGAAAAGACGTTCTGCCTTTTCCAAACCAGCAAGTGTTCGTGTATCTACTGTCTTATACTTTAATTTCATGGTTTCACCTCCTTTTATTTAACTATGACAATGCCTACATTTGTTTGTTGGTTATAGTACCCTTCTGGTTTGTTTGGGAACCGGCGAACTTGCCACTGTAATGTATACCCATCGCCAACAAGTTGTTTTTTCCCAAAATTGAACTTAGCTGATTTGAATCTGGTTTTTATTTCGTTTGTCAATACTGATTTAGCCTCCAACAATCTTTTCTTTAGTTTGGTTTTACTTCTACCAATTTCTAACGATTTTTGGACTAATAAATCATGGCGTGTCATGGTCTCACCTCCTTTCTCGCTTTAATATGTTAACATATTTTTTGCTCGTTTTTCATTTATTTTCAGTTCTATATATTATTATTTATACCTGTTAAAAGCTCTAAAAAGCACGACAAGGCACGCAAAATAAAAAGGTTTATCAAGGTATTCATTTTTTCTTAAAGTCGCTTGTAGTTGATCTCAGAGCTTCTGTGTGGATCTTACTTGGCCTGATCCGTTCACGTTTGCCCAGAAATCCCTGAGAATCTCTGGGCAAGGTCAAAGGACTAAACTTCTACCCCATCTTCATCCACCTCAATAACCTGATAGTGGTTTTCTGGTTGCGTATCTCTACAATCCTCATATTCGTTTTGGGCATTTCTTAGAGTTTTATGGATTTCTGGTTCCTCTATCTCGATTGGTATCCAACATTTTACTGTATATGGCATTTGATTCACCTCCTTTCATTATGTTTTTAACCAAACCACCTCCTCCACATTTTGTACATCTGTCTACACCTTCTGGATCTTTGAATGATGACCCATATCCATTGCAATGATCACATTCTTTGTACCCATACTTTTCAGGGTCCATCATAATTTTGGTATCCATCTTCCAATCCTCCTTTCATAAAATAACATAGTATGGCATTCCACCAAGTAGCATTGACCATATATCGCGAGGTAGCAAACATTCTACTTTGGAGGACGCTATTCCAAGAACAAAGAGCTGTTCCATTACACTATGGAGTCCTGTCCATTGTTCCCCGTTGGAATTATTACACGCATTTAAGAATGTCATTCCACCACCAGAATCTTTGTAAAACTCTTTTGGTAGTTGTGAAAGCATACTTGTAATATCCCCCAAGTGTGTGTTTAGTCTTTCTTTATTAAATCCATATGATTCGTAGCTTTTTTAGTAGTATCATGTACCATATTATCTGGAGTAACAAATTTAGTAACTGATTTATATGGTTTCATTAGTTTTATCTCCCATTCACCTGTAATAAACGCCGGCGTCTATTTTTGGGCATCTGTGTTTGGAAGTGGTACATGATTCCAGACGTTGATTTCATATCCCTTGTCAGCCTACGATTTCGCGTTACCAAGTTTTCCTTCCTTCTCTCATTTTTTGTTGGATAATCATTCTTATTCATTTTTTTGGTCCTCCTTTCTTGAGAATTTTGGTTACTTGTTAATGTTGGTCATAATGCTTCTTAGTGCTGTATCAATGTGGGTGTCATTTAGATATGGGTATAATTCATCGCAAGCAAAAGAAGTTAAGTTGGCTACATGAAACATATCCCACCGTAAACGCATTTCCACATTTTTTGATCTACCCTCTTCCAAAAGAAAATCTCTGTGCGCTTGGATTTTGTCTGCAAACGGTTTTATTGCAGATGCCATATACTCGTAATGTTCTTTTTTTATTTTCATTTTTGGCCTCCTTTCATTGAGAATTTTGGTTATAGGTTATACCCATAGGACTAGTACCCTTGTCTTGGTCCTTTTGATATATGTCTGTCCAGACCCACCATGCTGGTTAGGGATGTTAAGACCATCACAAATTTCCGCATCAGTTAGACTTGTTGGTGCTAATAACCACCAATCAACCCAAGAACCATGATAATTCTTATGATATTTAGACCCATCTGCAATTACCTTGATTACAGTATTTTTTTCATACTTATGGTATTCTCCTTTGGTCATTTTAGACCTCCTTTCGTAGCCTTTGGAGTGGCCGGAATTTTTTTGTAGTACTCACATGATACCCATTCTGGTAAATTGTCACGTGGCTCCTCTTGTTTGGCGTACGAGTCACCAAATTTAGGAGGCATATAACCCCCATGTACTGATTTTGGTTGATTGCACCTCCCAACTACATATACCCATTCTGCTGTTTTATCTGGAAATAAGATTCCACTCCCCTCTTTACCCAAAGGTGTGTAATAATAACACGTTTTGCATAATTCTTTTCCCATAGCTTTTCTCCTTTTTGGCTACATTAAGTTTTCCAACGCCCATTCCCTCATGGCTGTTGCTTCATTACCACAAGAGTTCCATCCTCCACCATCATTCCATAAGTCGTATAGTTCTTTTGGCACAGGTGTTGCCGCTTCCCATACTTCTTTGATATCTGTTGTACGGGGAAGGCCATCACCACCATACGCACCAGAAATAGTTATTGAATTGCCTTTAACTCTGGCAGTTCCCATCATCTAATGTCCAAGTTGTTGTAATGCTACTTTCCTTACCAACGCTCTGAAATTATCTGGACCAAGTTCCAAATCTTTGTGCTGTATCAAAATTAAGAAGGGTGCTTTGGTGTGACACTGCTCTGTTCCACGATAATAAGTGTGTCCTTCTTTGGTTAAATACATGGTAGTATCTCCTTTCTTGATTAAAATGTTAGTTGGTAATGTAAGACCTCCATAAACAGTTGGCATAATAAACGTTCCTATTCTCATAGAATTGTTCCACTACCATAATTAGTGGTAGCTGGCCAAACCATTTTGTTCGGTGTCCAATACAAATAGAAAACACTCTCCCACGTACTTGAAACTTGATCTCCATAACTTTTCTCCTTTTTGGTTAAAATGTTAATCCAAAAACCTTGAGAATTCCAACAACTTGTCAGTAAAAATTCTCAAAACGAACTTCCACATAGCGAGGTTGGAACATAGAGATCCAGCCCTGCGATCTGAAATTTTGGAACCTTTGATTTTGGCCTGGAATTATGGCCTGCGAAACTATGGTAGGAGTTTTGGAATAGATCCAAGACTTTTTTGAAGGGATTTTGGGCGGTGGAATAGTTGTCTGGTAGTTCTTTTTATGGTTTGACATATTTATACCTCCTTTCACCACACTGTTTTTTAGTTTAGTTGGTGTATATGATTTCTCCATTCAGTCCGCCATGAAGTCTCCATATTTTCCCATCAAACGAAGGAACCAATCCCATCCTCCATAAATCTACTGCTGGTTGAAATGGATATATGCCTTTTTTATGGTTGATATACTCCCATTTTTTGATGTTTGGGAAAAGTGATCCAATATATGCCCCCACAGAATCCCTCACAGAACCCCCCACAGAATCCCTCACAGAAGCCCACACAGAATCCCTCACAGAAGCCCACACAGAATCCCTCACAGAAGCCCACACAGAATCCCCCACAGAATCCCTCACAGAACCCCCCACAGAATCCCTCACAGAACCCCCCACAGAATCCCATTGTTTCAAAAGTTTTATGTGTTTGTCAGTTATCTTTGGGCATTTAATTTTAAATGGATGGATTGGATTTATAGCCTCTGAATAGTTCCATCCAAACAGCTTATCCAAGTCTATTATTTCCTCCAACACTTTCATTGCCTGATATCTGGATTTTTGTTTATCTCCAGCAATCCTTTGTATACCATCAACTTCAAAAGCGGCACACGGTATTCTTGCACCAACAAAACAATCGTTGGGATTTCTCGAAGCATGCATTCCTTTGCCACATACGTTAGGTCCAGGATCAAAATCAGTAACTCTAATAATTTTACCAACATTCTCTCTATAGTTCACCGTTCCTGAGTAAAAATCAAACCCATCTGGTCTTGTTAATTTATACATTTTTAATACCTCCTTTCATTCAATTTTTCCTCTGTTAGTATTTGGTAGAGGCCAAGTAAATCAAGTATTAATTGTTTGATCTGTTCTGGCCCACCAATAATCCAGTCGTCACACGAATGTTCCAGATATGCACTAAACGGTGGTACATTATCATATTCGTCTGTTCGTGTGTCCACCAAATATTCATCTTTGCTGGATACTTTCACATCTCCTTTTTTATACATAACACCATCTCCTTTTTTTATACATTTAATTGCTCCAAAACTTCTGTGGCAAAGCTGTTTGTATTTTGTACTGCAATATCCATGTCTTCTTTGGTAGCGTGTCTTAAATACTTACAATATTTTATGGGGGTACTAACAGAACCCCCAGTTAAGGGGAATGCTTGCCAAAAGATAAGACCAGGTTCAAGTACACGTTTGTCAGTTTGGGCATTAAGCCATTCTTGGGTAGGAGTCTCGTTACGTTTTATTAAAATACACTTTCTCCCGTGGTTATCTATTATGGTGTCTTTTGTATTCATTTTGGGTTTACCTCCTTTCACTTGAGAATTTTGTTGGTTTGTTAGCCCTTAGTTTTGGCAATTCTGTCGTACATGGGATCTGAATCCCATGATGCTTCTTCTATTCTATGGAACTCTGTCATGAAATACTCTGTATGGGAGTTTGCTTCCAAATGGCTTACTTCGTGCATTGCCAACTGTCTCAGTTTCCTTACCAACTTTTTCTTGTTGGATAAAGGATATTTCTGCAGAACAGATGGGTTCAAAAAGAATGTAACTTCACCATCCTTTTTGGAACACTCCGCTGCTTGGTTTTCATCCCAATTAAACCCAACTGAGAATGGTCTGTACTTTTGGATATCCAAGAGCACTTGTTTCAACGATTCCCCCCACATGGTCAGCAGGGTTTTTGCTCTTTGGGCGTTGGCTCTTGAACCATCGAGAAATTCATGGGCTTGTTCCTCTTGGCTTTTCTCGAATTTGTGGATTGCATCCCATCTGAATCCAAAGAATTTCAGTCGTTGGTAATCAAAACGATCAGTGCCTCCAACACGCATCTTTGCCAACTTTATATCTCCATCCTCATTTTGGATTGAGATATATTTAGCAAATGCTGTCAAGAACTCATCTCTGGAAGCTGTACCAAATCTTGCTTCCATAAATTCCATATCTTCATCTGAGACATGGATCTGCGTGCCATCTTCACCCTGGGTACGGAAGGTTATCATTTCTTTGTCAGGATGGAGCGCTGATTTCCTATCTGATGCCAACTTGTTGAAGAACTCGTTGGCTCCCCGTAGTGCCATATCCTTGAGACCATCTCTGTTGGATGTCATTGTTGCGATGGAATCTGTTGATAATTCCAACGTAGTGTGTGGGATATCCTCACCAACATAAGATTCAAACATCCAAATCCCATTCATTCTGACTTGGGCATAATATCCTCCACAGTGTGCGTTCTCGTTGACATAAATATCACCAACATCCAACGATTTTCTTAACTCACCTTTGGGACGCATACATTCCACAGTCTGTCCATCAATGATAAACTCACAATCCACCTCAATCTTCTCTGCCACATTTTTTGCATAACCACAAAGCACATCAAAATCTTCATCCTCTTGGATATAGATGGTTATTGTGACACCATCGAGAAACTCTGGGTTGTTGTCAGTGATGGTGTACTGATCGCCAGCCCCTTCCAGAATCAGATGGCCTGTAAAGAGTTCATACCGTTCCCAAGAGAAGGCTTCCAACTCCTTTGCTTTGCCAAAGGCACCAGTATCCCCATCTTTTTTTACAGTACCTCCAAGAGACAGAAATCCCTCTTGGAGTGTTTTGAGATCCATTCCACAACCATTATCAGTAGCTGTGATGGATCTTTCACCACCATCCCATGATACTATGATCTTAGTAGATCCAGCATCAATCGAGTTCTGGAATATCTCCCTCCATAAAGCTTGGCGATAGTTTCTATAATCAGCTTTCGCCATCTTTAGAAAATATTCTTTTCGGACTTCCACCTTACCATTAATTTCCATGGTATTTCTCCTTTCTTTTGGTTAAAATCTTTGAGAATCCAAACTACTTGTCCTTTATTTCCCACATAAAGATTGCTGCACACACCATAAATCCAAGAGTACTGGCTGTGAAAATACTTCCAACAATAATGATCATTGTACCTGCTTCCATGTTATTCTCCTTTCCATAAGTTAAATGATTAATTCCAACAAAAAGGACCAACTCGCTGGGAATTGATCCTGTTTGTTGGAAGGGCCTGTTGCCAGACCCAACCTTTTTTCTATTCCCCAAAGAACTGATTTTGGACTGCTGTAATTTGATGCGGTAGCTGGAGCCATAGGTCAGTGTCGGTATTAGAATCACCAGATTTTAGTTCACAAATTTCTGCCACATCTGATAAAAATTGCTCCATGCCAACATCATCAATATACTTTTCTAAATCATCTATAATTTACACCTCCTTTCCAAGAATTTTTTTCTATCCCACAGCCCTGAGAGATTCTGTTTCCAACTCTTCACTACCATAACGTGATTTGATTATATGCCAAGGAAGTCCTTTTTTCTTCCATCGAGGACCATCTCCTACATCATGCCAAGACCATTTCTGTTTTCCCGAACCATATCGGAAGCCTTGTGCGCTAAGACTTGGACTAATACCTTGGCGGAAGGTTTTAAGATCCTTCCGTTTTTGGAGGCGAGAATTCACAGTATCAGTTGGAGCGTCTTGGAATTCAGGAGGACCATCAATCGTTACCCACAACCATACTCCGACACGCTCTATTGTGATATATGGGATATGTTTGATTGATCCGTAAATCTCGGCCATCAAACCCGTAATGTTGGTTGATGCCTTATCCCCAACAGACCATTTTCCAATGTTCTGCACCAAGAAGGAATAAGCTTCATTTACCAACTTCGACATTTCCAGAGCGAAGTCTATATCCAACTCTGTAACATCAGGATGGAATTTTCTCATGGCTTTCCTATACGCCGATACCAAACCTTCATCCACCTCTGTCGATCCATCTTGCATTTCAAGGATGGATATTGCTTCACTAAATTTCATAATCCAACCTCCTTTTGGCTTTCGCCATTTCCCAAATTTTCTCAGCATATGGCCTTGCGTCTTGGTTCTCATCGATAACCGCACGATCACAAATTTCGACACCAGCGGCATGGTAGCCATAAGTGTTAAAATACACCCAAAGAACATCGTTGGGTGTATTTTCATTAAAGAGTACCATAATCCAACCTCCTATTGGTTAAAGTGTCCACATAAAACCCCTGAGAATCCTACCAGGTTGTACAGAATCAACCACAGTGAACGATCTCACCCAAAGACAACCAATGGTATGTCTTTTCTGTGGTTGTTGATTCTGGGGGTTCTCATGGGCTAACAAGTTATTATCCATTCCATCTTAACCGTTGTCCACACATCCATAAAGTAAATGGGTAATTACTCCATTACAGTATCTCCCAAACTAATCAAAATTGGTTCGCCATCGGGGTCAATTCCATTAATTTCATCCCAAGTTGGTTCTCCATCAAAGTACTTTTTTACGGAAACCAACACAGGTGCATTATCTGGTGATGTATTTTCTTGCAATGCCACAATTAACTGTTCTTTTGTTATCATACCAAATACCTCCATAAGCTAAATGTTAATAAAATAAGACCCAACAAACTCCAATAACAATTAATTGGAATTTCTTGAGAATCCCCAACCCTTGTCTGTTTTTTACAGTAAGGGTTGGGGTAGGGATGGCTTAATAATCATCATCAATCTGTTCATCCAACTCATAGGGATTGCCTTGCTCTTGGTTGATTCCACAATGATCGCGATATTTCATGGCGCATTTTACACACAAACGACCAGCGTAAATCCCAAATGAGTCACGTTCTTCCACACTATTGGTACTTCCGCACCTGGTACATCTGTTTATTTCCATCTCATTTTCTCCCATCTTTACACCTCCTTGAGAATTATGGCAGCTTGTCTGTTGCAGTGACTAAACCATACTTCCTACAACAATATGGCACCAACAATTGATGCCATCCTGTTTTAGGCGGAGGAGCTGGTTAGGCTCCCCCGATTGGTTTATGGCATTACTCTGTGTTGTTTTCATGGAAGATTCTCATATCTTCATACTCGGATTTGGACAAGGAATTATGGTGTTGAAACCAGTCGGGGAGAAATTTTCCGATGGTATAGTCAACAATTTCATCCGAATCCATATACTTTTCAATCCATGGGGTGTATTCCATATTCCCCAATTCAACGTACCATTGGATGAAGCTATCAAGGTATGCGGGATCAACTTCCATCACTTTTGCAACAGTGATGGGATCTTCAGAAATGTACCCATTACTCCAAAGAAGGCCGAAGGTTGCGATGGTAGGATCAGGAGGATTTTCATCATCCAAACCATTAATTTCCCCGATAAATGCAACCAACCTGTTAAGGAAATGTGGATACCATTGGAGTTCAGCCCCAAAATCCCCGGTGTTGAACCAGTCACCCATCAAATCTGCTTGTCTGATATCGACCGCTCCCAATTGAATGATTCTTGCTGCTGAATCCACAACACAACAGAAACCATCATAGTTTACGTGCCAGCAATCTTCCATATCTTCATTGCCGTTTTCATGGCTCCCGAAGGAACCATCCTTTTTCACTGTATTGTAACTGATTTCCAACATTGGGGAACTTTTCCTACTCCCCAGCTCCATTCCAAACTTCGTCTTTTCCATCTTTTTTCTCCTTTTTGGTTAAAATGTTTCTGGTTATTAAAAACCTTGAGAATTCCAGCACATTGTATGGAACCTTCAAGCTTCCTAAAAACCTTGAGAATTTTTGGCCCTTGTCTTATGGCTGATCACTCCTGCCCTTAACAGGAGCCTACGCCACTATCAGGAGCCTACGCCTACGCCACTATCAGGAGCCTACGCCTACGCCACTATCAGGAGCCTACGCCTACGCCACTATCAGGAGCCTACGCCACTATCAGGAGCCTAACAGAGAATTATATAGGTATTATATTTTCAAAATTTCAAACTTTTTATTTTTATAGGGGTTTTTTATATCCATTGTTGCAATGAATATCAGGAGCGTGTTGTCAATATAGATATTGACAATATACGGATTTATCAAGGCGTAACATGAAATGTTATGCTGTATTTTATTTTTTTACCCTTAGTTGCCATTGGCTTTATATCAGGAAAATAAAATTTTATATTTCATATATCTTGACACTTATTGCCACTCCCCTATTTTCAGATATATCCTTTGACATATCCTTTGATTATCCTTTACTTTTCGTGTTCCCTTTTTATCAGTAAACAGATAGGACAACCTTTTTGAAAATATTAGCTGTATGTTATGTCAAGGAGCATTGTTTACGGGGTAGTATTCTGATATACCCCTTAGTGTTTATATGCGGTGTCGTTAAGATTAGAGCTTTACAGCGCACAAAAAAACATCCAATAATATTACAATGCATTATTGGATGTTTTTTTGTGTCACCATTACCATTACTTTTTAATGGTAATGGGATAAATGGTACTTTATAGTCCTAAAGCTTTATGCATACCATTAAAGTGTATCAACCCACTAACCTGCTGAGGGGTTGCTCCTGCGGCCTCCATTTCTTTTCTATAACCTCCTGAGCGAATATTGATAGTGTTTTTATAGTTCTCCCAATTAGTGTAATGGCAATCAAACCGTTTTCCTGAGATAGTATAAACAGCTTTTCCGAAAGTGGGATATTCTTTTTTGATTTCTATATCAGCCTTTTTTGTGCTCCCATTTCCATTGCTTTTACGTTTATTTTTGCCTTTTCCTTTTCTTGTCAATTGCAAAATCTCCCGACAAGTGCCTGCATGAAAGCACTTTGAAGGATCACAAAACTCTGAAGAATGAGCAAGTTTAATATGCGCACTCGTTGTCATTGGTAGCCGACAAAAAGTAACTGAATTTTCGAGGTCGATCAATAAACGGCTAACTTTCTGAATATTTTCAGCCGCCCCCTCTCTTAACTCCTCCTGAATTATCTGAATGTTAATCCGATTTAACTCTGCCCTTGCTGCCTCTTGTTTTTCCTGTAGTTTTGTCATTGTGATTCTCCTTTATATAATGGTATGTTTATAAATGTTTACAGATTAATAAACGTTTTTAATGTTAGTAATAACAGCATCGATTAATGCATCAGCTTTACTCCCTCCGAAATGATACAGTGCTTTATTGACTATATCATCAGATGTTAAATGACTATAATTAGTTGTATCAGCTAATACAGCAATTAATCGTCGACATTTATCAGCATCAACTTTACTCCCTCCATTATCAATATCAGTTTTTTTCATATTCAAATCTCCTATATAATGATTGATATTAATTTCATTTTACAGTATAGGTTGTGTTTGTCAAGGGCACAAGAGCAACCGTTTTTTATTTATCGTGTAAGTAACTAATTACACACACAATTTATTTTCATTTATTTTCAATTTTACCCAATGAAATAAGCATAAAAATTCGTAAAATCGACACCATTTCCTGTTTATTCAATTATTCTGTATAGTTAAGTCAATTATTTTTTGACATTATTGCTTGCTTTTATCAAGTTTTTTCAAGGCCAGGGCGTTTTTATACTTCTATAGCAGAGTATAATTAAGATATTACTTGTCATATTTTAAAGGTTTTTTCAGAAATAGAAATATATGAAATGTCAAGGGAAGTAAAGCAAGTAATGTATATGTGGGGTGTATACAGTAACTTTTCAACAAGGACGTCTTGTGCGGAAAAGCGTACGTACGGAAAAGCGTACGTCTCAAATAAACAATATGAGACAGTTTACATAATTCTATATTATCAGACGCTGAAAAAAATGACGAACAAAATCAGGTACTTACAAACAAGTTAAAATTGACATTTCCGGGAAAAAATAGGTCGTCTCGCCTAAAAGTAAGTAGTATTACCTATCTAACTGGACCGATAATTTCCAGGAAATCAAAAAAGAACATCCAACTTGTCCTAAAAAATTTTCCAGAAAATTAAAAAAGAACCATACACACTGATTTTTTTATTGCTTCTTATTGAAAACTATAGTATAATATCTATTTAACCAACAAAAAGGAGTTAATAATGAAAAAAATAGTATTCAGTGATCTGTACCCAAAAGAAAAATTAACCCAAATGTATGTAACAGACAATATGAGCCAAGAAGAGGTATCTAAAGAAACAGGGTACTGTACAAGACAAATTTATCGTTATCTCAAAAAATGGGGAATTAGAAAGAGGGCAAGAGGCCGTTCCTGTCCTTGGCATGCTCTTAACGAGGATACTGAGTTTATGAATTACTTTGGAGGGTTTCTTTACGCTGATGGCGCTTTCCATAAAACATCTCATACTGGTTATACCCTTAAACTCATACTTGCAAAGAAGGACGAAAAAATAATAGATACGCTCTTAATAGAGTTGGATGGGGCAAAAAAACATAAATATACCAACAGAAAAACAGGACAACAGGACAAGAAACAGTTGGTTTGTATATGAATGGTACTGATCTCTCAGACAAACTATTAAAATTTGGTGTTACGCCAGATAAAAGATATGGATGGACCAGACCACAAATAACTGATTCCATGTTACCTCATTTCTTACGCGGTTGGTATGATGGTGATGGGTATATAGGGAAAGATGGAGCACATATGGTATTAACCAACATCAATGAAGAAGCCATAAGATATTTTGAAGAAATGATTCGTTATCTTGGTTATTCTGGATCTGGACATGTGCGGGATTGGACAGGCTCTGGTTTATCAAGAATTTATATGAATAAAAGGCACACTATAGGAAAACGAGGTAAACATAAAGATGTATGGCGACATTCTATAGCAGGTCGTGTTAATTGTAAACAGATATATAATCTATTAAAAGGAGATTCAATACTACGCCTTGATAGGAAATGGAGTTTATTTGATCACTGAAACAACTCTAATCTCTATCAGGATCGCTTTACTGGTTAAATGTATGCTTAGGTACCAATTCAGGAGTGATGTCCACTGTGGTTGCTCTGAGGACTTTTAAGAGGTAATATTGTTTTTATTGTTGTTTATTGTATTTTTATCGCAAAAAAGCTAAAAAGTGTGTTATACTGTAAATAAATATTGATTATGGCTTTTAAGAGAGGGGGTATGGTACCATGATCCTAAAGGTTGTAATGTAAAAAGAGACTCTGAAATATGCCTTTTAAATAAGAAACAAAAGGAGAACTAAATGAATAAAAAATTGAAGCGGTTTACTGAATCAGAGGAGTGCGTGATGCGTCCAGATCGAATAATGAAGTTTAATCCTAGGGGCAACATGAAAATTAAAGTTTTATTGAAGGTGTTGGATAAACACAACCTTATTTTTCAGGTGTTATGGATGGATGAACGGTTTCGTGGAAGTGATGCTTTTTATGAAGTTGAGGGGGATATTAATATATATTCAAGTAGACATGCAGCTATTCAGTCTGGAATTGAAAGTATCTGTAGTATCTATCTACAAGGTAGTGCTACTGAACAAGATGATAGAGCTTGTGTCACTTATGTAAAGGATGCTTATGTTGAAAAAGAACGGATTATTGTTGCATTAAAGG
>Ga0208904_1001480_pt1 | contig 16006 bp, 27 predicted proteins | sample AntAceMetag02UKB_FD_184774 | JGI IMG/M metagenome (GOLD analysis project Ga0208904, IMG submission 184774) | Saline lake microbial communities from Ace Lake, Antarctica - Antarctic Ace Lake Metagenome 02UKB (SPAdes) (version 2) | ecosystem: Environmental > Aquatic > Non-marine Saline and...
TGCTTTTATATTTACGAGTTTTATAAGTTTTTGGTTATCACAGATATTTTTTTGGCCTGCATGGCTCTTAATAACCTATATTATTTTAATAACAAAACTTCTCTCAGGCATTCCTTATTTGTCTTTTGTAATTATGGGCTTTCCTTTGATAGCCACGCTAATTATATATATTCTAATTATTTTGTTTTTAATCAATTTAAAAAAGGGGACTGTCCCCTTAAATTGATGCTCGCAAAGGCGTTTCAGCAGAGGTTTTTAGAGCAATTTTTTTAATTCCGCACGATTTTGCCAAAAATTAATAAAAGTTTGGTGGCTTGGCCACCAAACTTTTAAAAGCATATGCAACTACATTTTTTTAATAAAAATAAATCAGGAAAAGCCAATAAACTAATTTTTGTTGTTGGTCTATTATTGTTTATCAATTTGGTAATTCTCGGATATTTTTTGTTTTTTACTTCTCCTCTTTCAACGGAACTGAGGGTTGTCTTTCTGGATGTTGGTCAAGGAGATGCGATTTTAATTCAAACTGCTCAACAAAACATTCTTATAGACGGTGGTCCTGATAAAAATATTATAAGAAAGCTGGATCGATACATTCCTTTGACCAAGAGGCATGTTGATTTAATGATTCTAACACATCCAGACGGAGATCATTTAATAGGGTTAGTGGAAGTTTTGCGACGTTGGTCAGTTAGCGCGGTAGCAGAAAGCGGAACAAAAAGTTTTAGCCCCGCTTACATTGAATTCAATTCTTTAATTGAATCTAAAAATATTAAAAGACATATTATTAATGCTCCCCAAAGAATGGTTCTTAAAGATAATTTATTTTTTGATTTTCTTTGGCCTTCTTCAAAAGAATTAATAAAAGATAATGAAGGAGATTGCAATTTTCTTTCTTTGGTTGCCATGCTATATTATCAGGATAATGGTTTTTTGTTGACCGGTGATGCTACCGAAGAAACTGAAAAAGAATTAATATTACAAGGGTTGGATCTAAGGGCAGACGTCTTGAAAGCTGGTCATCATGGTTCAAAGTATTCTTCAGGTTTAAATTTTTTAAAAGAAGTTGAACCAGAATATGCGATTATTTCTGTGGGTAGAGATAATAACTTTGGTCATCCTAGCTTAAGGGTTTTGGATAATTTAAGAAAAGTTGGGGCCAAGGTCTTGCGTACTGATAAAAAAGGTGATATAATATTTGAAAGTAATGGTCAAACATTAACATTAAAAACAGAGAGGTAGATATCATTTAATTGTTAGTTTGCCTTTTTATTGAAGGCATTTTGTTTTTTTAATTATTTTTTATGGAGAGAACATTGATTCTGTTGAAGCCCGATGCTTTGCAAAGAAATTTATTAGGACAAATTATAGTGCGTTTTGAAAATAAAGGATTGAAAGTTGTGGGACTGAAAATGATGAAATTGAGCGATGCTTTATTGTCGGAACATTACTCCCACCATAAAGATAAGCCATTTTTTAAAGATTTGCTTAATTTTATGGAAAGCGCTCCCGTAATAGCTATAATTTTAGAAGGGATAGAGGCCGTAAATACAGTACGAATTCTTTGCGGACCTACTTCTGGTCGTAAGGCTGATGTAGGCAGTATTCGGGGGGATTTTTCTATGAGTGGTCAGCATAATATTATTCATGCTTCTGATTCTTCAGAAACAGCCACCAAAGAAATCCAACGTTTTTTCAAAGAGGAAGAAATTTTTGAATATCAAAAGATGGATTTAGATGCTATCTACGCTAAAGAAGAATTGGAATAAATGCTTCTTGGGAGAAAATGTGGAAAAGTAAATCTTGCCAAAAAATTATTATAGGATATAATATTGTTGTTTAATAAAGTTAAAATAATTTTGCGATTGCTGTTATCCTTTTATTAATAATTAATTATTCAGCACGCGAAAATAATGAGGTAAATAATATGGCAGAAAAAGAAAAATTTGTAAGAGGCAAAACACATGTTAACGTAGGCACAATTGGTCATGTGGACCATGGTAAAACTACATTAACAGCAGCTATCTTAAAGTGTTTAAAAGCTTCTGGTAAAAAAATTGATAAAGAAAGGACAGTAGACCAAATTGATAGTGCCCCAGAAGAAAAAGAAAGGGGAATCACTATTGCTTTAGCTCATGTTGAGTATGAAACCGACAAACGTCATTATGCTCATATTGATTGTCCGGGTCATGCTGATTATATTAAAAATATGATTACAGGTGCGGCCCAAATGGACGGCGCGATTTTGGTAATTTCAGCAACTGACGGTCCTATGCCCCAAACCAGAGAGCATATTCTTTTGGCTCGTCAAGTCGGAGTTCCAGCTATAACAGTTTTTTTAAATAAAACTGATATGGTAGAAGATAAAGAGTTGATTGAATTGGTTAGGGAAGAGGTCAAGGATTTACTTAAGAAATATGAATATCCTGGTGATGAAATTCCTATTATTGAAGGTTCAGCTCTCAAGGCCCTGGAATGCGGTTGCGGCAAGACAGATTGTCCTCATTGTGGTCCTGTCTTAAAATTAATTAATACTTTGGATGAATATATCCCTGAACCAAAAAGAGAGACTGATAAACCTTTCTTAATGCCCATTGAAGATATTTTTTCAATTGAAGGAAGGGGAACTGTGGTTACGGGCAAAATTGAAAGAGGAAAAGTAAAAATCAATGACGAAGTAGAAATTGTCGGTTTAATGCCAACCAAGAAAACGGTGGTAACCGGCATTGAAATGTTTAGGAAGTCCTTAGACGAAGGTTTGGCTGGCGATAACGCAGGCATTCTTTTGCGAGGCACCAAGAAAGATGAAATAGAGAGGGGTCAAGTCTTAGCTGTGCCTGGGACCGTAACTCCTCATACTGAATTTGAAGGCAAGGCCTATATTCTTTCCAAAGATGAAGGTGGCCGTCATACACCATTTTTTAATGGTTATAAACCTCAGTTTTATATCCGTACCACAGATGTAACTGGCGAAGCGGATTTGCCAAAGGGAACCGAGATGGCAATGCCTGGCGATACTTTGAATCTCAGCATTAAATTATCTAAACCTATTGCCCTTGAAGAACAGCAAAGATTTGCTATTAGAGAGGGTAGTCGCACTGTTGGAGCTGGAGTAGTTACAAAGATCATTAAATAAAGGACCTTCAGCAACAAAATCTTTAAATTTTAGCATTTTTGGTATGGCAAAAAAGACTCAAGACCAAAAGAAAAAACAGGTTGAAAAAGATAAGTCTAATTATAATCCTCGTATTCGTATTAAAGTAAAATCTTATGACCACAGAGTTATTGACGAGGCTTTGAAGGAAATCATTTCCGCTGTCAGTCGTTCTGGCGCGAAAATAGTGGGACCTATCTTTTTGCCTACAATCAAAAGGAAATATACTGTCCTTCGTTCATCTTTTGTCCACAAGAACTCGCAAGACCAGTTTGAAAAAAGAACTCATAATCGCTTAATTGACATTATGGATTTTAATCCTCAAACCTTGGAGGTCTTAAGAAGTTTGAATTTGCCAGCTGGAGTAGATGTAGAAATAAAAATGTGATTAAAGGGTTTTTAATTACTATTGATAACCATTTGTTAACCAACAAATAAAGTGTTAATGGGAATTAATTACCTGAGGAGAAAAATTTTCATTAATTTAAATCAGACAAAATAGCTTATAAATAAGCCGGATTTGTAACCGGTCTCTAAGGGTCTGGTTCTCCGGCTTTTTTTGTTGAGAAATTTAACATAATTTAAATCCATAAGATATATGAAACTTATTCTGGGAAGAAAAATAGAAATGACTCAAATGTTTCAAGGAGATAAAGTTATTCCGGTAACCAAAATAAAAGCTGGACCTTGTTTTGTTACCCAGATAAAAGAAAATAAATTCGAGAATAAATCATATTTTGCTATTCAGATTGGATTTGAAAAAGCGAATCCCAAAAAAGTGAAAAAACCTCAAAATTATATTCTTCATAAACATTTATCAGAATATAAAGTTTCAGAAAAAAATGACCTTAAGGTTGGTGATGAAATAAAAATTGACATTTTTGAAAAAGGCGATAAAGTTGATTTAAAGGGCATATCTAAGGGCAAAGGTTTTCAGGGAGTAGTTAAAAGACATGGATTTCATGGTTCTCCGGCTAGTCATGGGCATAAAGATCAATTAAGAATGCCGGGTTCAATTGGTTCTACAGACGCAGGTAGAGTTTTTAAGGGCAAAAAAATGGGAGGTAGAATGGGTGGAGAAAATGTAACTGCTAAAAATTTAGAAATTATAGATATTATTACAGCGGACAATTTATTGTTTGTAAAAGGAGCTGTCCCTGGCGCTAGAAATTCTTTAGTAAAAATTATTGGGGTCTGACCCCATTTTATGTGCTTCGCAAACTCGTTCCTGCGTTGCATTCTATCTCGATTTTTTGAAAATGGCGCGATTTCGTTAAATTTATTTATATGCCAACTATTTCAATTTATAATCAAAAAGGAGAAACGACAAAGCGTCAGAAATTAAATGACCAGATTTTTGATTGCAAACCCAAGGAAGAAATCATTCATCAGGTAGTAGTTTTGTCTTTGGCTAACAAGAGGCATCCTTTTGCTCATACCCTTAAGAAAGGAAATGTTAGGGGGGGCGGCAAAAAGCCTTGGCGGCAAAAAGGAACTGGCCGAGCTAGGGTGGGCTCCATTCGTTCTCCGCTTTGGCGGGGAGGAGGAATTACTTTTGGCCCAGACAAAGAGAGGAATTATTCTAAGAAAATTAACAAAAAGATAAGAAAAAAGGCGCTTTATATGTGTTTATCTGACAAAGTTAAAGACAAAAGATTATATGTTTTAGATAAAATAGAATTATCAGATATTAAAACTAAAAAATTTGTAGATATTTTAAATAAATTAATTCCAGAAAAAAATAAGAAAATTCTTTTAGCTTTGGCGGACAATGATAAAAAAATTATTAAATCCGCACGAAATATTGATAAACTCCGAACAATGTCCGTAGAAAGTTTAAATGTTTTGGATTTATTGAAAGCAGACTATTTAATTACAACCACAGAAGGAATTAAAAAAATAGAAAAACACTATGTCTCTATTTAAGAAGAAGAAAAAAGAACCAATAAAAAAATCATTGACTCCCAAGAAGGACACTCCTTTAGCTTCTCCTGTTCCAAAACCAACATCAATTCCTAAGCCCAAAGTAGCTCGTCTCAGCTCAAATAGCGCTGTTTTTGGAAATCTTTTACTTAATCCCATTATCACAGAAAAAGCTACAAATTTGGCAGGAGAAAATAATTGTTATGTTTTTGAGGTTGCTCAGCGAGCAAATAAAATTTCCATCAAGAAAGCAATTATGGAAATCTATAATTTTGCCCCAATTAAGGTTAATATTGTTAGAATTAAAGGCAAGAAAGTAAGATATGGTCGTTCCCATGGCAAAACCAAGAACAAAAAAAGGGCTTTAGTTTTTCTTAAAAAGGGTGACCACATAGAATTTGTAAAAAAGTAAATCAATATGTTAAAGTTATATAAACCGACAACTCCAGGAAGGCGAAAAGCGAGTGTAGTTAGCACCAAAGAATTGTCTAATGTTAGGCCTGCCAAAAAATTACGAGTTATTAAAAAGGGAAAAGCTGGTCGTAGTCATGGCAAGATTACCATTAGACATCAAGGTGGAGGAGAAAAAAGATATTATCGTATAATTGATTTTAGACGCGACAAATTTGATATTCCAGCTACAATAAAAACATTGGAATATGACCCTAATCGTTCTTCTTGGATTGCTTTAGTTTGTTACGCGGATGGAGAAAAAAGGTACATTTTGATGCCAGAAGGAATGAAAATGGGAGATAAGATTTTAAATTCTCAGAAAAAAATTGACGCTGATTTGGGAAACAGGATGTCCCTAAAACATATTCCCCTGGGCACTAAAGTTTATAATATAGAATTACAGCCCAATCAAGGAGGAAAACTCGCGCGTTCAGCCGGAAACTCGGCTATTCTAATGGATATTAATGACGGTTTAGCTCAATTGAAATTACCCTCCAGCGAAAGAAGAATGATTTCTGAGAATTGTTTAGCTAGCGTTGGTTCAGTTAGTAATCCAGAGTGGCGTTTTGTTCGTTGGGGTAAAGCCGGACGTATGAGACATAGAGGTATTAGGCCCACAGTTAGGGGAAAAGCAATGGCTCCAGTCGCGCATCCGCATGGTGGAGGAGAAGGGAATTCTCCTATTGGTTTAAAGCATCCCAAAACTCCATGGGGCAAACCAGCTCTGGGAGTTAAGACCAGAAATAAGAAGAAATGGACAAATAAATACATAGTCTCAAGAAGGGTGAAGAAAAGAAGAAAAAAATAAATATATATTATGTCTAGAAGTTTAAAAAAAGGACCTTGGGTAGACCCAAAGTTGTTAAAGAAAATATCCAAACTAAAACCAAGGGACAAGACGGTGATAAAAACTTGGTCCCGAAGCTCAACTATTATTCCAGAAATGGTAGGATTTGTTTTTGGCGTCCATAATGGAAAAATTCACATTCCTGTTTCGGTTTCAGAGAATATGATTGGCCATAAATTGGGTGAATTTTCTTTAACTAAAAAATTCGTTAAACACGGAGGAAAGATTCAAAAAGCCCTAGAAATGGCTACTAAGAAAAAATAGTAATAATTATAAAACTCTTTTATGCGGGTGCAAGCTAAAAGTAAGTATTTAAAAATCTCGGCGAAAAAAATGAGATTAGTGGCCGTAGCGATTAAAGGAATGGATGTTTCCTATGCTTTAAATTATTTAAAGTTCATTCATCGCAAGGCCTCCCCATTAATTTCTAAGACCCTTTGTTCAGCCATAGCTAATGCCGAGCATAATTTTAACATTGACAGCCATAATCTTTTTATAAAAGAAATTTTTGCTGACGAAGGAACAATGCTTAAAAGGTGGCGGGCCCGAGCTTTTGGCAGAGCCACTCCTATACACAAAAAGAGTTCGCATCTAACAATTATTTTAGAAGAAAAAGTTCCTAGCAAGCAACAAATTAAATCAAAAGACATCAAATTAAAAGAACCTTCTATGGAAGATGTTTCTCACCAAAAGACAGCGAAAGAGGAATCAAAAGAAGAGAGCAAAACAGTCAGAGATGATTATAAACAGGACAGAAAACATCACAAAGAACAAAAACTTAACAGAGATCGTGATAAATCTAAGGGCTCAACACTAAAAAATATTTTCAGGCGAAAAAGTATATAGCCGTTGTTTTACAAGTGCTTGTAATTTTAAACGTAGTGCCTTATGGGTAGAAAAGTAAATCCAAAAATTTTCCGCATTCCACTTATTAATCTATGGGATTCAAAGTGGTTCGCCAATAAAAATAAATTCCGCCATTTTTTGGAGGAAGATTTGCGAATTAGAAAATTTTTAAAAATAAAGTTAAAAAATTGCGGAATTTCTCAAATAATTATGGAAAGATTTGCTGGAGTGCTTAGAGTAATAATTCGTACTGCTAAGCCAGGATTGATTATCGGCAGAGGCGGACTTGATATTGAAAAATTAAAAAAAGTAATCAAATCAGAGTTTTTGAAAAATAAAGAATTAAATTTAGAGATTAACGTTATAGAGGAAAAATCGCCTTTATTAGCGGCAGAGGTGGTTCTGGAAGGAGCCATTCTGGAATTAGAAAAAAGGATGCCTTATAGGCGAGTTTTGAAAAAAGTTATTAAGCAGGTTCAAGCTGGTAAAGCCCAAGGGGTTAAGATTATAATTAAGGGACGTTTAGGCGGAGCGGAAATAGCCAGGTCGGAAAAAGCGATTTGGGGAAATTTACCCCTTCATACTTTACGCGCTGATATAGATTACGCCCGCGGAACAGCCGCCACCACTTACGGTTCCATTGGAGTTAAGGTTTGGATTTATAAAGGAGAGAAATTTCAGAAAGAAAAAGAATCAGTGAATAAACAAGAAGTAAAATCAAATAAATTACAATAATTAATTGGAGTGAAACGACATTTATATGTTAATGCCCAAAAAGTTAAAACATCGCAAAAGTCACAAGGGTCGCAGAAGAGGCAAAAGGATAGCCACCAGGGGCACTAGGGTTAGTTTTGGGGATTTTGGGCTGAAAGGATTGGATTTTTCCTGGATTACTTCTCGGCAGATTGAATCAGCTCGTCGCACTATAACTCATTCTTTGGTCAAGACAGGAAAGGTGTGGATTAGAATTTTCCCCCATAAGCCAGTCACGGCCAAAGGAGCTGAAGTGCCAATGGGCGGAGGCAAAGGAGCAGTTGACCATTATGTGGCGGTAGTTAAACCAGGCACTGTTCTTTTTGAGGTTGCTGGAGTTGAGGAGGAAAAAGCCAAAGAGGCTTTTCGTTTAGCTTCGCATAAATTGCCAGTAAAAACAAAATTTGTTTATAGGGTATAATATTTTTATGAAAATATCTGAGTTTAAAACAAAGACTAAACAAGAATTGCAAAAAATATGTAGGTCTGAACAGGAAAAATTGAGACTATTGCGTTTTAATATTAAATTAAAGCAATCCAAAAATGTGAGAGAAATACGAAAAAATCGAAAGTTAATTGCTCAGATACTTACAATTTTGAATATAAAGAAAGATAAAGTAGTAAAAAAATAAAACAATTAACAATCAACAATTAACAATCAATGTATGTCTAATAAAAAATTTCAAGGTACAGTAGTGAGCGACAAAATGGACAAAACTATTGTAGTTAAAGTAAATAGAATAAGAATACATCCTTTATATAAAAAGAGATATATAGTTAGCAAAAGATACAAAGTGCATGACCCCAAAAAAGAGGCCAAGATTGATGATAAGGTTATTTTTGAAGAATGTCGGCCATTGTCTAAAGATAAACGTTGGCGACTAGTAAAACGAATTACCACGAATTTAAAAAACGAACAAAACAAGAATAGTGAAAATTAGTTATTTATATGATTCAGTCAGAAACTAGATTAAAAATTATAGATAATACTGGAGCCAAAGAAGTAATGTGTATTACTGTTTTAAGGGGATATAAAAGACGTTATGCTGGCTTAGGTGATATTATTGTAGCTACCATTAAAAAGGCAGCTCCCCATACTATGGTTAAGAAGGGAGAAATTGTGCGTGTAGTAATAGTTAGGACTAAAAAAGAAACTCGTCGGTCAGATGGCACTTATATTAGATTTGATGATAATGCGGGGGTTATTATTGATCCAAAAAATAAAGAGCCAAAGGGTACTAGAATTTTTAGTGTGGTTGCTCGTGAACTACGGCAAAAAGGTTTTATGAAAATTATATCTTTAGCTCCTGAAGTTTTGTAAATTTAGACAAATTTGGTATGAAAATTAAGAAAAACGACATTGTTCAAATAATTCAAGGCAAAGACGCGGGGAAAAAGGGGAAAGTCCTAAGAGCCATGCCCAAAATTAACAAAATCGTTGTTGAGGGTTTGAATTTGGTTGTTAAGCATGTTCGTCCACGCAGAGAAGGAGAGAAAGGTCAAAGAGTCAAGATGGCCATGCCCCTTGACGCCTCTAATGCTATGTTAATTTGTCCGCGTTGCAAGAAGAAAATCAGAGTGGGTTATAAGACATTGACTGATGGACCGCGTACGACATCGCCTTTGGCGAAGTCAAAGGTGGGCGGGCGCAAGCAAAGACTCTGCAGGAAATGCAATGATGTCTTTAAATAAAAAAGTTTATGTATTCTATAAAGAAAAAATATATTAAAGAAATAATTCCGGCTATGAAAGAAAAGTTTGGCTACAAGAATATGTTAGCTGTTCCTAAAGTAATTAAGGTAACTGTTAATGTTGGCATCAATCGGGCTAAATCTGAAAAAGATTCTAAATACATTGAAATTGTGGAAAAGACTATTTCTGAGATTACTGGACAGAGACCAGTTAAAAATTTAGCCAAAAAATCAATTGCGGGCTTTAAGATTAGAGAAGGTTTTGTGGTTGGCATAAGTACAGTTTTACATTCTCATAGAATGTATGATTTTTTAACGAAATTAATTAATGTTTCCTTGCCACGTATCAGAGATTTTAGGGGAATTCTTGAAAAAAGCATTGACCAAAAAGGAAATTTATCAATAGGCATTAAAGAGCAAATAGTTTTTCCGGAAATTTTTCCAGAAAAAGCTGAAAGATTGCATAATTTACAAATAGTGATTACCACTGACGCACCTAACCACGAACAAGGAGTGGAATTGTTTAAACTAATGGGATTTCCAATTAAAGGTTAAGATTTTTTTAAATAAATTTTATGGCCAAGACTTCACAAATAGCTAAATCAAAGAAAAAAGTCAAGTATAGCACACGTATTGTGAGGCGATGTTGGCGTTGCGGGAGAAAGCGCGGATATATGAGAGAATTTGGCGTTTGTCGCATTTGTTTTAGAGAATTAGCTACTAAGGGCGCTATTCCGGGGATTCGAAAATCATCATGGTAAATAATGGGTACTTGGGGATTGGGTAATTAGGTGATCGGGATTTTATTAAAATAACTTATATTAATTAGAATAATTGAAAATTATGACTGATCCAATTGCGGATATGTTAACCAGAATAAGAAATGCTTTGTTAGTGAAAAAACAAGCTATAGTTTTTCCGCATTCCAAAATTAAATTTAATATTGGTAAAATTTTAGAAAAAGAAAACTTAATAAAAAAAGTTGAGATTATTGATTTGTGTAAAGAAAAGAGTAAAAATATTAATAAGACCACAAATTTTAAGCAAATAAAAATTACTTTAAAGTATAACATCCAACAGAAATCAATTATTAACTCTTTGCGGAAAATTAGCAAACCCGGTCTCAGAGTTTATGTTAAAGGGAATCGTATCCCCAGGGTCTTAGAAGGTTTCGGTTTGGCTATTTTGTCTACCTCTAAGGGTTTAATGACTGACCAAGAAGCAAGGGATCATAACATTGGCGGTGAGCTTATCTGTGAAATATGGTAAAACATAGCAACAATTTAACAATCAACAATTAATCCGTTTGACTTATGAGTAGAATTGGAAGACAAATTATTTTGGTTCCAGAAACAGTGGAAATAAAAATTGACAAGGAAGAAATTTCTGTTAAAGGGAAAAGGGGCGAGCTTAAGCAAGTTTTGCCAGATTTTTTGCGAGTTGTAATCAAAGATGATAAATTAACTGTGGCCACAAAAAATGCTGAAGACAAAAAGCAAAGGTCATTATGGGGGACTATGAATAGATTAATATTTAATATGATTAAAGGAGTGACAGATGGATTTGAAAAAAAATTAGAAATGGTTGGCGTTGGATACAGAGGAGAAGTAAAAGAAGATAAATTAATTTTGCGTTTAGGTTTTTCTCATTTAATAGAATATTCTATTCCTTCAGATATAGAAATAAAAGTAGAAAAAAGTTTTATTATTGTTACTGGTATTGATAAGCAAAAAGTGGGAGATGTGGCAGCGAAAATTAGACGTTTTAGAAAACCAGAGCCCTATAAAGGCAAAGGAGTTAAATATGTTGACGAAGTTATTAGACGTAAGGCTGGCAAAAAGGCGGTGAGCACTGCAACTTAATTAAAAATATATGGATACTAAATCAAAATATATACTCAGAAAAGCGCGTTGTCGTAGAATCCGCGCTAAAATAAAAGGAACCTCAAGCCGTCCACGCCTTTGTGTTTTTAGAAGCAACAAATATTTATACGCTCAATTAATTGATGATGAAGCTGGCAGAACCTTAGCTTCTTGTTTTGGAAAGTCCAACGTTAAAGATGCTCACAAAATTGGTGAAGAAATAGCTAAAAAGGCCTTAGCCCAGAATATTAAGAGTATATTTTTTGACCGTAGCGGATATAAATATCACGGTCAAGTAAAGGCGGTTTCAGAGGGAGCCAGAGAAGAAGGCCTTCAATTTTAAAATAATTTAATTTTATTTATGCCTAAACCAAAAAGAACAAATAAAGGTGGTATGCGGAATATGAGAACCAAACCGGAATTTGAACAAAAACTTGTTGATTTAGCTCGAGTGACTAGAGTAGTAAAGGGCGGGAAACGTTTAAGATTCCGAGCTTGTATGGTCATTGGGGACTATAAGGGCAGGGTTGGTTTTGGAGTGGCTAAGGGCACTGATGTTTCAACCGCTATTAATAAATCTGTACGTCAAGCTAAGAAGAATTTGTTAAAAATTGACGTGTCTAAGGAAACAATTCCGTATGAAGTTAGGGCCAAGTATAAAGCGGCATATATTCTTTTGCGACCAGCTAAAAAAGGACATGGTTTAGTATCAGGTGGAGTGGTTCGCATTGTTCTTGCTTTGGTTGGATTTAAAAATTTGACCACTAAAATTTTAGGATCTAATAATAAAATTAACAATGTAAAAGCAACCATGAAAGCTTTAAATATGTTAATTTCCGTTGTTGATAAAAAAGAAAAAATATGACTCTTGCATTAAATAATATTTCTCCTAAACTAAAGTCCAGGACCTCTAAAAAACGAGTAGGTAGAGGTAATTCTTCTGGTCATGGCACATATTCTTGTCGTGGCAAAAAGGGCCAAAGATCAAGGTCCGGCGGTAAGTCAGGCCTTAAATTAAGAGGATTAAGGAAGGCGGTTAAAGCTTTTCCGAAATTTTCTAAATTAAAAAGCTCAGTTTCTAAAATGGCTATTGTTAATCTAAAAGACATAGAGAATAAATTTAAAGAAGGTGATATAGTTAGTCCCAAAGATATGGTCAATGTTGGTTTATTAAAAAGCTATAAAAGGGGCGTGAAAGTTTTAGCTTCTCGTGGTTTAAAGAAAAAATTAACTATTAAGGCTCACGCTTTTTCCGCAACAGCTCATGAAGAGATTAAAAAAGCTAAGGGAGAAACAATAATACTTTAATTTTTAGGTATGCAACTTTTAAATAAAATTAGACAGATTTGGCAAATTAAAGATTTAAGAAATAAGATTTTGTTTGTTTTCGCTATGTTAGTAATCTTTAGAATTGCCGCTCACATTCCTTTGCCCGGAGTAAATATAGCTAACTTGAAAGATTTTTTCTCTCGCAACGAAATGTTAGGTATGTTAAACATCCTTTCGGGAGGAGCTATGTCTAATTTTTCTATTGTGGCTATGGGTATTGCTCCTTATATTACTGCTTCTATTATAATGCAGTTATTGACCATGATAGTTCCTAAATTAGAAGAATTGAGTAAAGAAGGTTCAGCTGGTAGACAAAAAATAAATCAATACTCTCGTTTTTTAACTGTTCCCTTAGCGCTTGTTCAATCCTATGGAATGCTAATGCTTTTAAGGCAGTCAAGTTCAACGATTGTCGGCGACCTTTCTTTCTTTAATGTCGCTAATATTTTAATTGTAATGTTGGGAGGAACAATGTTTTTAATGTGGCTGGGAGAGTTAATTACTGAAAAAAAGATAGGCAACGGCATTTCCCTTTTAATTTTCGCTGGTATTGTGGAAAGATTACCCGCTTCTTTACAGCAATCTATTGCTATTTTTGATATTTCTCAACTGACTACTTGGATAATTCTGGCTGCCCTGGCTTTAATTACAATAGCAGGAGTAGTTTGGTTAACAGAAGGTCAAAGAAATATTCCTGTCACATACGCGCGTCGTATTAGAGGGCATCGTATGTATGGAGGCACTGATACTTATTTACCTATGCGCGTTAATCAGGCAGGTATGATTCCTATTATTTTCGCTATTTCAATTGTTTTATTTCCTTCTTTGATTGGACAGTTTATGATAAGGTCTAGTTCAGCATTTTTCCTCAAATTTGGACAATTTTTGATTACTTTAATGCAAAATCAGCTGTTTTATGGCTTAACATATTTTGTTCTGGTGGTGGCTTTTACTTATTTTTATACCAGCATTATTTTTCACCCTAAACAAATTGCGGAACAATTACAAAAACAAGGAGGATTTGTCCCTGGAATTAGACCGGGAGCTCCTACTTCGCAATTTTTATCAAATGTTAGCGGACGAATTATGTTAGCAGGGGCGCTTTCCCTTGGTTTAATAGCTATCTTGCCAATTATTACCCAAAATGTTTTTAAGATTTCTACTTTTGTAATTGGTGGAGCTGCGATTTTAATTGTAGTTAGTGTAGTTTTAGAGGTTGTGAAGCAAATTCAAGCCCAGCTTTCTATGCATGAATATGAAGGACTATAATATAATCCTTTTGGGACCTCAGGGTTCTGGTAAAGGAACACAAGCTAAACTTTTGGCGGATAAATTTAAGTTTGCGCACATAGAGTTAGGTGGGGCCTTGCGAAGCATAAAAAAAGAGAACACAGCCTTGGCCAAAGAAGTTGCTCAAATTATTGATAAAGGAAAAATGGTACCATTTCAGTTGATTGTTAAGATTGTTGACGAGAAGGTAGCAATGATTCCAGAAAATAAAGGTATTGTTTTTGATGGCACTCCGAGACGCTTGCCCGAAATTAAGCCTTTGGAAAAAATTTTAAATAAAAATGGGAGATATATCACCCATGTTTTTTTTGTTAAAATTTCAGAAGAAGAATCAATTAAAAGATTAAGTAGGCGCTATATTTGTAGCCAGTGTAGTAAAGTTTTTGTTATGGAAAAACCTTCTCCAAATAAAGCTATGAAATGTTCTCAGTGCGGAGGAGATATTATTCGCCGCAAAGATGATACTCCAGATGGCATTAGACAAAGGTTAAAACTTTATCAAGAGAGGACTTTTCCAGTAGTTGAATATTATCGTCAAAAGCAAAAATTAATTGAGATTAACGGTGCCCAATCAAGAGAAAAAGTTTTTAATGATATTAATTTATCTCTATGAATACCAGCATTGTTATTAAAACAGACGAAGAGATTGAAATTATGCGCAAGGCAGGGAAACTGTTAAGCAAAGTAATGTCGCAAGTGGCTTCTGCTGTTCGTCCTGGAATATCTACTTTAAGTTTAGACGATTTGGCTGAAAAACTTATCTTAGATTCTAAAGCAAAGCCAGGATTTAAGGATTATGGACAAGGTAAGAATAGATACCCTGCAACTCTTTGTACTTCAGTCAATGAAGAAGTTGTTCATGCTATTCCTCGCAGAGACAAGATATTGGAAGAAGGGGATATTATAGGGCTGGACTGTGGTTTAATATATAATGGTTATTTTTCTGATATGGCAATAACTGTTCCTGTTGGCAGAATTTCTTTTCAAGCGGAAAAATTGATTAAGATAACAAGAAAATCTCTTAATATAGCAATCCAAATGATTAAATCAGGAATTCGTTTGGGTAGTATTTCGTCAGCCATTCAATCTTGCGCTGAAAAAAATAATTTTTCCGTGGTCAGAGCATTAACTGGCCATGGCATTGGCAAAGAATTACATGAACCTCCGGTAATTTTAAATTATGGTCGCCCTCATACTGGAATAACCCTAGAAAGGGGAATGACTCTGTGTTTTGAGCCAATGGTTAATATTGGAGATTGGCGAGTAAAAACGCTTCAAGATGGCTGGACAATTGTTACTAATGACAATAGTTTATCTGCCCATTTTGAACATATGATTTTAGTTACTAAATCTGGCGCTGAAGTTTTAACAAAATTTTAACGTTTACATTACTAATGTTCTAATGTTTCCATGCTTTATGTTACTATCTATTGATTATGGTTCTAAACACATTGGATTGGCTGTAGCTCCTTTGCAAACAAAAATAGCTACGCCATATAAGACAATACAAGGAGAGGATGTTTCTTTGTTGTTTAAAGATTTGCGGGAAATTATTTTAAAAGAAAAGATAACAAAAGTTATTATTGGATATCCACTTGGTCTGTCTGGCAGTAATAGTGAGCAAACAAGAAAAACAGAAAAATTTATTGAAGAGTGTAAAAAAGAATTTGATTTACCAATCATTACTTTTGACGAAAGATTTACAAGCAAAATGGCCAATAACTTGTTTTCTGACAAACAAAATCAAGGCAAACAAAATCACGCCATTGCTGCGAGCATTATTTTACAAGATTATATTGACCGTTCTTTATAAAGGGGACTGTCCCTTTTTTCCTCGTCCCACAAACCCAGTTCCTAT
>Ga0208904_1001481_pt1 | contig 16006 bp, 18 predicted proteins | sample AntAceMetag02UKB_FD_184774 | JGI IMG/M metagenome (GOLD analysis project Ga0208904, IMG submission 184774) | Saline lake microbial communities from Ace Lake, Antarctica - Antarctic Ace Lake Metagenome 02UKB (SPAdes) (version 2) | ecosystem: Environmental > Aquatic > Non-marine Saline and...
TCCAGCAATTAGCACCCAAACTTCGTTTTTTTCTATAGACTACGGATAATCTATTTCCACCAAATCTTCGCAATTTCCTCTTCGCCTTAAACTTTCTCACGCTTATTTTGGATAACATCATCATAATACCTAATAGCGTTTCTTATTTTATTAATATTCCTATCACTATTTTTATATTTTTTCTCAATATCTTTAATGATATTTAGAACCGTTTCATCAGTTATATATCTAAATAAACCTGAAGCCCACAATTTAAGATCTTCAGCATTTGCATTTTTATAATAATCCCAGAATTTAATCTTCACCTCATCATAATCTATTTCAATAGATTTTTCTCTTACCGCATAAATTTTAGTCTCTTCCCCTGGATCATCTTCGACTTTTCCAATATACAAACATGCTATTATCAACCTATCTTTTTCTTCAGTATCAGGCAATCTAGTGGTTAATATCGCCATTCTACCCTGACGAACACTATAAATATGCCTTGGTTGATTCCTTTCTCCACTGTGATCCCATCCAGCACCATAATACATCTCTTTTAATGCAATGCTCTCATAGCAAGGATGATTCTCAAGCGTTACCTCATCTGAATATTCTCTACATTTACAATCTGGGGAATTACACCAAGCCCTGCCTTGACTAATATTAAATTCGTATGCTTCTTTACTACACGGTGCTTTATAATGTTTGTCATTCCAATTGCATTTAAACGCAACATTTCCATCTTCCTTTTTTCCTGACTCCCTCTTTGAACGTATCTCCCCAATTTGCTCCGACAAATATTCCAATTCTTCCCCTAATCTTGTAACTGAACTCTTTTGGTCACGATCCGCCATTTTATCAAGCTTAGCCAACAAGCCATATCCTTCTTTAACTTTTTCAGAAGATTCAACGATGAGCTTGGCATCAATTAATTCTTCTGCTTTTTTTACAAGACCATCTATTTTTTCTCTTAAATTTTTAAATTCTTTAACTGACATTTTATTACTCCTTAGCATCTAAAGTTATTACTAGATATCTGCCTACAAATTTAATAAATCCACATTGTCATAATCCGCCAGCAAAACATTTCACGTTGTAGCTAAAAATTCTAAAACAATTTCTTTCAGGTGCTATCTTAATTTTTAATTTCTTTTGTTTTCCAAACGAAATCTTCAGCCATCAGTACTTCTTTCTTAACATAGTTTCTAAGATCCGCTTTAGACATCGTGTTTTCTTTCTTAATTATTTAAATAGTATAGTTTTCCACTCTGTTAAAACAGAATCTGGTATTTTAAAAGTTGAAGAAGGTTTATCTGTATAATAAACTCTTATCTGTATTTCATTAGCATCTTTTATAGCCCTTTGTCCCTGCTCTCCTACAAAAACCACTGCGTTAGTCCGAACCACCCCATCTATAATCTCCCCATCGGGATGTATATTTTCTAATTTATATATTTTTTTATTTATTTTTATATCAATAGAATCGAAATAATGCATCGTAGCAGCAAATCTTACAAATACCAAGCATACATAACCATCATAATCGCCAAAGGTTACGTTGTAAAATGGCGTTATTTCATACGTACTCTTAATTGTCACCGCGCCATCAAACTCATCTACCTTGGTTTCTATTTCTGCAAAACAACATAAACAGTTAGTTAAGAGTATTAAGGCTGTCAATACTATTAAAATAAACTTTCTCATATTTTGTTCCTTTCATATTATTCATCTCACATCTCCAATATCTAACTAAAGAATAGATTCATTATTATAAGTGTTAAGATAAAAAAGTTTTTTATATTTTATTCCATATTTCTATCAGAATACTTTAAAAAAGATCTCCCAAGAAGCTCTCCCACCACTAAGGATCTTGTCATCTTGATAAGTAGCTTCCTGTATTAATTTACCGTTTTTAGCATAAAATTTAGCATTAGCTTTCGGCTTGCCATTTTTAAAAAATGATACTTCTTTCAGCTCTCCATTATCATAATAAATTTTGTGAAGGAAAGAACCCTCCTGCCTTAAAAATCGACACTATCGAGAAACTCACCAAAGCATTAAAAGTAAAACCCGCGGATTCGTTGTAGTTCTGATTTTCTTGATATATATTTCGTGAATACTTCTTGAACCGTTTCTTTTGCTTCTACTGCAACAATGAAGGTGTTGTCCCAATTAATTCTTCCGCTAAATGAATAATCATGCTACCGATAATTAAAAATCCTCTGGCGAGTACCCTAATTTCTTCATTCTGGATTTAATCATTGCATTAACATCTACCAATGATTGCACACCGTGTTTTGTTATTCCATTCTCCGCGGTCGAAAACTTAACTAATTTTCCATCGCAGGTAACGTATTCTTTTCCCCCCATTAATATTATACGATTTAGTTGATTAGAATTATAAAGTGCATACAATTCTTCTATAGACGCTTCTGGAGAAATAAATAATGTAAGATATTGCGATTTAGCTAATAAATCCATACTCAATTTAATAAAAATAATTCCCATTGTTTCATTTGTTTTTTTAAAAAGTGCCCGTCCAGTCTCTAGCAAACTTTCGTACGCCATAAAATACAAGTCAGCAGCCTTAGCATAATCGCCTATTACAAGAAAACTATCAGCATATTTACTTCCAGGTTTTTTAGTAATCTTATAAGCTTCTATAAGTCGTTCGGCTTTTTCTTGATCAAACTCTTTATCAATAGTAAACCAACTAGGCAATTTGTTTATATCTATTTTCTTCGAGCTTTCTGCATCATTATTACCAGTGCCATCTACCCACTTTTCAACTTCTAACCAGCTCATATTAACAATGTCGCCAATATTGAATCCAGGTTTTCTGGTTGCGATTTCTATTTCATACCACAGAAACTTAACATCAATATTTTTTACATCCTGAGCAGTAATACCAAATTTTACAGCAGTTTCCTTTGCTAAAGACTCCTCAGCAGCTTTACCGGGAGGTAAATTCCATAAATTTTCTTGAAAATATTTATATACAGCAAATTCAGACTCTGTGGGTTTTGAATATTGAGAACTTTCTGCAAAAACATGAGAAACCATACAGGATAAAATCAACAGGATTAATATAATTCGTTTCATCTTCTGCCTCCTATTTACTTGTTACTTTACATCTATAAATCCTAAGGGGTAGGGCTGTTTGAGTGTTACCCATAAGCCACTATTTATAGGCTGTGTTTCGTTGGGGCACCTTTTTGGGATAGGAGCTAAATTCCACCACCAAACCACCTCACGGCCTCCCGTTTTATTGCTTAAGCTCCGCATGGACATGGATCATTTCTTCCAATTTTCGTCATTTTTTTATTCTATTTTTTATCAAGTAATATAAAAATCAACCGCTTAATGAAGATACAGACGCACCGCAGTTACGTTAGTTAAAACGTTTTATTTATTTTCTACTTCTATTATTCTTTTAGCAAATTCTTTAAAAGATACGCAACGATTTTTTGGAATCATAGCAGCAATCCAATTTTTTCCCCTTCCCTTTTCTCTTCCTTCGTCTTTTTTTAATGGGTTTCTAAGCTTCAATGGAGCATCAAGGAAAAAATATGTAAAAACAGTATTTATCTCTTTATCTCGTTTTACACCATTAATCCACTTATCACGCAAGCTTTTACTATCACTAAATTTTGTTAGCTCATCTGTATAATTATCAATATCTTTCGATTTTAAGGATAGAATCCCCAGAACCTTAGATAAATACGCTATACCCTCTCCCTCTTCCATGGCTGCTTTACGTGTAAAATATGGGGCAAAATATAGTGGACTTCCAAAAACAAGATCCCTACGATAGACTTGATTCTTCTTGTATCTTTGAATTTCTTTTTCGTTTCCTAAATCCTGTACGAGGATTTCCTTTTGCTCTCTCATTTTGTACCCCTTTTTAATAAAATTTATAAAATCTTGAACTAATTTATTTCTATAAAACTCTTTTGAGTCTAGTAAATCTTCAATTTCAAGCCAACTTAAATTATATATTTCAATATCATCATGTAACTCTTTATTAAAATCGTTAATCCCAGTAATAAAACAAAGAACTTTTTTTCTTTCGTTCTCAAATGAATTTAGATATTGAGTTCTTTGTCTTCTTATTTTATTGCTTCCAATTTTTGATTCTATAATTATATGGTATTTACCTTTTTGCTTTATTTCTATATCAGTTCTTCCTTCGTCTCTTTTTCGTTCTACTTCAATTGAAGTTGCGCAAAAATTATTTGCCGTGTTTTTTGTTGATATATTAATATAGCGTAAAAACTTATATAAAACATTCGGCTCTTTTCCCATGAGAAATGCGAAGGCTTTTGATAGTCCAACTTCATTTGCCCCAAGCAACTCAAACTGATTAAGCGGTGATTTTCGTAAGTTTTTTTCTTTTATTTTCATATGCGAACAATTAACATCCAAGCTTCGTTTTTTTACTAAACATTACGGATAATTTATCTCCACCAAATCCTCATAATTCCTTACTCATATTACTATTAAACTTATGCGAAGTGCAAGTAAGTACTTTGTGGTCCAATAGAGTAATTTGTTATGATTTTTTGTTAAACTTATCTCTAAATTGCCAAAATTTATCCCAGTCGGAATGCAATAAATCTCTTGATACATTTGCCATAAATACATCAAAACAATTTACCATGTCTATCGCTATATTTGCAAATGCCCATGTTTTTTGCTCGGGACTTACTCTTAACCGACTATATGTTAAATGCGCTAACTCCTTATTTGCTCTCCGCTTAGCCTCTTGAAGCAATGCTGTACTTGCAGGGCAAACCTTTAGCCAATCTTCAGGGTTCTCAAAAAAATGCTTTGCCATAACATCATCATTTCCTGAGTTTTCCTTGGGATATAAAAAATCAATTAAATTTCGTACATGAGTGATGAAAGATTGTAATAAAGAATTGTTTATTAAGCCAGCTGGGTGCCCTTTAATCATTTCATTTGTCAACGCAGTAAACATTAAAAATTCATAATATAAGTGTTTGGATATTTCGTTTAACTCTTTCTTCGTTTTCATATCATCTCTAGTCTAACCCCCCCCCTACGGATAATCTATTTCCATCAAATCTTCACAATTTCTTATCCCCATTATTATATCATACTCCGCATTTTTATAAATCATAATTTTAGCTGTTTTGCTCTCTGGATTTACTATTATTTCTTTCACAAATTGCTTTATGAATTTTTTCTTTTCCTCCATAGCGCCGTGTTCTAAAACATCATTAAAGTTATCTAAGTAGCCTATCATCTTCTTTGTAATTCTCTCTATGTCAGTTTTCCCTTCCAGGTTTGTTGTAATTTTAATGCGTTCATCCAAAAGAGTATCTCTCGTGTGTTCCAGTTTATTTATATTAGCCACTGCCCGGTCCAAATTAAGGCCCTTTTCTATCGCATCCTCCCAATTCCTGATTTTTAAAGCTATCTCCTTAATTTGTATATCCAATTCTCTCAGCCTGTTATCTGACCTATCCTGCATCAGAGAGATCTTTTCTCTCAGCTTATTCTCTAAATCTTCTCTCCATGTTCCTGTGTCCAGTTTCTCCATTATACAGCTGATAATTTTCTTCTCTATGTCATCAGCATCTATCTGCCAGCTTATACAGGACTTAGACCCATAAGCATGATATCCGCCGCAAACATATACGCGCCGCACTCTATCTTTAAGATGATAACGCCTACCCTGCCATTTCGACTTACACATTCCACAATACATAATACTGCTTAATAAATATGGGCTTTGCGGTTTATCTTTTTTAGTAAGAAACATCCCGCCTAAAAAAGCCTGCCTTGTCCTTGCTTGAACCTTGTTCCACAATTCCTTTGTGATAATAGCTTGATGGGTATCATGAGTAACTATCCAGTCCTTCTTTGGATTAAATTTACTTTCTCCATTTCGCCTATGATAATTGCGTATATTATAAACAGTATTTCCAATATATACCTGATTATGATGAATGCTCCATATAGTTGATTTATTCCATTTGCTGCCGTTCGGAGCTGAAATAGCATTCTCATTAAGATAGTTTACAATTGAATTATTGCTTAATCCTTTCTCTCCATAAAGAATATAGATTAATTTTATAAGCCTGGCTTCCTTCTTATTTATTATTAACTTAATCTTCTGGTCTTTAATATTCTTATGCTCTCCGCTTTTTAATACCTGGCCTGTTTCAACAATCATTCTTTCATAGCCGTACGGTGCTTTTCCGCCCATCCAGTAGCCGTTGCCAGCATGAAATTTCATACCCCGTATGGTATTTTGCCTTATTTTCTTAAGATATTCCGAAGCCTCAGAACTCTTTATCAGCTTCATCAATGATGTGCCTATATCATCACTCTTAAAACCCTCATTTACAAAGATTGGCTCTTTGTGATATCTTTTTACCTCATGTATCCAATAGAATGTCTCAGTTGGGTCCTGAAACCTGCCCCACCTTGATATATCAGGCACTAACACATACTGAAATGGTTCATTAGATGTCCGGCAATAATCAATCATAGCCTGAAATATCGGCCTTCCCTCAACATTTTCACCACAGGCCTCTTCTTCAAAAAAGCGGATAACCTCTATTTCATTAGCATCAGCAAATAAAAGAATATCCTTCTTCTGCTGCTCAAGAGATGTTTCCTGCATATCAGTGGATTTTCTTAAGTATGCAATTGCCCGTTTCATCATGCCTCAAATCCCATCCTAACCCTGCACCAAAACCCTTTCCTGCTCAACTACTATTTCCCTCTCTGCCTTTTCTTCAAAATACTTATTAAACAAACACTCAATAATAAACTGGTTAATTTTCTCTTTTGGCTTCTTTGTGCTGTTTTGCTTAATCTTCTCATCCATAATACAACCCTCCTTTTTTGCGTATGCCTTAGCATATGCTAATTTATCAGTCAAAAAAAATCCCTCCAGCTCGCTTTCCCCTATTTTTCTTATCGTTTGCTTTGGCATATGCTAATTTTTTACTTAAAAAAATATCCTTAAATAATCCCTTCTCTTTTTAAAATAATCTGGTAGGCATTTGAAATGTTAGTCTTTTGCTTTAACCATCTATTAAGAGTCGACTCCGGAATCCCTAACTTCTTAGCCAACTCATACTGCCTAAGATTATTCTTACTCATATAATCTTCTATCTTAGCAAGAATTTGTTTATCTGTCATAATCCAATAATAGCACATGCTTTGGCATCTGTCAAGTGGTTTTTTGTTTTTTTTACAACTAGTTCTAATCTTCTTCCCTCGCGTGTGTAGAGCCACGCGCTATCTGCTTTCCATCCGACCTCGCGATTGCCACATAAAATTATCAAAGCAGATCGAGAGCATTCACATTTCTTATTTTGTGCAATTTTAAATGAACTTTCATCATCGATCAAACTCGGGACATTATTTCCGTTTGGATGCGAGTGCCATTCACCAATAAAATATTTCTTTTTAAAAGACACCACCCAAAGCGTCTTTAAAAATTTGTTAGTTTCCGCTGCCTCCCTTATTAAAGAGTACCTGTTGGCTTTATTTCTTTTTGATATAAATATACCTTTAACATTGGCCGTTTTAAATGTCCTATTATAATTCCCAATTAGTACACCTCCGCACTCGTTTGGAAAATGTTTATTGCATAATTTAGTTATTTGTTTCCAAACTCTGTTGGGCATGCATAGCGCTAAATTATTCTCGGCATTAAACCAAATCATTGGCTTCTTCTTTATCTATCAAAAGGCTATAAGTAAAACTGTTTTTATCGTACTCATATATCTTAACTCCGCCGGCTTTATCCTGCCCATCATCAAAATTACTCATGATAGAATAGGCAATCGCAGCAACACTTACAATCTGCGCCCCAGATGCCTGAAATGTCAATGAATAACAGCCAACACTAGGCCTGACAGCTCCGCCTGCCTCTAGTTTAGTTAGGGCTTCAAAGCAATTTTTAAATTTTTCATCTTCAGTTTCTTTTAATAGTGTCATAAGATTTTCTTCAATACGTATATTAGTCGGATTGCATTCATAGCCAGAAATCAGCACTACCAAATATTTTGCTTTGTCTGTTACGTAACATGAAATCATTCGTTTTTTTTGCTGCACAGCTAAAGAGGATAGATAATTTGATGTTGATGCAGGAAGTCCTGCGTCAATCCACACATTACATGATGAAATTTTTTCCATTTCAATCGCTTCAGAATTTAAAGAAAAAATATCCAATTCGTAAGAAGCAAATTCTCCACTTGGATTAATACGCTTTAACTTCAAACACAATTCTTTTGCTTTATTTTTATGAACGCTGCTGAAATCTAAAACATGACGACAGAGATTGCCTGGCTCAATAAATTGCGAATCAATCAAACATAAATTATCTGTTCCTGCTCGCGTTAGTTCAAAAGCAAGATGGCTTCCTATTGCACCGCATCCAAAAATTGCATAGCTTTTCTTCTCTATCATGGGTCCGATTCGACTATATAAAGATTGCTTAGAACAATCGTACGAATAAAAGTATTCGATTTTTTCGTTCTTCTTACTTAACAAAAAATCGTCTACCGCAGCGGAGAAATACACACTCTCTTTTTTTAGTTTTTTTCTTGCTTTCCTAATAATAAGATTAAATTCACGGTTGCTGAATTTAAATGGCTGCCAATGCACACTAGTCGCAGTTGCATTATTTTTTATTTTGGTTGGAAAGCCCAATATAACACAAACTTCTTTTTTTTGAGGAAAATCAAATTGCCTCATCTTTTTTATGACAGATGCTACGCTAAAACCATGCTCTCTTAATACCTGATCTAATTCCCCCCAATTTGTTGGTGGTCGTTTATATTTAACAATCGGATCGCGTGGCAACCAAACAAAAATTCCATGGGAACTCTCTCTATTCTGATCAGGCTTAACATCAATCTGTTGAAGCCTTATCTTCGGCTCTTCAATAACGAATGAAAAAAAGCCCACTTTTGCGGCAGACTGCAACCAAATTTGATTGTCTGCCTCTTCAAAAGTCATGTAATTGCCATGATTTTTAGGGTCAACAGGAAAATTTGGTAGCTCGTAATAATCGCCTGGCTTTTCTGAGTCATTACTCGCAAATGCGGTTATCAACTCATTCAGATATTCAAGAAACGCCTTTAACGATTGTTTTTTAGCCCACCAAGCATCATTTGGTGGACACAATTCACCATTAATCATTTTAGTGTGAGGAAAAAGCCATAACGATGGATCTTCAATAATAGCGATAGGACGCTTATGCGGAAATCCGTCGTGGATCTTTATTTTTAATTCTATCTTTCCACACGCAAGCTCCGGCACACAATTTTCAGGCACATCAAAATGAAACATCCCTTCAATAATTAATTTATATGTACCATTACTGCTTCTTTTTTCATTGCCTCTAAAAAATTTTCTTACTGCTTTAAGATCTTCAAGCTTAAGCATTAATTAGCCAAATTTATTAATTGGAAGAACGGATGAATCTCTATGTTTTCCGTAAGCGATTTCCTGTTCTTCGAGTTTTATTTTAAATTTATTTTTAATATCGGAACCATAAAAAGAAAACTCAGCATCAGGGAGTATGTATTCAATGCTTCCATCGCTGGTGAATAATACTTCTCTATCTGTTTCTTTGAAAGTTTTATACAGCTTTATCGCATGCTCATTTGGCGGAGACTTATGCTCCTTTTCTCCTGGCTTTGTATTATTCGTAATTACAACAGCAGCAGGATCTATTTTTAGCAATCCTTCCGTATAGCATCCAGGTGTATTCTCATCAAAGGATTCGTCTTTTTCACAATCCGCATCTGAGATAAAAAATCCTTTTGATCCATGATGAGAGGCGTGTAGTAATTCGGAGGCACAATAATCAGAAAAATTAGGGACAATCCAATATTTCCATGATAAAAGTTCGCTATCGCCAGTTATCATAACCGAAGAAGATTTATAAGTTATTCGCATTACAACAGAACCAATATGAATAAGATTTCCAAGCTCTTTATCTTCGCTTTTTTTAACATACTCATTTAATTTCTGCATATATTCCTTTAAATCTTTTTCTTCCTGGAGCTCGTCCCATATTTCTCTGCTTGGCGGAGATAGGATTTCAAAAATAACGTCTCCAATAGATATTACTATCGGCTTTGCGGACTCAAGGGATAGCTCTTTATCTTCATGCTTCTCTTTTCGCGCTTCTATTATTTCCAAAAATTGCTTATACTGCTCACAAAGGTCATCTTCTTCTTTACCTTTGAAATCAAACCCTGTGTACCAAACTTCGTTTATTTCAAAATCATCAAATAATTCATTAACTGAACCAACATGATCAGCATGTGCGTGCGTTAAAACAAAATAATTCAAATATGGTTTTCCGTTCTTCGTAGGTAGAATCTCTTTAAGAAATTCACGAACATCTACCTTGCCGCCACCCTTGTTGTCTATTAACATACATTCCCCTTCGGGCATAATCAATAATGTTGCATCCCCTTGCCCAACATCAAAAAACATAAATCTAGCTTTACTTGTCATCATGCACACCTCCTATTAATTTACTGTAGGTCGAATTAAAAACTTGCTCTACATGAAGTTCTCCACGCTGTCGAGTTCTTTCCTTAAAGCACTCCTTCAAATAAAGGAAAAATATCGTCAATAAAACGGGAATTAGCAAATCTTTTTTTATAGTTGCCCAATTCCAAGCCCACCAATTCTCAACAACCTTTATTATAAACAATAATAGAAATAGCATTGCGCTATAAAGAAACGCAACGGTAAGCCCCCTAAAAAAATTATAATAAGTGTTAGCAATAGCCGCTCGCTCTGCGATTCCTTCATTATTTATCAAGGCATATGCCTTTCTATATATGGAATGACATATCTCTTTTGATTCTTCAGAAATATTATTCAGTTTTTCCAGTTCTTTCTCGTTGTAGCTAAATTTTTCTTTTGCCATTTTTACATATTTTTGCCTATCAACTTCTGAACAGAACCCACTATTTTTTATTAAATATTGGTCTGATATAAACGCTCCTTTCCAATATTTTTTCTTTATACTTGGCTCCAGTTTTAATTTTGCTCTATGTTGAATAAAATGCCCTACTATAAAGGCAATTATTACGAAACACAAAGTGTCCGTAAGCTCATTTACAGTAGCAAGTGAGTCCAAAATCCCAAGACTCTTTATAAATAACAAAATAGACCATATTAGAACCGTGCCCGGAATAAAATAACAAATAAAATCAAAGTATGAAAAGTTGTCTTTCATTTCTTACCTTCCTTTTGTTCTGATACCCGATTATGAAAAGGCAATGGGTTAGCTTTCATTTTCCCCACACATCAGAAATCTTATCTTTTATTTTTTTCCTTATAGCTATTTTTTTACAATCAATATACGAACTTTGCTTTTTAGGGAATTTTAATGCTATATTCTTCTCTTTCTTCCTCTCAGTCCATCCAAATATCAGTAACTATATCAAATAAATCTGCGTTGTCATAATCTGCCGGCAAAACATTCCATGCTGGTTTATCAAACAAATTATAATTCTGTTTAAAAAATCCGTTTATTATCAGTTCTGAACATATCAATTTTTTATGGCTATCAAAAAGATTATGAACGGCTATATAAGCATTGCCAAACCCGAACCACCCGACAAGAAAGTTAAAAAGTTGGGGGAAGTCATAAGGTGTGTTGTTCATCGCGGCCCACCATAACGCCACCTTTACTTTATCTTTTTCTTTTTCCCAATATTTCTTCCTTAAAACTCGTATTTCAATCCCTTTTTCAACATAGTCTTTTTGCAAATTACAAGTTCTTGATTTAGGCACTTGGCCTTCAACCAAATCATAGCCCCCAATGCTTCCTGCTACATGCGTCCATTTACTGCTTTCACCATACCCGTATTTTTCCTGAATCCTAATAGTAACCTTAGTACCACTTGCAAATAGTATTACATCTCCTATTTTAATCTTATTAGGATCAATTTGTTTATTAAAACCAGTATTCTGTATCATAGTTAAAATCTCCAACTTATTCATCCTGAGATTCAAAATAGGGGGGCACTAGCCCCGCCTCAACAAATAATGCATTACTAAGTCATTATCTTATCTATGTCAGTAATCATTGCTTCTAACATTTCAATTTGCTTAAGCTTGGTGTTCTTATTTCCCAAGCTTTTACGAATCTCCAAAAGAAAGCTGCCCCACAAAAACATCATTTCTTTCGCATTTTGATTTTTAGTAGTTGCTGAACGAAAAAAATGCTTCATGAGAGCATTATAGGCACGGATTACTTCGTCAGATCCAAATAGATTTAGATTAAAAGCCGTTTTTCTATAATCATATGAAAGGATTTTAATCGTGGCATTTTCTATATTCTTTGGTTCTTTTAAATTAGCAAAAATTCTGATATAAGGTTCTAATATTTCATCGTAAACTTTCCAACGTTGCTCGCTTAATTTTGTTTCTACTGCACGCAATTCTTCTGATTTAGCCTTTAAGACCCAAGTAATAATACCGCCAATTATCATCAATAAAGGTGGGGCAATAATTTGTACCCAATTCATATCTTATTTCTCCTTACTTTCCGTATGCTTTTTCAAACAACTGCTTTATTTTTATATAGAAAAGTACCCCTTGCTTTATTCTTGCATACCTTTTATCTTAACTAAATGCTGATGAAATAAAGAGGGAATTAGGATGCAACCAATACTCCTTCTCTGCAATTAGTTCTTTTATTGCTAACGCTTCTTCTCTTAGAGTTTCCCACTTTAAACTCCCTCAAATCTTGTATTATTTTTGCCGCAATTATCCGTGCAAACTCTACAGGAACAGCATTCCCTACCATTTTATAACCATCACTTATACTATCGTATTTAAAAAAGAAAGTGTCAGGAAATGTTTGGATTCTGGCACATTCTCTTAAGGATAGCCTTCTGTATAAATGTTCTTTACCAGGTACAAATATTCGCTCGTTTTGGTTAATGAATTTCATTTTTGGTGCCTGTGGATGTATTGGTGCATGCCTTCCTCCTGCTTGTATAGTAAATGACTGCTCATTCCAGCTTCTCACTCTATTTCTCGACATATATATAGTAGAAAAACCACCATTCATATATTCATGGTTCGGTATTTTTAAAGTATCCCCGTTAGTTTTGTTATATAATTTGGCAGGTTTAGGCTTATTTAAATGTAAGTCCCATATTGCATCTTTTAAAGTAATTAATTTTTCAGATGGCTTTGGAAATTCAAAATTTTTTCCCAGTTTCTTATGGTACCCTACAATTATAACTCTTTTTCTATCTTGAGGAACATTGTAATCTTTCGCATTAAGCAATTCCCATGAAACATTATAATTTAGTGAATTAAACTTATCCATTATTTTAGAAAAAGCTTCTCTGTGCCTAGGCAAAAGCATTCCAGAAACATTTTCCGCTAAGAAAAATAATGGTTCCTTATCTTTAATAATTCTTATATACTCCAGAAAAACTTGCCCACGGCGGTCATTTAATCCCCGCCCTGCGCCAGCCTCACTCCAACTCTGGCAAGGAGGGCCTCCAATAATACCTTCAGCATATGGAATTTCAGAAGATTTAATATCAACAATGCTTCTCTTGTCTAAAACTGTATTAGGAAAATTAAGGCTAAAAGTCTCCCAAATAGTTCGGTCAAATTCATTTGCCCAAACAACATTAAAACCAGCTTTTTCAAACCCTAAATCTAAACCACCACACCCTGTAAAAAGTGATATTAATTCAATTCTTTTTTTATTTTCTTCAAGCATTTTGTCAAATCCTTTTTTAATTGCTGTTCCCAAAACCTAATTACTACCCACCCTTCTTTTCTCAGTTTCTTAGTGTTTATTTTATCTCTTAAAATATTTTTTTCAATTTTTGGTATCCAATACGCCCTATTAGCTTTTATTTTCTTTCTTTTGTCTTTCCATTTATACCCGTGCCAAAATTCTCCATCAACAAAAATAGCTATTTTTTTGTTTACAATCGCTATATCGGGGTTACCTGCAATTTTTTTATAATTTTTTCTATACCGTATCCCTTCACCCCAAAGAGCCTTTCTCAATATTATTTCGGGAGACGTCTCGTTGCTTCTAATTTTGCTCATTAATCTCGAGCGTTCTTTTGTTGTTATAAATTTATACGCCATTTTAGAATTTCATTTTTAACAACTTCGCTTCTAATAATTGCGCAGGGTTATTTGGAGATTTAATCATTACATTATCTATTTGAACATCTTTTCCGCTTAATTTTTCTATATCATCCCTTTGCTCCTTTGAAAAAGATAAATATTTATCTTTTAATAATATTGCGTTTACTGATAATTTTGAATTATCATCAACTTCAGCAACGTAATCGAAAACTTTAATTGGATTTTCAATATGCCACATTCCACGTATCCTCAAGTAAGTAATCCCCAAAGGATCCACTCTATTCACCCTGCCTAATTCACGCGTTTCAGAAAACTCCACATCCTTTAATTCATTTACGCCATTAGATATTTTCTCTTTTATTCTTTCATAAACCTCTTTATTCGCTGCATAACAATTGCCATAAACAAACCAGAGTGCTTTAAGTTTATTATCATTAGCTACCCCTATTATATAAATAATATCTTTTTCGTTCCAATCCTCACAATCCCTGCATGCTTGCGTTATCATTTGGCTATCAGCGTATAATTTATCTTTTGGGTATGAACTGTTTAATGCAATGCCAGAAGTTAAGCTTTCTATTTTTTTAACTTCAATGGCATCGCCATCTTTTATAATAATATCAGGTGGATTATTTTGATTGCCTAAATAAGAAAACTGCTTGCTATAAATATTATTTCTCTTTATCTCATCCCTTTCGTCCATTGTTCCACAAAAAGCATCTTTTACATAACACTCCAAAGCATCACCCATTCCATTGGCTCTATTTGATGCATTGTAATAACTCACAATATCGCATATTGGATTTTTTATAATATTCATTAATGCAATTAATAAACTAGTATTCATAGAATAAGCCTTTCGCTTTGATTTATATTATGCATATTATAATATCCTCTCAACTTTTAGGAATAGTTGCTACAACAACCCCTTGTATCTTAAAATCTCGATCTAAAAGTATTGGCTGATGGGTTTTTTTCGTTGATTTTGGCATTAAAACAATGGTATCGCCTTTTCTATAAAATTCTTTAACAGTTGCACTATCGTCTATCAAAGCCACTACAACATCCCCATTATCAGCTGTTTCCTGTTGCCGAATCAAAAGCAAATCTCCACTATTGATTCCTTTTTTATTCATTGAATCGCCGCTTGCCTTCAATAAAAAATATTTATGGTGTGGCTTAGCAAGCTTTATTGATACTGGTATCATTGCTTCTATGTTTTCTTCAGCAAGCGTAGGAACACCGCAAGCTATCGTTCCTACTAAGGGAATGTTAACGGTCTGAGCCCGAAAATCATTATCAATATCTGTTTCGATAAACCGCAAAGAATTATCTTTTTTTCTTTGCAATACGCCCTTCATTAAAAGCTTTTCAATTATCATTGAAGCAGACCGTGGAGAGCTGTACCCTAAATCCCTTCCCATTTTCCGAATAGCAGGCATATGCCCTCTGTGCATTAGAAAATTTCTAATATACCTTATAGCTTTTAGTTCAATCTGTGAAAATTCATTATCTTTCATATATACGCAAGTATACGGTATGTATACATTATTGTCAATTCTTTTTTTAAATTTTTTTACTGAGGAGTATTTTAATATATAATTTCACTCCTCCATCCTACTCAATATACCCTTCACATAGGCATAATTCTTCTTTGGATTAGAAGTGCTCTTTTTAGCAACAATCGCAAATGCATTCTTCACTGATTCTTCACCAAAAGATTCCATCATTATAATGATATCTTCTACTGTCTGTGGGTCGTTCTCTTTAAAGACTATTTTTGCGTACTCTCTTGCTTTATTTAGGCTCTTTGAGCCATAAGCTAACTCCAACCTATCCCACTCTGCTTCCAGCCCCTCTGGATCATATAATG
>Ga0208904_1001482_pt1 | contig 16003 bp, 18 predicted proteins | sample AntAceMetag02UKB_FD_184774 | JGI IMG/M metagenome (GOLD analysis project Ga0208904, IMG submission 184774) | Saline lake microbial communities from Ace Lake, Antarctica - Antarctic Ace Lake Metagenome 02UKB (SPAdes) (version 2) | ecosystem: Environmental > Aquatic > Non-marine Saline and...
TTTTTTGACCGCGAAAATAAAAAGGAAATTATAGGGTATGCATTAGGTGTCTTAACTTTTATACTTGCTGCATGGAAACAAATCCCTCGAGCATTTTTAGAGTATAAGAAATCCTGCAAAGAAGCTCCGAGAAATGCTAAGAGAAGCCTAGATGCTTAAGTCTTATATCTTACGATAGCAGGGGTGATATGCCGCAGTGGAGAGGCTACAAAGAAGAACTTAATAGGTTTATATTGTAAAGAGTCTCAAAATTTAGGGGAATATATGCAGATGAACCCAGAGTATTATTATGATAATTTTGTAAAACCAAATTATGAGGATTTTTGTGCTGATGAAGGGAACCTAAGGAAGGCATATAATGCAATAGTTACCCTTTGCCATATGACTGATAACTATTTCGCTTACTATCAACGTAGGAACGATACAAAGGTTTCAAGGTTTAACGAACTTAAAGATTTTCAAATTCACTTAAGTAGCCTCGCGCCATATTTTAATGATGTTCAGAGCATGGCGAATGCATACAAGCATCTATACACTAATTCAGGTAAAGCTCATGTTACCGTTGCATCAGGTGGAGCTGTTTATGTTGAAGAAATAGACGAAAATGAGGACGACATTGATGGTGGGGATTTGGAGAATAGCTGTTGCAGTACTGTTTACTACACAAAGAAAGATGGAAATAGTTTTAGCGCTAAGGATGCCTTGAGTGGAATGATGGATGTCTGGGAGGATTTATTTAAGGCTTAACGCTGCACCTAATGACAGTAGAAAAACCTATTTTCTTAAAAAGAGGATATTCACAATGAATGAGAATAAATTTAAAATATTAGCAATAGATGGAGGAGGAATAAGGGGAATAATGCCTGCCACATTGTTGTTAGAAATTTCAAAAAAAATTGATAATCCATTATATAAATATTTTGATTTAATTTGCGGAACAAGCACAGGAGCTGTGATAGCTTTGGCGGCATCAATTAATAAGCCCATGGACGAAATTGTTAATCTTTATGAAAATAATGCTAAAGAAATATTTCCCAAAGCTACGTCAACTTCAATATTAGGAAAGTTTCTTTTTGCTCATAAGATATGTCATGGAAATGGAGAAATTTATAATACTTCTAAATTAGAAAGTCTTTTGCAAGAGGAATTTTCTAATAAGGGGGAATATTTAAAAATGAAAGATGCTCTTACTCGTGTTTGTGTCCCCGCAATAGATGTTACAGGAGGAAGGGTAGTTGTTTATAAGACACCCCATCTTGTTTATAAACCAGAGAAAAAATACTTTAAAGATGATGAGGATAAATGCATGTGGGAAGTTGCCAGAGCCTCAAGTGCAGCCCCTGTTTTTTTCAAGCCCGCAAAGATTAAAAACTCTTTTTGTATTGATGGTGGAATGTGGGCGAACAACCCCAGCTTAGTAGCGGTAGTGGAAGCCATAAGGTATGGTTATGACCCAAAGAATATTGAGATTTTATCCTTGGGCACAGGAAGTACTGTCTATCAGGTAATTCAAGGGAAGGCTACAAAAATGAACTTGCAAAATTGGAGCTATGGGTTGAAATTGGTTGAAATGTCTTTTGAGGTTCAATCAGAGGCAGTGCATAATCAATTAAAATGTATACTCCCTAAAGAAAATTACTTAAGGTTAGACCACAGCTTTCGCCCGAGCATATCTCTTTCTGATACAAGTCGATTAAGTGATTTGAAAGCAGCAGCACAAAATATTTTTAGAGATGAATGGTCTCACATTGAAGATAAATTTTTCAAAAAAATATGCGAGAAAAATTATATGGAGGAGAAAGATGAAGTGTGAAAATAATTTTAATAAATTTAACAAGAATATTTCACTTGGAGCCACGAGGATGGAAAGAATAAATAATGGAGTGGCTAATTTAAAAAAGTTTACTTGTAGTGATAAAAACCTTCCAGAGGGAGAAGGGACAGGAATAGCAGACATTCTAATGGAAATTTTTATTCAAGGGTCATATGCAATAGGAACATGTATTAAGCCTGCAAAATCAGATGATGAATTTGATGTTGATGTGGTTTTGTTGTTATCAATAGACCCAACAAAAGTATCTAGTCCAGAAGTCTTGAAATGGTTGCAAGAACGGCTTAATAGCAATAAAGATTACAAGGGAAAAATAGTACCGAAGAAACGATGTATCAGAATAGATTATGCTGGAGATTTTCATTTAGATGTTGTTCCGATTGTTTCAGGTGAAGGGGCTTTTCTGATACCTGACAAGAATGAAGGATGGTCAGATACTGACCCAAAAGGCGTAATTGCATGGTGCAATCAGAGAGAGATTATTTCAGGAAAACGATTTAAGCGAATTGTAAAACATCTAAAGTGGTGGCGTTCAGCTGTTGCTCCAAATAAAGCAGATGTTAGCTCTATTTTATTAACAACACTGATTGGTAATAATATTGTCTTAAAAAGTTCAGATGCTGAAGGATTAGTTGCTGTGATGAACAATATATCTGGATACCTAAAAGGTGAAATAGAAGTACCATTTATCGCACATCCGGTATTTTCAAGTCAAAATTTAGCACAGGATTTGACTAAAGAAAAATATAGTATTTTTAAAGACGCCTTTATCGAAACAACCCAGCTTGCTATTAACGCTTATAATGAGGCAGACGAAGGAAAGAGTGTTGAATTGTGGAGAGGTATTTTCGGAAATGAATTTCCAGCAGATATTTCATCTGCAGGAAGTTCTCTTCTAGGGCTAGGTGGAGCGACTTTTCCAAATAGGCCGGTCACGCCTAACAAGCCTGGAGGGTTTGCATAATGAGCGAGCCTAAAAAATGGTGGAATGAAATTCCGCAAAGGTTTTTAACGGAATTTTTTGAAATCCAACAGTTAGTTGAGGAACAGTCAAAATATATAAAAGGACTTGAATGGTTAGAGCTATCTACGAACAATTTATGTGTCCGAGGAATTATAGATATAAATGGAGCTGAAAAAAAGTTTGACCTAATATATCCACATTTTTATCCTGCTGAGTGTCCAACTATATTTCCTATTCCAAGAGGGGAAAAATGGAGCCTACATCAGTATGGAGAACAAAATAGGGTCAGGGCTTGACATTTGACAAAATAAGGAGAAGATGCTATAATGCTCCTCAAAAAGGGAGCGCAGAAAATGGCCAGGCCACTGAGGATAGAATATGAAAAAGCATTTTATCATATAGTGCAAAGAGGAACAGAGAGAAAAGAGATATTTAAGACGGAAAAGGATAAAGAAAGATTTCTTGGATATTTAGAGCAATCCCACGATAGATACCAGTCAATATGTCATACCTTTAATTTGATGGATAACCATTATCATCTAATAATAGAAACACCAAAAGCAAACATATCAAAAATAATGCATTATATAAATACAAGCTATTCTGTTTATTACAATACAAAGCATAGAAGGGTAGGACCATTGTATCAAGGAAGGTATAAAGCTGTATTGGTAGAGGCAGAAGAGTATTTACATCATTTAAGCAGGTATATACACTTAAACCCGGTAAGGGCAAAGATGGTGAAGGATCCGCTAGAATATAAGTGGTCGAGTTACAAGGCATACATAGGAAAAGAAAAGCAACCGAAATGGTTGGAGATGGAGTTTATATTAATGAATTTTGGTAATAGTAAAACAAAGGCACAAAGAGGATATAATAAATTTGTTGAAGAAGGAATAGGAAGAGAAGATGAAAAAATAAAGAATGGACTGTACAAAGGAATAATATTGGGAGGGACAGAATTCATTGAAGATATAAGGGAAAAATTCATAGAAGGGAAGGAAGACAGGGCGGTATCAGTGATAAGGGAGATACAAAGAGAAGGGGAAATGGAGAAAGAGGAAATAGAGAAAATAATCCGGCAGAAAGTTAAAGGAGAAAAGGAAGTAAGGAAGATAACGATATATTTATTGAGAAAATATACGCAGAAACGGCTTGAGGAAATAGCAGGATATTATGAAAATATGACATATTCAGGTGTTAGTGTATTGTGTAAAAGGGTGGAAGAAAGAAGAAGGAGTGATAAGCGGTATGATAAAGTTGTAGGGCAAATAGAAGAAATGTCAAAAGTCAAGCCCTGACCCCATTGTTGTTCTCAAACTACGATTGAACAGGATTTATTTATTTGGGAACAAGACCCAACGACGGGAGAGGTAATAAGGACAGACAATGTAAAAAAACTCCCTTATGATATTTACAATTTGGTTGGATTTGATGGTCCAGGAGAAATATGCAGTTCGTTGATTGTTGAAATATATAAACAGGCGGGTCATTCACTTTTTGAATTACACAATGCCGATGAGCAATATCAATACTCGCCAAGTGATGTATATAAAAGATTGAAGCTATTGGGATACATTGATTGACTACCTTATCAAAGGAGGTAAAATATAGCTATGAAAAGGAAGATAATTCTTAACACATATTATATGGTTTCATTTGCATATGTATTTCTGGGAGTATGTTTATTAGATTGGTCGTTTAATATGGTCCCACCGGCAGGAAATGTTCCACCATCGGAGATTATTGAAACATTGGTTGTTGATTCCGCTTATATCTTGATGGGAATTATGCTTTTCGGAGCAGTTTTTTTATCTTCGAGAAAAAAAGTTGCAGGCGATATTTTGTTTAAGATAGTTTTTTTGGTAGGGTTATTCTTAATAATTGGTTCAACAGTAGCCATTGTTTTGATGATTAAGTTTAGGAACATTTCCTCGATGTATCTCGCAGACATTCCTATGCATATAATTTTCTTCACCCCGGTGATACTACTTTTTATTAACAGAAAGAAGATATTGGAGGCTAAATGAAAAGAATCTTCCCCTTTCTTATGGCGATATTTTTGCTGTTAGGCTGTGTCTGCTTCTCGTTTGCAGAAGAAATTAATTTAATAAGTGCAAATAGTATAATTGATAACTTAAAGGCAAAAATAAAGGAAAACCCTGCTAATGTTGAAGATAGAATTGAGCTGGGAGTTATTTATTTTCAACTTCAAGAAAATATTTTAGCAAAGCAATATTTTGAAGAAGCCTTAAAAATTGACAATAACAATGCCATCGCTCGATATAATCTTGGTAAAACTTTAATTGTTTTAGGGGAAACAGAAAAAGGAATAGCTGAATGTGAGGAATCGCTTAACCTTGGATTAGAGGATATCAATGTTTTTAAGACATTATCAGTTGAATACTTCAACAAGAGAGACCTGAAAAAGTCGCTTGAGATGTATAAGAACATTCAACGCATAGAGCCGCAAAACGATAGTGCATATTTCGCCGCAGGAGTAATATATATCGGTTTGCGAGATGGATGGAAAGCAAGAAAAGAGTTTGAAAAAGCTGTTGAAGCAAATCCAAATAATGTAGAAGCACATTATGAACTTGGGTGGTTGTATAGAGACTATGACCCTCAAAAATCAAAAGAGCATTATGAAAAAGTATTGAAGCTAAATCCCAGCCATAAAAAGGCAAAAGATGAACTTGATGAATTGCTATCACGGCGTCAGTAAGAATGAGTCACGAGAAGGGGAAGGATAAAGAGATGTTATTTAAGATTAAGGTTTTATTGTTAACTTTTGTCTTTATTGCATCAATGAGCATTCTTGTCTACGCTGAACTTAACAAGGCAGAAGAAGAAGTAGCTTGGCTAATGGAAATGTGCGAAACACAAGCATCTATTGGAATACACACAGAAGGTATGTCAAAAAATAATATGGAGTTGTATCTTTCGCAATGCACAGAAGCTATAGCAGAGACCTATAATGCTTCACCCAAGGATATTAATTCTCTATTATTTAAAAAGAAGCACAAAATACCGCTTACCAAAGGCTATAAAAAACCAGTGATGCCTACGGAAAAAGAAAAAGGACAACTTAGCAACAAAATTAAAGAAATTATGGAACATATAGAAGAATTAGACAGAGCAGACAAACAATCCGCCAAGATAAGAAAAAAATATGGAGTGGGGGGTATAAAATAGGTGAAGAGGATGGAGAAATACTTGTAAGAATTCCAACATCTTAAAGAGGGTTTGATATGTATAAAAAGATTGCATTATATATTGTTCTAGTACCCCCATTTTTTGTGATAACATATGCGGCAATATGGATATGTTCAGAAATCAATATTTTACCCGAGATTTTTTATGCTTATTTTTTTAAAATTTCAAATTCCATTTTTCAGTTAGATTCTTTATTATGGGGACATGGGTTTTTTATATTAGGAAGTTTATATTCGTTCTTTATTTTATCAATTTTAGCTATATGGATATATAGGCAGGTAAGGGACCATAGGTAAGGACAACACATTTGAGTATTTTTATGTATCCGAATGTGGTGAACTTAACGCAAGAACGACAAAATAGGGGAAATGTTACAATTAAGAAAATAGAAGAAGGCTTAAAGAAACAACTGAATGGATAAAGAGTTTTCAGATAACGAACGGGGAAAAGGATAAAAATATGTCGGTCAAGGTTAAGATCTCATTATTAACGTTTGTTCTTGTCGCATTAGTGAACATTCTTGCCTATGCTGAACCTAATGAGGTTGAAAGGTTAGATATAACTTCGTTAGATTCAAAGTCTGGTGAGGCGAAGAAAATAATGGCCTCTGCTGGCTTTGAAGAATATGTAAATGGGAATGAGTATTTTTTGAAACGAGAATACGATAAGGCTATTATAGAATACAAAAAAGCAATAGGAAAAGATCCGAAGTTTGCATATGCAACAAATAATTTGGCAAGCATATATAAAGAGTTGAAAAAATACGATGAAGCGGTTATGTATTACAATGAAACCCTGGATATTGATTCCAATTTTTTTGGGGCATTGAACGGTTTAGGGTATGTATACATAGAAAAAAGTAAATATCTTGAAGCTGAACAGCTTATAAATAAAGCCCTAAAACTTGACCCATCACCTTTTGCTGAATATTACAATCTTGGCGTGTTGTATCAAAGACAGAAAAAGTTTGATAAAGCAATTGAAAATTATGAAGAAAGTATAAAAATAAACCCGAAAGTTTATCAGGCTTACATAGGCATAGGCGATTCTTATGGCGATTCGGGTAATTACGATAAAGCAATTGAGAGCTATAATGAATACTTGAGATATTTTCCCAAGGCTGATGAGATATGCACAAGGGTGGGGGTGTGTTATGTCTTCAAAAAAGACTATGATGATGCTGTTGTCTATTTTGAAAAGGCTGTAAAAATAAATCCTCGAAATAATTTAGCAAAAACAGCGTTAAAGAAATATAGGAAGTTAGCAGGCAATACATATGTGGGAGCAAAAGATAACTTTCTGAATCAAGTTACCGAAGAAGAAGCAATTAAAATAGAAAAAACATTCAAAAAGAAAATCGCTGAAACCCCCGATGATTTGAGGGGGTATCAAGCCCTTGGTATGTTGTATGAAAAAACCGGGCAGGAGAGTAAAGCCCTAGATGCTTATGCAAAGTATTTTGGAGGGACTCTAGATAGTGCAAAGGGATATGATTTTTTAGGACAATTCTATTCAAGAAATAAAAAAACAGATAAAGCAATTGAATGTTTTGAGAAAGCAATTGAACTCGAACCCAATAATGCAGATTTTATAAGTAATTTAGCTGGACCGTATTTAGAAATGGGGCAATACGGCAAAGCTATTGAGCTATATAAGATGGCTATAAAAATTAATTCTAATAAAGTAAATTTTCAGCTACGATTAGCAAATGCATATTTGTTGGATGGGGAGAAGGATAAAGCAATTACTGAGTGCAAAAATATTCTTAAAAAATACCCAAGGCAAAAACAAGCAGAAGCCATGCTTAACTACTTGAATAAGGGTGGTGAAGAGGTCAAGAAAAACCTAAGCATTGTAGGAGACAAACTTGTTCTTAAAGATTTAAACCTTATAATTGAGAAGCCTGAAGGGTGGTATTTTTATCCATATTCAAATTCACGGATTGCTGCAATAATAAGTAGTTCAGAAGACCCCTCCGAGAGTGATCCAATATTTACATTTGCCTTGAAAAAAATAAAAGGACGAAATATCGAAGCGATAAACGCGGAATATGCTAAAAATGCTGCTTTAACTATGAAAAACAAAAAGGTAATAAGATTAGGTGACACAGAGAAACATAAAATTGCAGGTGAGGATGCATACGAAGATATGTATGTGTTTAATGTGAAGGGAATATCAAAAACTTTTGTTGTAACCTCCTTTGAGAAAGATAACATAGCATATTCGCTTTATTACTTAGGAGATTATGAAAAATCTGGTAAAGAGTTTAAAATTTATAGGGAAATGTTTGATAAAATAAATTTTATTAAATAAAATAGGCCCAGACACTATTTATTAGGTAAACCAGCAAAAGACCTGCCAGACACTATACTCAATGCAATACAATTAAAGAAGTTACAAATTAATTCCGGGTAAAGGTATAAGAGAGATCAATGAAAAAAAACGGAGAAAAAGCCTCCGAAAGTTGTCTATATAGTGTGGGAAAAAGACAACCAAGGAGGTTTTTTGTGCCGACATTATCTGGGTATCATCAGTTAAAGGACAACATAGCATATCATGTTATAAACCGAGGGAATAGAAGACTGGAGATATTTCATGACGAGGAGGACTACAATTAATCTAAAGCACTTGATTTAGACGGCAAAATAAGGTATACTTTTATTGTAGTCACAAATGTAACTACAATAAAAGGGGAGGAGAAATAATGACTATTGCGAGGGAGTTGTTAAATTTTGAACGTAAAGGGGTTAGGGAAGTCAAAGCTCATGTGTCTGCTAAATATTTAAACAAACCATTTATTATCACAGATTATGGACAACCTGTTAGTGTAAATATGCCTTATGAAGAATTATTGGAATTTGTAGACTTAGTAGATGAACTTATGGATTCGGAGACTATAAAAACTGTTGCGGAAGGCAGAAAATCCATAGGAAGTAGAAGTAAAGGAATCCCTGTATCAAGATTGTTTAAAAAAATTAAAGCAAAGAAAAAGTAATGAATTACAGAGCCCAATTCCCTAGTCAATCAATTGAAAATAAATTTAATAAGAAATTGGAAGCTATCCCCGACTACTCATTGCAGGAAACAATTATAACAAAGGTAGAAGAATTAGCAAAAAACCCAAGACCATTCGGAAGAAAACTTTTCAAATTTATTAAGCCATCTCTTCCAATGTATTCATTTACTGCTAATTTTAGATTAAGGATCGGAGATTATAGAGTGTTATACGACATCGATGACCTCAAAGCCAATAGAGAAAACGGGATATTTATTGTATTGCGGAGGGTATATTGAAATGAACGCGGTTAGGGCGAAGATAGAGGAGAGTCCGGAAGAGTACAGGTATAGCAGTTCAAGATACTATATTCTAGGAGAGCCGGATGATATAATAACAGAGGATCCAGGTTATTCTGGTTTTGGTGTAAATAAAGAAGATAGGCAAAATGAATATTTGAAATATTTACTTGAGATGGACGAAGATAAGGCAGGGAAAGAACTTTCGGAAGAGGTAGTGGGGAGCGAAGAATTTAAAAGCAAATTGCGTAAGAAAGAGGGACGCCTAGTTCCGAAAAGACAAGGAAGACCTGTACCCGGAATTAAATTGTAACTTATTTAATCGTAGTACTTTGAATATAGCGTCTGGCCTGCCGGCATGCCTGGCCTGTGACAGACCTAAAAGATCAGCATGATAAGTATCATCCCAGAGAGAGAAAAAAAAGGGCAAAACCTCTGTGACAAATTGCTCAATCAATTGAGTAATTTGTGGATATGTTTAATATAATAAACAAGTGTTTAATGTATTAAACACATTAGAAAAGGTATATGAAATAGGGGGATATAAGATTGAGCATTTTGCTTGACTTCAATCAATTTGGATGGTAATCTTTGTTTAGATATCTAAACATGTGTTTACGAATCTAAACAACAAATATAAGGAAAATCATGAAAATAATAAAGCCGTTAAATAAGATTTTAGATAGCGAAGCAAAAATTAAAGTATTGAGGTTTTTGTGTAAAACCGATGCTGAATGGAATGGCAGGCAGATTGCCAAAGAGATTGAAGTAACTCCGGCTACAGCGCACAAGGCTCTTAATAGTCTGAATAATGAAGGTGTTTTGTTGTTGCGTAATATGGGTAAAACCCATGTTTACAGTCTGAATAATGATAACTTTATGGTTACAGATATACTTAAGCCTCTATTTGAAAAAGAACGGGAAATTTTAGATATCATTATAAAGATGATAAAAAAAGAAATATCAAGATCGGGCATCAAATCTGATATTGTTAGCGTGGTGTTGTTTGGGAGCGTTAATATTAAACAAGACCATGCCATGAGTGATATAGATGTTGCTGTTATCGTGAAAAGCGCCAAGGGTAAGATAAAAACAGAGCATTTATTCGAGGAAATAGACCATGAAATATCTAAAAAATTTGGAAATACATTGTCAGCATATGTAAACACAATAACAGAGTTTAAGTCCAAGAAAAAAGACAATATGGCAGTTATAAAGAATATTCTGGAAGAACATACTTTGATTTACGGAGAAAAAATGGAGGAAATTGTATGACCCCCAAAAAAATGAAGACAATTGCGGTAGAAAAGAATGATTATAAAATCTATCTCAAGAAGGCAAAAGACCTGCACAGTATTATGATCAAAGCAAGAGATATCGAGAATTGGACAGCAGTGGGATTAAACGCAGTTCATTGCGCGATATCTTGTTGCGATGCTGTGCTTACTTTTCATTTGGGTGCGCGTTCATCAGGGGAAGACCATATACAGGCTGCAGATTTAATATTGCGTATACCTAAAACCAATGTAAAAAGTGCTGCCATTACGTTTAAGAGGATTATTTCAAAAAAGAATCTTGTTGCGTATGAAAACAGAGCGTTTCGCAAGGGTGATGCCGATGATATTGTAAAAATAACCGAAAGATTTTATGAATGGACATTTTCAAATTTCCCAAGTTAATATTTGGTGAAGAAGAGAACTAAGGGAGAGTTTTTATGCCTAATGAAACAAAAGAAAAGAGCGAGGGATGGGTTGACCAATGGCTTGAGAAAGAAACTGAGCATACGCAGACAGCTCTGGAAAATGCTTCAAAGTACTTTGATGACAATGATGATCTGACTGTCAATACTCTTGAAGCGCTGTATGGTAAAGAGAGTAGTTTTGGGACTATGCAGAAAAACCGCGGGATAGAAGAAGCCGCGGGGCATTTCCAGTTCAGGAAACCAACAGCTGAAGAGTATGGTCTTATTGTATCTAAAGGGAATGATACACGTTTTGATATAGATTACGCTTCTTCGGCTGCAGCCAGATATTTGAAAGATATTGATAATGTATTCAGCAGAAAAACAACATTGGTTAAAGGACGGGATACAATTCCGGTGAAGGATCCTTCTGAACGCAAAAAATTTGTTCTAGGGGCATATAATACAGGACAAGGACGTGTTGCAAGTGCTCAATATCTTACGGAACAAGCCGGGAAAAATCCCGCAATATGGGATGATGTAAAGGGATTCCTTGAAGCAGCAGGCGATAGCAAGGAGAAAGCGGATGAAGTACGAGATTATGTCGAAAAGGTGCTTGTTTTTGAGCTTGAATTTGCAAAGAAGTCCCCAGCTGATAAAAAAGCAAAGGCGAAAGAAGGGAAAGAGGTAACGTGTCGTTGTTCAAGTGGGCATTGGGTTACAATTGATGATCGTCCTGTATTTATGTGTGATTAGGAAGATATGAAGTATGTATATCGCGTTTTCATTATTATGATTCTTGGAAGTTTTCTATTTAACAGTAATATGCCGCAAGGTGTTCTTGCTTTTGCCGACAATATGAGTGTTGTCCAAGAAATATACAATACTCCTATTCCTTTTGAAATTAGAAGAAATTTTAACGATTACATTCATGCGAACAAGACAGGATCTGAAAAGATTGTTGTTGATGGGGGAAAATTCCCAGATATTTATAACAAAAGATTTTTTGTTGCTAATTTTCAACCCAATCCTTTTGGTGGGTTATTAGTAACAATCATGGTGAAAGACCAAAATATACGAAGTTTTCGTCTATGGATGTATGATATTAGTGAGGATGTATACGATTTTCGTAGCATTGAAGAACTGCCAGGCCCGTTTTCTGAAGAAATTGTAATGGAAATAACAGGAGCTGTTTATAATGATTTTTGGCTCTGAGAAACAATTCCACCACTCACCCCGACACGACCAAATTTTAATTTTATCCTCCAAAGCCAGATAATGTAACATTATCTGGCTTTGGACGTTCAACGTGAGGGTTCGTTGCCTGCCTTTAACATAATCATATTATGTTAACCAGCCAAAAAAGGTGCCCCATTTGTTTGCGTCCTCATTTGTTTGGGACTTCTTAGGCATTCTATCCACCTTGTTGAAAATCCCCCCGTATGTTACAATTACACCCATGAGTAAAGAGGCCATAATAATAAAGGGTGCCAGCGAACATAATCTTAAAAAGATTAATGTTACTATACCTCGTAATTCGTTATGTGTGGTTACCGGACTTTCAGGGTCGGGTAAGTCGTCTTTAGCGTTTGATACGATATATGCCGAAGGACAGAGGCGATATGTTGAGTCTTTATCCAGTTATGCCAGGCAGTTCATTGAACAGCTTCAAAAACCGCACGTTGACTATATAGAAGGGCTCTCGCCGACCATTAGCATAGAACAACGTGTTGGAGGACGTAATCCTCGGTCTACTGTCGGTACGCAGACTGAACTGTATGATTATCTTCGCGTGCTGTTCGCTCGTATAGGGACGCAGCATTGTCCTAAATGCGGGAAAGAGATCACAGGGCAGAGCGTTCAAAAGATATTGGACACTATATTATCGTTACCGGAAGGTGAAAAAATAATCATATTGGCACCGCTTGTAGAGGGAAGAAAAGGCGAGCATGTCGATATTATGAGGAATGCTCGGAGTGAAGGATTTATACGTATCAGGATTGATGGTGAGATAGTTGAGATCAGCGATAGTATCCCTCCGCTCAATAAAAAAGTAAAACATAGCATAGAAGCGGTTGTTGATCGGATAGTTTTAAAATCCGGTATCAAGAAACGGCTTGCGGATTCTGTTGAAACCGCCTTGCGGGCCGGTGACGGGATAATGAAGGTGTCCTTTGTAGATAGTGATCGTGAAGAGATACTTTTTAGTGAGCATAATGCGTGTATAGAATGCGGGATAAGTTTTGAGAAATTGGCTCCGCGGAATTTTTCGTTTAATAGTCCTTACGGGGCGTGCCCGGGGTGTAACGGGTTGGGTAACAAGATGGAGATCGATATTGATCTTATAATGCCCGACAAGACTGAGCCGCTTCTTAAAGCGGTAGTACCGTGGAAACGTGGAGGGAAAGGTGCGGTACTTCATTTTCGTAGACGGCTAAGGAGATTGGCAAGGTATCACGGGTTCGATTATGACGTACCATTTGATAAATTGTCACGCAGTCAGCAAAAAATGATACTTCACGGTGATCCTCAAAGCGGATTTGAAGGGGTTGTGCCTAATCTTGAAAGACGGTTCAGGGACACTGAAAGCGAGTTTATGAAAGAAATGATCGGGACGTTCATGTCGGTACAGCCGTGTCCTGAATGTAAAGGCGAGAGATTAAACGCGGAATCTAGGAATGTTCTGATCGATGGGAAAAATATATCGCAGTTATGCGGGATGTCAATACTTGAGAGTAAGCGATATTTTGCTGAACTTGAACTTGATGAGATGCGTCAGACTATTGCCGAAGACGCGATGAAAGAGATAAAGAGCAGGTTAGATTTCATGATAAATGTCGGATTGGGCTATCTTGCTCTGGATAGGAAAAGTAATACTCTTTCGGGAGGCGAAGATCAGAGGATAAGATTAGCTACACAGATAGGATCGGCGCTTGTTGGGGTGTTATATGTTCTGGATGAACCTAGCATAGGGCTGCATCAGAAAGATAATCAAAGGCTTATGGATACTTTGATAGCGCTTAAGGAGCTCGGGAATACTTTGGTCGTTGTGGAGCATGACGAGGCGACGATCAGGAAAGCCGAGCATCTAATAGATCTTGGGCCGGGGGCCGGGGAACATGGCGGAAAAGTTATAGTCGAAGGGACGCTCAAGGATGTTATCGCGAGCAAGAAGTCGCTTACAGGAAAGTATCTTAGGGGAGACATTAAGATAGATGTTCCGGAGAAAAGAAAAAAATGGAATACGAAAAAATGTCTTGAGATCGTTGGTGCCGAAGAAAATAATCTTAAAAATATTGATGTGAAAATACCGCTAGGTGTATTTAATTGTGTTACGGGAGTTTCGGGATCCGGGAAAAGTACTATGGTGGACGAGATCTTGCATAAAGCTATTTCTAGAAAACTTTATCGCGCTAAAGATAAACCCGGTAAACATAAGAGGATAAAGGGCGTGCAAAATATCGATAAGATCATAGTTATTGATCAGTCTCCCATAGGAAGGACTCCGAGGTCTAATCCGGCGACGTATACCGGAGCGTTCGATCCTATACGTAAACTTTTCAGTTCTATACCCGAAGCGAGGATGAGAGGATATAAAGCCGGTAGGTTCAGTTTTAATGTTAAAGGCGGTAGATGTGAAGCGTGCCAAGGCGGCGGGATGAAAAAGATCGAGATGCATTTTCTGCCGGATGTATATGTTACTTGCCGTGCATGTAATGGGAAAAGGTTCAATGAACAGACTCTGGAAGTTCGATACAAGGGATATAATATATCCGAAGTGCTTGAGATGAGCGTGGAAGAGGCATTGAAAATTTTCGGGCAAATACCGGCGATAAGATCGAAACTCGAAACGCTTAACGATGTCGGGTTAGGGTATGTAAGGTTGGGACAGGCTGCCACGACTCTTTCGGGAGGTGAAGCGCAACGTGTTAAGCTTTCATCGGAACTATCAAAAAAAGCTACAGGGAAGACGATCTATATACTGGACGAACCTACAACAGGGCTGCATTTCGCGGATATACACAAATTGCTTGAAGTGTTGCATAGATTAGTCTCCTCGGGTAATACAATATTAGTTATTGAACATAATCTCGATGTTATTAAATCTGCTGATCATGTAATCGATCTCGGACCGGACGGCGGTGATGCCGGAGGAGAGGTTGTGGCATGTGGTACTCCCGAAGAAATAGTTAAAGTCAAGGCGTCGTATACGGGCAAGTATTTGAAGAGTGTATTGAAGACTGCAGCATAAACGACGTCAGAGTATCTCCCAAGACATATAATACTTGAACAGAAACGACACATTTGTTAAGATGACGAATTATCCAACAAAGAGAATAAATATGAAACTAAATAGAATAATTACAATACTACTACTGTCGACTGTTTTCGGATTGACTGCGCATGCAAATGAGAATATGGCGCAGGCGGAACTGGATTTCGCAAAAAAGGCTGTTAAGGACGGATTCTTTGATCTTGCGGAAAGTAAGCTGAATACTTTGTTGCTTTTTGAGGTGAGTAAGGACACTGAAGCTGAAGCGCATCTCCTTATGGGAAAGATCAATTATGAACGATCTATACCAATTAAAGCTCTTACCGAATTCAATCTGGTTATGGATAGGTTTGATGGTACGGATTTTGCCGCACGAGCGCTTTATTGGATAGCCGAAATATATTTCAAAGAGGAGGATTTTGAGAAGGCCCTGTCGAATTATCAAGTGGTCATAAACGAGTATCCTTCCAATGAATATGTTTCGTATGCCAGATATTCTCAAGCATGGTGTTATGCAAAACTTGATGAAGATGTTATGGCACTTGAAGCGTTCTTGGATGTTGTTAAATCATATCCAGAGCATGAACTTGCTATAAAAGCTAAATACAAGATCGCCGAGATATTGTATCGTCAGAAAAGATATAAAGATGCTGTGCCGGAATTGGCGGATTTTATTGCGAAGTATCCTGTTAGTGAAAGGATATTTGACGTCTATTACATGCTGGGGGACAGTTATTATAAACT
>Ga0208904_1001486_pt1 | contig 15985 bp, 22 predicted proteins | sample AntAceMetag02UKB_FD_184774 | JGI IMG/M metagenome (GOLD analysis project Ga0208904, IMG submission 184774) | Saline lake microbial communities from Ace Lake, Antarctica - Antarctic Ace Lake Metagenome 02UKB (SPAdes) (version 2) | ecosystem: Environmental > Aquatic > Non-marine Saline and...
TGGATTCATCCTCATCACGCCCATACTACTGTGCGTTTGCAAGTTGCCTTGCGGATGAAGAGCCATTGCTCTTTCTATTAGTATGGTTTAGATGTGATGATTTGTAAACTAAGTATACACCTACTATTCTAAAACTACCAGTACGCTTGTGGAAAACTATTTAACGTTTCGTTGATAGCATCAAAACGTTCTAATACTTATCCACATAGCAGATTTGTTAGTGTTTATAGGGGTTGTAGGGGGGTTGTAAAATAACCTTGCGTATAGTATGATTTAGACATAAGCAAATAACAAAGGAGATAATTATATGGACAAAATATTAAATAACTTGGCACTCATACAATTAAATGAATATGCAAAAAGAAACAATATTGATATATCAGGAACACATATTGTAAAAAATGGTAGAGGTTTCAAGTATAGCTTATGTAATGAAACAGGATTAACAATTATAACAATTTGTTTCCACAAATCAAGTGTACCAACATTTCAAATTTAACTAACTAATTATAAAAATATGAATAGAGAAATAAAATTTAGGGCTTGGTCAAATTTAGAAAAAAAGATGATACAAAATCCTCCATTACGATATAGTTATGGTAAATGGATTATTGAATATGCTGATACTATAATGACAGATATTATTCTCTCACAATTCACTGGCTTACTTGATAAGAATGGTAAGGAGATATACGATGGAGATATTGTTAAAGTTGGAGAAGAAAATATAATAGTAACTTTTGAAGATGGTTGTTTTTCTCTTATTGGAACAGAACATTCTGGTATACTTTTTGATTATGATTATATTGTAAAAATCGGCAACATTTACGAGAATCCAGAATTAATAAAATAAATAATATGAAAACACTACAAACATTTGAAGATTATCTAGGAAAACAACTGGGCTTTGTATCTCATCGTTAATTAGTTATACTATAATAATAACATTATCATTAAATTTGTTAATAGATATATGGAAAAAGAAAAAAATATTCACGCTTCTGCTTTAGCCAAAATTAGACATCAGAAAACACCTAGAACACCACAAGAAATAGCAAAGATGTCTAAAGCTGGTGTAGACGCTAGGAAGAAAAAAAGAGAGCTTGAAAAATAGCTCTTTTTAGTTTTCCACAAACTTTTTAGAAACTGTATTTGACTAAAAAATCTATTCTTGTTACTATATATTTATATGGAGAAGGCAAACAATAACAATTTTGCCCAGAAGCACTAACGCAATTTTAATATTGTCGTTTTTTTATTCACAAACTGTCATCTGACTATCCTTAAAAATCTTCTACCTGACAATAAGGACAACTACAGATGTAGAGGTTGAAGCCATACATACCTCAAAATATGACCTAGCATAGTGCAGACGCACCGATCTAGCGGGTAGCTATGGGTAGGACAGCAGAAATGCAAAACCTTTGGCAAGTTGTCTACCCATAGAGATTTTAAATATATGGAATTTACAAAAGCAAGAATGCAATTTGGTAGAACTTATTTGACTAGAAAAGATTGGCGGAATAGAATATGGCCAGCAGGATGTAATGTTAGAAAGCATAAAATATTTGCTAGTCGTAAAGTAAGAAGAACAAAAGGAATATTCAATGGTGGAGCATTTAAAAAATTATATAGTCGTTATCTAATAAATGATTTCTAAATATATGTTCAAATGTCCAGTATGTAAAGTAAGATACAGCGCAGAAAAAGAAACCTACCTCTGTAAACACTGTTATAAAAAAGCCCTAAGAGAACAACAAGAGATTAACAGAGAAACTCAAGAGTTAAGAGCAGAAGAACAAATATATGATAAACAATATGTTAGATGAAGACTTTTATTTATTAATAACTAACAGTACTTAATATGGATTTAAAGAACATCGTAAATTTATCAAAGAAGAACAATCAAGCAGACTTTCAAAAGAGAGTAGACGAAGCAGATTTACTAATAGCTCCTATTCTAAAGAAGTATAAGATAGAACAAGTAGCACAACTTAGTGTTAGTCCTAACGCAATAGAGCCTGTATTAGCTTATAGAGATTTAACTAAAAAAGATGAGCAAGACAACGAACAAACCAAAGAGGGTAACAAACAACAATCCGAATAAGGTAAATCAATATACTGCTCCTGACCCTAGACAAGCTTTATACCTCAAAAAGTATTTAGACCCTAAATCAGATACCTTTAGCAATTCTTATAAGAGTGCTTTAGCAGTAGGGTATTCAAATGAATATTCTTTAAGCTTAATAAAAGAACTTCCTGCTTGGCTATCTAAAAATCTCCAAAAGAGCAACTTCCTGAATAAAGCCGAGAAGAATCTAGACGATGTACTAGATTTAGAAACTCAAGAACCTGTAGTTACAATGGCTGGAATTTTAAAAGATAAAGACGGGCAAGTTGTTACTAAACAGAACTCTAACTTATTAAGAACTAAAGTAGATGTTTCTAAGTTTGTTGCAGAAAGAATTGGTAAAGCTACTTGGGATAATAGAGAAGTTATTGTACCTACTAAACAAGTTTTCCTTACCTTTGTTAACAAACCTCAATTTATTACTGCCGTTAAAGGCTTTGAAGATAGTATTAAAGAAATGATTCAAGATGATAAAGAGATTGAAGAAACTCCGCAAGTTGTGGACGTTAACTAAAGAACAAAAGCCAAGTGATAAAGTAATTGATTTATCTTTAAACCAAGGAAAAGGTGAGTTTTTAAGTGAGTTTGACGAAGAAGAATATCACGAACATATTAAGTTAGATGAATTAGGTTGGCGACCTTTCTACGACAAGATTAAGAATATATTAAAATGAATACTGATAATCTAAGCAAAAGAGTTGATAGCAATTTAGCTCAACTAGAATTAGATAGACAAAACACTAAACAATCTCAAGCATTACAAAAAGAGATTAACGAAGCTCCTCTAGTAGCTCCTAACGATTTCTGGTGTGATAAGTGTAAGATTGATTTTGTTAATAAAGGAATTAAGATAGTAATAAACTCTTTCAAAGAACCAATAGCTAAATACGATACTAAGTGTGCTTGTGGTAAGATTTGTAGAAGATATATAACTGATAAACTATTAGACCCTTACTGGAATCAATCAAAGAAAGTTAAACGAGAACGAATAAGAGAACGAGTTGCCTTGTTACAACCTCACGAATACGGATTTAAGACTCATTACGGAGATATAAATAAGAGTAAGAATAAAGACCGAGAGGATAGTGAACGTGATGAACACGAAGCCACTCATCAAATACATAAATATTTTAAAGATTAAATGGATGTTTCAAAATACTCAATACTCTACTGGATTAAGAAATACAAACTAAGAACAGAAAAAGGCGACGTACTAGAGTGGAAAGACCGTTTGTTTTTACTTGATATATTATCAGACTGGAATCCTAATATTGTAGTAAAGAAGTGTGCTCAAATTGGTGGCTCTATTATATTTAATCTAAAGGTCTTGTTCTCAATCAAGACTTTTGGTTGGAATATAATATATACTTTCCCTACTGATGACGATACAAGAGAGTTTGTAAGCTCAAAGACTAACAAGTTATTACAAGCAAACCCACAAGTATTTAGTGGTTTACCAACTGACAACATAGAACGTAAAGAGATTAACGGACGCTTCTTATTCTTTAAAGGAACTGTATCAAAGACTGCGGCGATTATGACTTCGGCTGACGTATTAGTTCACGACGAAGCAGATAGAAGCGACCAGAAGATGTTAGAAACGTATAAGAGTCGTACCAAAGCAAGCGATTATAAAGGTCGTTGGATATTCTCAAACCCTACTACCGAGAAAGGAGTAGTAGACAATCAATGGCAGAAGTCCGATAAGAAAGAATGGTGTATTACTTGCCCTAGCTGTCAATTAGAACAATACCTACAGTTCCCTGACAATCTAGATATGGAGAAAGAGATGTATATCTGTTCTAGTTGTAAGGGAGAGATTACAGATGATAACAGAAGAAAAGGGCGTTGGGTAGCACAAAATGAAGGAGCTGAAGTATCTGGCTATCACATATCATTACTAATGGCTCCTTGGATTAAAGCTAAAGAGATTATAGAAGATTCCAAGGGAGACCAAGAATACTTTTACAACTTTGTATTAGGAGAGCCATACAACCCTGGTGATTTGAGTGTATCAAGAAAGACTATCTTAGACGTTTGGACACCTAAAAACCTAGTAACTCAAGACTACTACTTAGGAATAGACGTAGGTAATATATGTCATTACGTCTTAGGAAGTGAGAAAGGTATAATAAAGATAGGTAAGTTTAGTGATAGAAGCTTTGTAGACAAGCTAATGAAGCAATACAAACCAACTCTAGTAATAGACGCAATGCCTGATACTAACTTATCTCGTTACTGTGTAGATACGTTCAGAGGGGCTTATATGAGCTACTTTAAAGAGAATAGCGATAACCCTAGAACCTTAGTGTGGTGGGGCAAGGGAAATGAAGAGAATGACAAAAAGGGGATAGTTTACTCCAATCGCAATAGAATGCTTGACCAGCTTATTGAGAAGATTCTAGTCGCTGAAGTCTTGTTTGGAGTACCAACTGATAATGAGTTTAGAGAGTTTATAAAACACTGGGAGACGCTAAGAAGAATCAAGGTAGTAAGCAATAGAGGAATTGAAAGTTATGAGTGGGATTCTACAACAGGAGTTGACCATTACTGCTTTGCTACTCTATACTGGTACTTAGCAACTCTAGGTAAAGCAAGTGGCTCGTTACTATTAACTGATGATGAGCCTGTTGAATCAATTAAACAAGTTGAACACGGTGTATTTGTTAATAACTTAAAAGAAATGTTAGAAGAAAGAGAATACGAATTATGAATATAATAGATTTAGAAGATAAAGATTTATGTAAGCTTATAGACAACAGGTGGAAGTCATCTGATAGTGTTTGGGAAATAGTAAAAAAGAGTATGGAAAGCAACTCTAAACACTATGACTCTTATGTAACGGGTGAGCTTGCACCTGACTATATTAGACGTACTCCTGTTAAGAGGAATAAGGTACGTTCTAATCGTATCTTTACTAACGTGGAAGCTGTTATTAATACTTTAATATCTAATCTACCTAAATTAAATCTAATACCAACTCGTGAAACTCCAGAAGCTAAAGAGTTAGCTATAAAACAAGAAGGATATTTTAATAAGAAATACGACGATAGAAACTTTAAAGAAATAATGAGAAAAGGTTTAAGAAACCTATACTTATCACGCCTTATTGTATTAAAGCCGTTCTGGAACGCTAAGATAAACGACTTTGACGCTATATCAGTAGACCCTCGCAAAGTAAGGTTTGCTAAGAACTCTACCAAAGAAGTAGAATCAGAGTTTGCTATCGAAGAGATAGAGGATAGTATTGCTAATGTTATAAAGAAATTCCCTAAGAAAGAGAAAGCGATACTAGCTAAGGCTGGTATAACCGAAGATAATAAGAGCGAGTTATTGATAAGCAATCCTAAGATTAAGTACAAAGAAGCGTGGGTAAAAGACTCTCTAATTGTTAAGTATGACGAGATTATAATGTCTAAAGGTAAGAATCCGTACTGGGATTGGGACGGAGTACAGATAACCGAAGACCAAGGACAAGAGCTAAGGTCTGATGACGGCGACCAAAAGAAGATTCTAGACCAAGCCACTCCAACACCTACAGAAGAGAAACTACCTTTAAGAGAGGGAGCAGAAGAGCAACAAACAAAAGAAGCATACTTTTATAATCACTTTGATGAAGTTAGAAAGCCTTACATATTCGCTACGGTTCTTAATAACGAAAATACTCCAGTTGGTAGGACTGACTTCATAAGCCAAGCCGCACCATTACAAGAATCACTAGACAGAAGAAAAAGACAAATAGACGATAACGCTCAAATGGTTAACGGAATCACTAAAGTCAATTCTGAAACAATGGACAAAGCTGATGCACAGAAACTAAGATATGAAACAGAAGGTATTATTTGGGGTAAAGGTGTTGTAACAGGAGTACAAAGAGAAACAGGCAACGCTCTACCGAACTTTGTATTTGAAGATATGCAAGACTCTCGTAACGAGATTGATACTATAATGGCGGCAACTTCTGCCTTTAAAGGAGAGAGAGAGGGACAAGAAACAAAAGCAGGTAGACTTGCTCTAGTAAGTCAATCTTTCTTACGACTCAATGAGTTAGTACAAGTAACGGATTATATAAACTACGAATTATTGAATTGGATGTACCATTTAGCTAAATTAAGATATACTGAAACACATTATGCTAAAACAATGGGTAGTGATAATGCCGTAAACATAATTGAGATAACAAGAAACGACTTACAAGACGGTACTGAACTAAAAGTAATAGCAGGCAAGACGTTACCCGAAGACAATCAATTTAAATACCAACAAGCACAAGAAGATATAGCAAAGGGGATTATATCTCCAGTTGACTACTTTACAATTACTAAACACGATAACCCTCAAGAGATAGCTAAGAATGCAGAGTTATACAAGATTAACCCTGTTAAAGCAAGTGGGGTATCAGATGAAGAACTACAAGAGATACTACCTCCACAACAAAAAGAAGAAGAAAAACCACCGTCTATATCTATATCTTACTCGGAGTTAACACCTGATTTAAAAGCTCAAGCGGCGACTAAGGCAGGCTTAGAACCAAGCGAAGAAATACTATTTGCCGAAGAATTACAAAACAAGAGAAACGAAGAAATAGATAGAGTGGCAAAGAATAAGCCAAAAGAAGCTAAAGAAACAAAACAACCTAAAGTTTAAAATTTAATCGCACCAAGTTGTCGTAAGGCAGTCGCAAGACTAAGCCAAACGAGGACAGTGCCAATAATATGGATGAAGTAGAAGAAGTTGTACCTCCAAGCAGTGAGCCTGCACCAGCAGAAGCACCAAGCGAAGAGCCAACAGAACCCGTAGAACCAGCGGAGCCAGTAGAAGAAAATAAAGAAGTAATTGAACCTGTAGAACCTACAGAACCAGTTGCTCCGTCAGAGCCATCTCTATATGAGCTACCAGACGGAAGAAAAGTAACAGGAGACGTTCTTACAAAAGAATGGAAAGAGAATTTTCTACCTGATTACACGCAAAAGTCTCAAAAACTTGCGGCAATAGAGAAACCTAATCAACCAAGCGAGCAAGAACCAGCGTGGAAAAACCCAGAATGGGTACCTCAAAGTGGAGCAGAACTACTTAATGCAGCCGAAGAAAAGATAAGAGAAAGTCTTGATTCAGACGCACAAAAGAAAGTAGCACTCCAAGAGCAAGTAGGCACTTATGTTGAGAGTCAAATAGAAGAAATTAAAAAGATTGACCCTAAAGTAGACCAGAATCTTATCTTCCAAGAGGCTAACAAGATTAAAACTAATGACTTAATGGCGGCTTATAAGAATATTAAAAGTCGTGAAAGTCTAGTTAAAACAACAGAAGAGAGAGTGCTTAAAGATGCTAAGCTTAGAGGAGATGACCCTATTACTGTTAATAAAGATAATAGTAACAATAGCGGAGAGATTGAATATAACCCTAATGAATCCGCACAGGAATATCTTGCTCGTATAAAGCAATAATTATGCAATTTTCAACAGCGGTTACAACAACCACCAGAGAAAAGCTTGTGCCAAAAGTCTTTGACACAATTACAAAAGGAACTCCAGGGCTAATGCTATTCTTACGCAATCCAGCACCTTGGAAATCAGGAACAGAGTATGATGTAATTTATAAATACGCAGACTCCACAAACGGTGGAAACACTGGTATTGCTGATACTCTAGATACAGATAGAGAAGATGTACGTGTTAAAGGTCTCTTTTATCCAAAAACAGCTTACAAGCCAGTAGTTGTTGCGGATATAGAAACCGAACTTAACAAGGGAGATGAAAGAATAGTCGACTTGTTAACAACCGAGTTTGATTCACAAGCTCAAAGTTTAATTCAATTAATGTCCGCAAACTTATATAGTGGAACAGGAGTAGGTAATTCTTGGGATAGTCTAGACAATGCGGCAGATGATTCAACTAATTACGCTACTTACGCAACTCTAGCAAGAGCAACTTATACAACTCTAAAAGGTTATTACCTTGCTTCTGCTGGTGCTTTGACATTAGCTAAAATGGCTACTGGTTATGATTCTGTAGCTATCGGAATGGATAATCCAACTGATATAATCACTACAAAGCCTCTATGGTCATCTTACGAAGCTTTACTAACTCCTACTGTACGTTCTAATTACGCTGTTAACGGTAATCCAAGAGTAGATGCATTTGGTATCGTAACAGGCGGAGAAGGCGGAGGTGGTAATATTGGATTTGAAACTCTAGCTTATAGAGGAACTCCAGTAATTAAAGATGAACAAGTAGCGTCTGGTAGAATGTACTTTGTAAATCGTAACTTCTTTGGATTCAAGGGAATTTCAAGAACAGGTGAAGGTTACCAAACAGTAAACTTCAAGAAGAATAACGATGGAGTACCTATGGGTGTAGTAGGTCGTGTTAAATCAACTCTAGGATTTAACTTTAGAGATATGATGTCTCCAACTAATCAGTTGGCTCAAGTAGGTATTATTCTATATGACGGAAACTTCATATCAGAAAACCCAAGACTTCAAGGGCAAATTCGTGGTTTGTCATAGAATAGGGTTTTTGTCAAGTGGGTGTTAGCTACCGTAAGTGGAATAAAAGGTTAAGTCTTTTATTCCAGCCCATTAAAATAATTAACTTAACTAATTATGCTCACTTAGAAAATTTAATGCTTTTTCCTGATAATGGAAAACACACTTCGTTTCACTTACAAGACTTTGTTAATTAACCGCCCTTTACTGATTCATTAAATCAAGAGGGTTATTGAAAGGAAAATTATGTCAGAATTAAACTTAGCCCAATATATTCCAGCTTTAAAGTATACAGAGAGAGAAGAACAAAGTTGGACTGCAAATGGGAATACAGATACGGTAACAGATGGTAAAGTAGAAAGTTCAAGTATTATCGTTCTAATGTGGACTTCAGCACCAGCAACAACTTATTATATTACTCCAGCGTCGGGGAGTTTTGTAATAACGGCGGCAGATTCGATAGATTCAGGAGCAACATTCAAATATTTAATATTCTAATATGAACAAGAACACAATAACAAAACTATCAATTAGTGCAGTAATAGGATTACTATTGGTTGTTGGTTTTACCCAAGTTAAAGCACAATCGGCTGGATTTTGGGACGCTGTAGCACAGCAAGCAGGGCAAGTATTAGGTAATCGTATTGAACTACCTACTATATCGCCCGTAGACGATTTTAGTATAGGCTCGGCTGGCGATACAGAAAGTACTTCAAAGATATCTCAAATACAATTTAGTGGGTCAGGATTGACAGCTAATAATGGGCCAACTGTTGCTTCCACAACTGTCTTTAGTCTATATAATAGTTCTTCTCGTGATAGAGTAATAGAAAGTATTACTTTAGTTACGCAAGATTTTGATGACTATCAAGCATCAAGTACTATTGCTAGATTATTTTTACAGGCGGCAACATCAACAGACCCTACATTTAAGTTAAGTAGTACTAATTACTTATGGAATGATACTGTAGGTACTTCTTCTGCTTTTAGCTATGTAGCTTCATCTACTCCTGGAATTATAGCGGCGACTACTTCTAATAGAATCTGGGGTGCTGGAACTTATATAGTAGGTTCAATGAATGATATTGCTACTTCTACGGGTACGGGATTCTTTAGAGTAAATTACTCTAACATTAATTAACAATGTGGCGATGCCACAGAAAGAGCTATTAGGCTAAGAACTTAATAGCTGAAAAAATATGAAACAGATTACATTTCAAAGCGTATATAATTCTATTACCACACCTGGAGTATTCAAAATAGGCGAAAGAGCAATGACTCCTGATGGTAGAGAATGGGTATACGTTAAAGCTCAAAGTGCAGTTACAGCAGGTACAGCAGTTGTACCAGACGCAGTTACAGCAGTAGATACAGTATCTTCTTCTGCTGATTCGTTAGGTAGAGTAGTATTTATTACCAAGGCTTCAGCAGGTTGGACAGTAGGTCAATTTGAAGATGCTATTGGTTATATAGATGCTGGTACTGGAGTTGGACAAGCTTTCAAGATTAAAACTAATACAGTAGATACTCTTGAATTATATCCAGAGTCTGCTCTAACGACAGACCTTGCGGTAGCTGATTCTGATTTAACTATTCGCACAATGTCGTATGTAGATATGGCGGCGGTTACTGATGATATTCAATCTTGTGTTGGTATAGCTCAAATCGCTATTGCGGCGGCTTCTTACGCTTGGGTACTAACAAACGGTGATGGAGTTGTATACGCAGGAGAAGCATTAACCGTAGGTGCTGGATTCAAAACTGGTGATAATACAATCGGTTATGTACAGAAGTGTGTTACAGCCGAGGGTGATTATGATGCACAAACACTTGGCTTCTGCCTAGTGGCTAATGCGTCAGCAGATACTCCTGCTTTAGTTAGAGTCAACATTCGCTAATATTAAAATATTGTCTTTGCCCCAATAGGGGCAAGACACAGTATTTTATCAAATTATCAAATAACGTATAAATATATGGAAAATGATGGAAGAGTGGTCGATGTTACTAACATCAGCCAAGAAGATTTTACCCACGCTTACGGTGGAACGCCTTTTACAATCAAAGCAGGTCAAACAGTTACTTATCCTTTTGGATTAGGAGAGCATTTAGCTAGACATTTAGCTAGACGAATCCTATTACAAGGCGATACAAGTGCAACATCTTACGATGCAAAGAATCCAGACAAAGCTGGAGGTAGAGGAGTACCAATCATAAACGAAACAAACGAAAGAGAAGTAATGACTAGTATTCTAAGTGGACAAGCTACAGTAGAAACTGTACAGCCTAAGTCCGAAGTTGAGATGTTAAAGGCTCAAATTGAAGATTTGAACAAGTTTAGACAGTCAATAGAACAAGAGAACAAGCCTAAAGGCAAAAAAGAAGATGTAGAAAAACCCAAAGAAAAGGCTATAGAGTCAGCAGGAGATAAACCAGTTTTATACAGCGATAAGGCTGATGTTATTAAAGAACTAAAGAAACGTAAACTTGAGTTTAATCCTAAGCTTGGTAAAGATAAGTTAGAAGAATTATTGAAATAGTATGGCATCAGACTTTCCGTTAAAGAAAAAGGCGGCTGATTTAAATGTATTAGCGGCGGAAGCTCAACACGCTGTAAATCAGTCAGGTAAAAAAGAAAAGCTTAAAAAGCCTAAAGTATTTTCTGACGAGAAAGGAAAGTTAATCAATACAATAGGTGAGTTAGAAGCGGAGATTAAAGTATTAAAAGAAGTTCATATCCCACCGACTGCTGTATTATCACCGACCGAGTTTGAGCTTAAACAAAGTCTTGTTGAATTAAGTCTTGAGATTAACACAACTCGGAACACTCTTAACGAATTAAAAGAAAACAAGTCGGAGTTTATAGAGAAACAGAAAGCTAAGACGCTATACGAAATACAGACTGTACACGAAAAGAGTAGAGAGTATTTATCCGAATCTACTAAGAATCTTGATGAGATAGTTAAGTTTATTAATGATGTTAAAGAGATACGAGAGTCTACCGAGTTACTAATGAAAGACCATAAAGAAGATGTTACGGAGTTTAGTAGCTTGTCTTTAAAGGTATCAAAAGAGATTCAAGAAAACTTAGTGATTCTCAATACAAAATCAGATGAGATAATGAAGCAAAGAAAAGAAATAGTATCGCAAAAGAAATTCATTAGTAAAGAAAAGATACAGATTGAGAATGAGAAGAAGTTAATTGAATCTAGACAACAATCCTTAAAAATAGCTTATGAAACATTAAAGAAAAAAAAGTATGGCAGATGAAATAATTTCAAGAGATGATAATCGTAATCCAGTATTAGCAGGAATAACAAACGATGCTAATGAAGATATAGTTCAGTTGCGTATTGATGCGACATCTGGAAGATTGTTAGTGTCTTTGCCTGTGAGTGCCGCTCAAACTTGGACTGCAACAGGTAACACCGACACAGTAACCGATGCTGCCATAACGGCTACTTCGGTTATCTTAATTATGTGGACTGGTGCAGTAGGAAGTCACTACTATATAACTCCAGGTGCTGGAAGTTTTACTATAACAGCTCAAGACGTTGTAGACTCTGGCACAAGCTTTAAATATGTAATTATAGGATAAATATGTCTAATGCAAAACGAGACCAAAATAGAGTAACTATTGCTATGGGTGTTTCTAATACTGACGGGATAACTCCGTTACCTTTTAAAGTAGACCCTGTAACAGGGTATTTATTGTGTAAGATAGAAGATACAACTGCCGAGGGTGCAGTTACAGCGGTAAATCTTTCTAAACGTGATGCTAATAGAGTTCCAAGTGGCTTAGGAGTAAGCAATGCTGACGGAACAACAATAATGGCTTTACGAACTACTGGTGGCTATTTAAGTATTAAATCTGATTAAGTTATGGCTGACGAAATTATATCAAGGGATGATAATCGAGTAACCGTAATAGCTGGGGTTACAGATGATGCTTCTGAAGATATTGTACAATTACGAATAGACCCAACTACAGGAAGACTTTTAGTATCTATATCTGGTGCATCTTCGGCTGTTGAAGAAATAGTTGGAACAATAGATGGGGCTAATAAAACTTTTACACTTACAAACTCGCCAGACCCTGCAACTTCTCTTTGGCTTAATGTAAACGGCTCTGTATGGGAAGAAGTTAAAGGAGATTTTGTTTTAACAGCAAATTCAATAGAGTTTACAAACGCTTTACCAGCAGATTTTGATGTTCCTATCGCTCACTACAGATATTAATTATAGACATTAAATATATATGAAAAAAATATCACTAACTTTTATCGCATTATTCATTTTACTTATACCACAAGTGATACACGCTTCTTTTTATACCGATATTGCAAGAGAAGCAGGTATTGTTTTAGCAGATAGATTACAAGGCGGTCAAAGCGTACTTTTAGGTGCAACTTACACAAGAATATCACAAGGTGGTACTAGCACGACCGTTGCTCCGACTTTAGGAGTAGTAATGACAGGTAATTCTAGCGGTGGTTGGGACTATACGGCTACTTCTACTTTAAATATAACGGCAGTAGATTTAGATTGTACAGACTGTCTTAATGAAACACAGATTGAGGATATATATTTATTAAACAACGCAGACGATATAACAACAGGTCAACTTACTGCTGCTAATTTTGTAGGTTCGGATGCCACAGCAACCTCAACTTTCGCTGCTGGTTTTACAGTACAAACAAGTGCTTTAGTAGTACAGGATGATAGTGGGTTTGTGGGAATTGGGACAACCACTCCTGGTTCTCTATTATCAGTAGGCGATACAGCAGGTATAAACTTCTCAACTGGAACTTCTACATTTTCTAGTGCAGGTGGAATTGATTTACAAGGTGGCTGTTTTGCTGTAAATGGAACTTGTGTAGGTGGTGGTGGACACGATTTAGTAACCCTAGCAGGCGAGGACTTTCTAACCTTATCAGGACAAGAAATAACCGCAGTAGCTATCAATCCAGATAACTTAGCTTCGGCAGACTTTGGCGAGTTTACTTGTAACGGAACTACTTGTGTTTTGGAAGCAACTAATACAACTTTAACTACCCTAGCAAACGTAGTAGAAGTGGGAGCTTTAAATGCTGGTTCTATAACATCAGGATTTACTTCTATTGATTTAGGAGCAGGTACTTTTGATACTACAGGAGCAGTAGGAGCAGGAAGTCTTACAGTAACAGGCGAAACCAGTTTAACAGCCGCAACTTCTACAACTTTTGGTATTACAAGTTTAGCTACAGCCGCAGGTGCTTTCTTGGCAGTAGATACTGCTGGTGATGTTATAGCTACTACAACACCTAGTGGAGCAGACCAGACCCCTTGGACTTCAAATATAGACGCAGCAACTTATGATTTAACAAATACAGGACAAATAGGCGTGGCTTCATCTACACCTTGGGGACACCTATCAGTAACAGGAGCAGGAACACTTCCTAGTTTTGTAGTAGAAGATGAAGCAAACAATACTGACTTCATAGTTACTGGAGCAGGATTAGTCGGAATAGGGACACTTGCTCCTGCTGGTATGTTAGATGTTGCTCTTGCTGTTGATTCTCCTAGTATTTATTTTGATGGGTATGAAGCAGGTAGTACACAACCACTTCTTTATTTTAGAAAATCAAATAGTGATACTCTTGGTACATTAACTGAAACTGAGGCTAGTGATTTTTTTGGTCAAATAAATTTCCAAGGCGTTGATTCTGGTAGTGCATTTGATTTTGGTGCTATTATTCGTGCTAAACAAGATGGTTCTGCTGGAGATACTCTTCCTACTAATTTAATTTTTGAGACTTATTCAGATACTGCTATAAATAGTAATCAGTTAGTTTTACATAATGATGGCAATATAGGTATAGGTACTACAACTCCATCTAATCTATTCTCTGTACACGGTTCAGGATATATCTCAAGTGATTTATTTGTAGGTGGAGCAGTAACCGCAACCTCAACAGTAGATTTTGGTGGAGCAACTTCACTTGAAATACCTAACGGAGCATCCCCAACAGTAGATGCTCAAGGCGAAACTGCTTATGACGAAACAGCAGGTCAATTACTTGTTTATGGCAATGGCAAAACAAATGTATTTACATCAACATCAACAATAGAAAAAACAGTTAATGTACCAACCGATTTAACTGGATTAGATTATCCACTAACTAAATTTATACAAGCAGGAACGATTAAAAAGATATTCTGTATTACAGACCCTACAGATGTAACAGGACAAGACCAAGATATAGAAATATACGAAGCAAGCTCAACAGGTGGCTCAACTACGACAGTAGATGCAATTATAACTTGTGATGCAGACGGAGCAGAAGATGACGGAACTCTAGCTAACCCTAGTATAGACGCTAATGACTGGTTAGGAATTCATTTTGGTACAGCGTCAGGGACACCACCAATGCTTACCTTTGTTATTAAATATACAGAAGATAGAAAATAATATGAAAAAAGTATTAACAATTATATTATTTATTTCATTCATTATTATATTTGTAATTGTTATTATTAAAGCAGATGAAGAACCTAAACTTGGTACTGATTTAGAAACTAATCCAATAGAGATACAAACAGTTGTAGAAAAAATAAAGAATAAAACAGTAAAAGAAAAAGCAACCATAAAAGGACAAGAGATTGCAAAAATAGATAAAGTTGCAAAAACAACTCGTACTAAATACGATATTGAAATTGTATCTTTTAAAGCAATAGAGGGAGGTGTAGAAGTGTTTGCAAGGGCTTGGGATAAAGACGGACAGATTGGATTCGGTAAAGACGGCACAGTTGATATAGAAAGATTTGTTATTATCAATCCACCTATTTTAGTACCTGACGAAAATGGAGATATTATAAGAGAGTGGACAGAAAGAAATTCTTTTACTAAAGAAATGGAAAATAAAACTGCTAAATATAGAGAAGATTTAAACGAAGCTGTTTTACAAGTTATAGAACAGACAATCAGCGTTAAAAAAGAAATTTTTGATGACAGTAAAATTGTAACTGGAAAGACAGGAAACACAACCTCTATTTTTTATCCAGCCGCAGGTGCTAATAGCCCAGTTGATGGTTCTGCTGAAGCAAATTATGATGTTGCTGGTCCTACTTGGGCTGATGTTAGAGATGGAACTGGAGATGCTAGTAGTGCTACCGCAACAAATATTTCTGTATTAGTTGGTGAATCTGGTGGAGCAGTAGGATATTATATAAGACGACTTATCTTTTTATTTGACACATCTACAATAGACTCTGATACAATTAGCAGTGCTACATTAAGTTTATATGCTACCGTTAAATATGTTGGTGATGATGATGCACAAGCGTATGTTAATATTTATTCTTCAAACCCTACTACTGATTCAAATATT
>Ga0208904_1001488_pt1 | contig 15971 bp, 31 predicted proteins | sample AntAceMetag02UKB_FD_184774 | JGI IMG/M metagenome (GOLD analysis project Ga0208904, IMG submission 184774) | Saline lake microbial communities from Ace Lake, Antarctica - Antarctic Ace Lake Metagenome 02UKB (SPAdes) (version 2) | ecosystem: Environmental > Aquatic > Non-marine Saline and...
AAGAGTTCGAAAATGCTGCTGGGAATGGGTTTGGGGAATGGTTCAGGCTTGGGCTTGGTTCTTATGTTGGCAATATAATGGGTGGGGCTGCTGGAGGCGTTGCTGGTGTGGGGTTAGCACTGGGGGCTCAGCATCCCAATGTAGTTAAGGCGGGAATAGTGCTTGGTAGCGGAATTGGTAAGGCAGCTAGAGGCCCTGTCGGAAAAACACTGCTCAAGGGAGCTGGGTATCTTGGTGCTAGAGGTGCTGGTAGTTTATCGAGTTACGAGAACGAAGACTATAAAAGGTCTAAATCACTATTAAGAAGGTAAGGGGTAAGTATATGAAAAAGGTATTGTTAGGCTTGTTTATACTGTTAGGGATTTCAATTATATTGATCCGTATCATACCTGGGTATCAGGTAATGTTATCTCAATTGATCGTCTTAATGGTAATGTTACTAATCTCACTAACGGGTTACAAGGTGGTGCTAAGGCTGTAAATATTGGTAAGTTATTGGTTAACGATATATCAGCAATTGATATTAATCGTGATGCGACGCTAAGATCATTCATAATAAATGATGATGGAGGTGACTATGACTCGAGAATGGAAGGAGATACTAACGCTAATCTTTTTTATCTTGATGCTGGTAACGATCGGATTGGAATTGGTACTAGCTCTCCCTCTGTATTCCTTGATGTTGCAGGTGCCTTAACTTGCTCAAGTAATGCAGTTATAAATGAGGGTGGTACTGATCTTGATTCAAGAATAGAAGGCTCTGGCGATGCCAACCTAATCTATACAGATGCTGGTAACGATAGAGTCGGTATTGGTACCGCAACTCCTGCAAACAAACTTGAAGTTAATGGCGAGCTAAAAGCCACTACAGCGAATCTAACATCAATAATGGCTACTGGTTCAGGAGGCCTTAAATTTGTAGATGATTCAGAGACCTACGGTCTGTTCATAGAAGATGGTGGCTTTATAGGCGTGGTTGATAGCTCTCCTGATTTCACAGTGGATGTTTCGGGGGATATACGAGTGCAGGGGGCTAATTATTTATATTTTGGTGGTACAGGTGCTGCTGATAATGATACCAATCTTTATCGTGGAGCTACTGATAATTTAAAGACGGATGATTCACTAACTGTAACTGAAGGTATTGATGCTGGTGCCAATAGCACCTTCATGAAATGCATTGTGATTGAGATGGGTGATTGGGATATGCCCGCTAGCGATAATGCGTCTTTCGCTCATGGAATAGCTGATCATAAAAAAATCAGGATGGTATCTTATGTTATAAGAGACGACAATGATGTGAATTATTATACGGGACCTACAAAAGGCGGTAATGATGGTGATTCCGATGCTGGTTTCGATCAAATAGACTCGACTAATATCCAAATATGGAGAGAGACCGGAGGTCTATTTAATGATGCAGCATTCAACGCTACCTCATATAACCGTGGTTGGATAACTGTTTGGTACGAAAGCTAATGGCCAGTGAACCAAAGAAAAGCGCATTCCAGTTAATTGGGAGCCCAATAGCCATTGCGACTGTGGTTGCTGGTATTATTTTTGGGTATGGAGTACTAAATGCTAGGGTATCGGTATTAGATGGAACTGTAATGGACAAGCAAGAGATAGTTCAGAGGTTTACAAACAAGCAGATACAGATTGATATGGTAAACTGTGATATAGCGGATATTAAACAAGACTTAAAAGAAATTAAGGGGTTACTCATGCGATTGATAAAGGGATTGAATTGATGCATCTAGAATATAATGTCACCCGATTAAAGACGCAAGATAATAAGTATGTTAAGACTTTTGGGCATGTGGTATTAAATGATGATGTAAAAAGAGTCAAAGCATGGCCTGCCCTATCCGGTGGGTTTGGACAAGGAACAATACCAATTGGGATTTATGCTGTCACTAATATCACAAAGTTATTAGATATCCCGAATAATGAGCCTTATAAAAGGGATGAGTTTCCCTGGTGTGCTAAATTAGAGCCAATAACCCACTGTATCCGGACACAGTTATTTATCCATGCTGATGGTAATTTACCGGGGACTTTAGGCTGTCTTGGGATTACATTAAATGATATTGATTGTTTTAATCATATACGGGGTGCCATGAAAGTTGGCGAAGTATTACTATATGTTTTGTAGGAGGTAAGGTATGAAAAAAAGAGTTTTCGCATTAATCAGTTTGTTTATTTTAGGTTTTCCATTATTAGTTCAGGGTTCTATTGGAGCTAAGCTGGACGGGAAGTTAAAGGCTTTAGCTGATTGGAGGTTGGCGACTCAGATGGAACTGGGTTATTTCGAGACTAGGGATACGGTACTCAGGACTTATGGTTTAAAAGTTAATGGCGTTGGAATTAAAAAGGAGGCGAGCTTTGAAACAGCATACAAAGAATCAAATGAAGGCAAGAGGTTTACGGTTCAAGTGGGAGGAAAACAAGAACTCTCAAAAGAAACTGGGTTACTATTTATTGGTAAGTTTACTGACGATAATATTCTTGGTATCAATAATCGTATTGATCTGGGCTTGGGGCTTGAGCAACTCCTCAGCTCCGACCTCGCAAGTTCCCATAAACTTAGTTGTACAGCGTTACTGATCAATAGTAAGGTAGCGACCTCACTTGGTTATAATTATCGATATAGGAGCAGGTTTTATAATGTGGAGGCGGTTGTTAGTTATATTATGCCATTATCGGAAGTTTCGCTAAATGCTGATCTATCTCTTAAATTAGCTAAGTTCATATCAATAAAGTTTCGTAACGAATATTACAGTAACAAAGTATCTAGTGATTGGATGAATAGCATCCTGCTATCTCTTAATATTTAAAGGGAAGGCGTACCTATATGAAGAGTTTAATAGTAAAGATTATAAGTGCAATTGGCAAAGCAATTAAGTATATATCCGGAATCCCATTTGCGAGTTGGGCAATAAAAAAGGCAATTGAGTATTTTATTACTAGAAATGAAGGTGCGATTGTTACTTATGTTACCAAGTATATTAAGAAAAGTGTGTACTTGGAGGATATGATTGTTGATAAGATAGAAGCCAAAGATAAGTTGCTTGGTGAAACCATAAGAAAATCATTGATAGACTATCATGAAGCTTCAATAAAAAGTCTTAAAGAATAATATACGTATATTAATTAATAGCCTCTGTATAAGGATACCAATCCATGCAGAGGTTATTCGCTCCCGAATTCTTTTCTAAGTTAGTTTCATCTACCTCAAAAGTTAATATTTCCTCAATAGTCAACTCGTCTTTGTCTTTAATTTTATTCTCCATTTTTCTATCAGCTCATTCTTAATAAAATCAAGAATTTCCTTTCCTTTTGCTAATCGTTTTTTCTTTGTTTCTTCTAATTCCTTAATCTTAGCAGGGCTAGATTCAATATCCTCTCTATCATAATCAGTCCATCTAAACCCTTGTCTTTTGAAATAGGCAATTCCTTCCGGAATGCTCTTAAAGTAGCCCCTGGATGGCATTGAAGTGTCGCAAGGGCAAACGGTAGTGGATGTTTCTTTAGATAAGGTATCTTCAATATTCAAAGATTCAGTATCCTTACAAAAAGCACAATCGCAAGATTTTGGTATAAACTCATTATTAGCCAGCATCTTTTGATACTCTAGTTCCCTGTATTTGTTTATTATAATGGGATATGGCGGAAACTTAAGTTGAGTATCCTCAATCCATACAAATGTTTGTTTAAGGAGACCTACGTCAGGCTTTAAGTTTAGTAGTTTATATCTCAATCTGCCATACATCTTTCTATTAGACTCCCAATGCATAGGCTTATTAAAAAACTCAAACAAATCAGCTAGCAGGTTTTCGGTATCACAGTTATCCTCTCCTTCCAACTGTTGTTTTCTAGACGGCGGAAAATAATCGTTAGTCATACGAACTCCTTTCTTTTATCCTAGCCAATTACTCATCTTGAACCTCCTTTAAAAGCGCATTCATTTCCACCCGTATCTCTTCTTGTAGTTGCATATATGGCTTAGCTTTAAACGCAACAACTACCATTGCTACTAATGCGCCCATCAGAACTATCATGCAGGTTAGAATCATTAGCTCGCCCACTACGTCAGTAACCTTTGATATCTTATTGCTTTGTGTGTCCCTCTTAGGTTTCAAACTTTCCATTTAAATCTCCTTACCTTTTGTTAGGGGTTTTAGTTTCTATTTGGACAAAACTTCCAGGCAATATTAAAACTGAACCCAAAGCCACAGCCTTTTCTTTTGCGAGTTGGAATATATCCTTGTAATGCAATTTCTGATCCATTCCTTCTTCTATTGCCTGTTTAGCATAATATTCGCATGTGACGAGGTTATGTAGTTCCATTTGGTTTAACATATCTCTAAATCTATGATTAATCTTTTCATTTTTTTCTATCAAACCTAATGCTTTATATTGGAGAGTTGTGATATTTGCATAATAGAACCCGGCGTTTTCAGATGCGCCTTGTGCGATTGCGTATTCTATAAACTCTTTAATTTTGTCAGTTAACACGGAGCGAAGGGCTTTCCCTTGTTCTCTTTCTCTAATCCATTCCTGATTCTTCTGCCTTAATAAGGTTTGTTCCATTTGAAGAAACGCCTCAACAATTAAATCTCTGGCCATTATTGATTTCGTTCCTCTGCATTTCATGGACACTAACAAGAAAGCCTTTTTGTCCATTTCAAAATATCGGTATTCTTGACCTCTGTATTTATCTGTTTTCTCAATAAGCATGGGTTCTTTCAAAGAACCCTTGCATTCCTGGTATTCTTTTTTTATTTGGTTGATTATGCGGACCATGTATATGTGTTTTTTTCCAAATATGGATGCAAGTATTTTTGTGTCGGTGTAGATTACGCTTTTTTTCACGAAAACTAATTCATTGTTCATAGTCGAGCCCTCCAAGATTAAATTTTATGAGTATATAATTACATCTCTTCATCATCACTGTCAATAAATTTACATTGCCACAAGAAAGCGTCTTCGCCTCTAAAGCGCATCGCTAGATGAGAATAGAAATGCCTATCCATAAGATAGTAGGTGTGGAGTTGTCCCTTCGTTGTCGTTTCCTTTTTCCAGCAAAATCACTGATGAGTTTTTTAATCATTCTCACAACATACGCGTGTTTCTTCTTATAACAATCCGCAACCATTCGACTGTCACAGGCTATTTTCTTTCCATTAATAACTACTAATTTAACATCCATAATAAACCTCCATGATTAGGATGCAATAACAATACTCATCATGAGGCCCCTTGTCAGGAGGGCGGTCCCCCCCCTTTTTTTTTTAATATTCTAAAGGTGTCGAAATCGACACCTTTTCTTATAGCTGTTCAATTTCCACGGTCATGAAGCAGGAAGCTTCCATCTTTGATGTATTTATCATTTTCAAAGCAGAGTCCCTCGAGGCTATCAGCCACGCCCTTGAAGATATTATCCCCATCCGCGTTAGTTCTGCCGGTAACTGTAATCCTAAGTCTAATAGGAACAGCAAATAAGAAGTCCTTACTACCTGCTGATAGATTTGGTATCGCTTGTATTGAGTCGAGACATATTTCTGCTTTTGAGTTGTCCTTACGCAGGGTATGGGACATCCTGGCACTAGGAAGCGAACTACTCTTTTTTGTAAGTCTTCTTTCGATTCTACCTTTTTTAAATTCCGCATATTCATCCTCAGTCCAATTCATATTCTTCAACAACCCTTTGATAAATAAAGAACGCAGCGTCACTAGTGTAAGGAACCCATTTTAAAAAATACCATTCAAGGGCGTTATTCTTAACCCATCTGGCAAATTTCCTGTGTCGGATATGTTTGCCGGTACTAGAATTGTTATCCGTATCGGATGAATAAATAATCACGAACTTATCCGAGCTATCAAAAAGAAGTTGCATATAACTCTCAAACTCTTCATCTGATGTGATATGGTAAATGACATCAATTGAAAGGCCTAGATCAGCCGATTCAATAGAATTTCCTGGTTTGGGCATTAGCTTAAAGCTCATCTTTTCCTTATGCGCATATCTACATTTATTATAATTAATGACGATTTTGCTAATGTCATAACCTGTATATGCTAAACAAAAGAACTTAGAGGCAATCACTGCATCACCACATCCAAAATCATTAATTGAGCCCAGGTTATTTCTAACTACAAATTCTTGTATAAATTCAAGTTTAAATAAGGCATCCGCATTTTTTAGATCATGGCCTGAATTACCACCGATTCTATAGCGGTTGTTCCAATATCTCTTTGCACTAAAAAGAAAATTCCTTTTAATATAGGATATTAAATAATCGATTAATTTTCTCATAATTCCTCTCCTATTTAAAAGTAACAATTATAGTATTTGTGGTCAGGATCTGTACGCGCGTCATAGTTATTATGGTCGCTCAAATCCTCATCGAATCTTGTAGCTTTTTGTTCATCAGTCATATCAACCCATTTTAAGTTAGCTGGTAATTGGTCATTATCCATAACTCAATTCTCCTTTAAGGCTTCTTCTGCAAGTCTCTTTAAGATTTTCAAGTCGGGGTTACTGGTTCTAACCAGCATCTCAATGGAATCCGGTTCAAACTTCTTTGATAGGAGTTTATTGCATAATGATTCTAATGGCTCGTCAGTCATCTTAGTTATCAATTCAAGAAACATGAACTCCTTAAACCTCATTGAGACAAACATTGCCTCTAAATGACTAGCGGGTTCATTTGTAGCTAGAGCAAACCTATTCATAGATAATAAATGGAGTGCATTATCAAAATATTTCTTCTTATCATTCATTCCTATCCCTCCTGATAGTTGGCTTTAGTAGGTAGTTTTGGGCCTTTCCAGAATAAAGGGTCCCCTTGCTTAAACGGTAACCAAGCCGCCCAAGCACATTCCTTATCTTTACATTTGAAGTCGGGGCCGTTCTCGTATTTCTTATCTTTTCTGTTATCCCATGTATCCTTACCACAATTCTCACATTTACTGTTTAGGTACATATCTACATTAGCAGTAGCCTGTTGGGCCATGACTTGGGCGATTGGGAGCTGTTCTGCTATTTTCGCTTCCGGTTTAATATTAACTTTATTCTCCACAGCCTTGGCTTTGCTATTAGCAAATTCATATAACCTTTCAGAACACCGAATAACCTTATCAAGTGAATCAGTCTCGACCTCATAAATTATATGCTCATAAGGACGTAGCGGTACCCTAATCTCACATTTAAACTTATCAGTTCCATCATTATCTAATGGCGCTATTACAGGTGCTACCCTATCTAATATCTCGTCAATCCCATTACCTCTATTTTCCATTTAAAACTCCTTCTATTTAAACTTCGTTCTTCAATCTATCTCTAATTCCGGAAAGCGTTTGATTAATTAGTAACTCCCCATCACTAAAAACAGCTTGTAATAAACCGTTTGATTCTTCAGCTAGAGTAACTTCTTCGTTTAAAGTTTTATCATTATTAACTCTAAGAAGCCCCCTTGCTGATTTTTTACAACCATTATCGGTAAGAGGGTCTTTATAGATAACAACCTTTTTCCCGTTTACCATTCCCCATGTAGCCTTCATAGCAAATCCAAATACGTCTCTTGTATTATATTGATAAGTATAAGAACCAATACCAAACACCACGTTGGTGGAAGCAAACCCTTTGGATTGCAATATGGAACAAATGGTATTAGCTCTGGCCATAGTAATGCTATCTCCATAAATCAAACCTATATGAGGGTCTAATTCTTTAAAACCCTTATCATTAACTTTTCCTCCAAACGTATCCCATAGTAGTTCCACGGCACCTTTATTCTCAGGATAACTAGGGGCTTCGGGGTCTCCACATAATATTTTAATAGGGTCTCCACTATCAGGGCGGATAACTAGTTTCCCATCCCTAGCAAGAATAGTATCTTTTAATATATCTAAATACTCATGAACCACTTTCCAGAAATTCCAGGTATCTGAAACAATAGATACAATGCCTTTAGGATATATTTCGGTTATTAAACGTTTAAATGTTTGTAGTTCATTGCCCTTTTCGCCAATGCTCATAACACTGTGTTCTGTTGCGGGAACAGAGCAAGCTATGAGTTCTTCATCCGAATTTGCATTATAATATTGTTCAAGAAAATCAATTGCGCTAATAGTATCTGTTCCTACAAACGAAAGTAAATGAGCAGCACTACTAATAGACGCTGATTCCATGCTAGATAACCCTCGCATTGAAAAATCATGTCCCTGGAAAGATACAAACTCCGGAGTGCTAGAAGTGGCTTTAGCAAATCTGTCTAATATCTTACGGTAGTTATAGGCTATGGTTGCAGAGGTCATTGCTTGCCAGAGCGAATTAGAAAGAAGGGTTTCCAGGAAATTCGTTACCCAATAAAATTCCTCTTTTGTATTTATGATAGTTAGGCAAGGAATCCCTATGGGACACAGCGTTCCTTCTGGTAACGCTTTTATTGTCACAGGTAAATAACCCAAATCGTGCAATTGTTCTATATGTTTCATATCTACAGCATCTTTACCCAATGAATTATCCATTCTTCTTTTATAGGCTGCTACTACCTCTGCTTTAGGTCTATTAAAGAATCCATCATTGAACCTATGAATTAGAAATTCTTTAATAAAATACTGGATGCCAAAAACAACGATTTTATCTATTCCAGGTAAGCGACTTTCCCTAGCTGTCCAGTTAGAATAAATAAATTCAGTGCCTTTTGGATACTGTGAAATGTGATCAGTTTTATAAAAGTCTGTCATACATAATGGGGGTATCATTTCATTTGTCCTTCCTTTGTGTAAATTTTATCAATCAGTCCATCAAATACTGCAATGCCTTTAGTAAAAAAACCATGTGTGACCATGAGGGTTATCTTCTTAACTAAATACCTCTTTTTTAGAATCTTTGCTATCTCGATAAAAGTCCGGCCACCATCGCAAATGTCATCAACAATAACGCATTCACTACTAACCTCAGTTGCAGTAGTATCAATAGCTATAATTTCACCTGTTTGTAAATCTCTTATCTTCTGAAATTGAACAATGCCATCAGGGCTAACTTTCTTAGCTAGCTCCACACATTTCTTATATGCACCTGCATCCGGACAAATTAGGGAGTAACCTTTTTTACCTTTTAACATTGGTGCGAATAATTGAGCTTGGGTTATTTCATTACAATTATTCAAAAGCGCTTTAGTTACCGGAGAATGTAAATCCTTAACAACTACTCGCTTAAATCCCAATGCATTTATTAAGTTACAAAAGACTTTAATAGATAACGATACACCAAAGCACATTATCCGATCTTGCCTGCTATAGGGCACATAATCCATATAAAGGGTTCCTACTTTTAAGCCATTCATCTGAATAGCATCCACTATAAGAAGTAATTCCATTACAGTGTCCGAACTCTCAAACTCAAAAGTAACATCAATCAAAGCTGAAGAGGTCTTAGTAATACGTACCCCAATTTCACCACCTGGAAAATGAATTGTCGTATGCAAAGCTCCACCGGATAATGTAATCATATTTTTACTCCTTACTAAATAGTTTAAAACAGCTCACTATCTTTTAACATTTGAGGTAGATACTTCCCTAATTCTTTAATGTTTTCTTCAGGCGTTTCTTTGTTCATAAACATCCGCGCTTCTGTCATATATTCATCCTGTTGAAATTCAGCAGCCCTAGCTAACATAGGCGTTAACATCCAGCCCCTTCCCATAGGGGTAATTTTAAACGCTATATTAGAATTACTCATTTCCAAGCCCTCCTAGAAATTTCTTCATTGCCTTTGCAATACTCTAGGGCAATTTTTTCATATGAGGTTTCGGAATTTGCCATCCTAATCGCTCCCCCACATTTGCCAATCATCAATAACTAAAAACTTATCGCTAGATAACCCTAACATTTCACATTCTCTAATACGGGATTTCTTGTATTCGTCGTACTTCTTTTCTATTGTTGGCTCAATTCTAGGTGCTTTCGCCGAAACATGTAATACCGCGCTTTTCTTTACCTGAATATTAGATAAAGGCTCCCTGTTTGACGTATGATTAATCTTAACCGAATCAATTTTAATTACCATTATTAATCTCCTTTATTTTTTAGATATTACTGTCGTAATAAACTCCTTTCATTTAATTAATCTCGTTTATCCTGATTTTCCATAAACTCCTCAAATACTAATCTTGCAATCTCATACTCCTCGGGGGTGATGTTGAACTTAAAATCTAAGAACATAGCAAAGTCCTTTTCTGTATTGTTTAGAGTTTTGATAACCAAGTCAAGGTCATATGGGCATAAAGTCAAGTTTTCAATCCCTAACTTTGCATATAAAAGTATTTTTCTTTCTATAGTAGGAATAGTTTCGTAAATAGTAGGAATACACTTGGCCCAGTTAGATGCTGAATACTGCCTATCCTGTACGAACTTATTAGCAAGTCTCAAACAAATCACCAGATACCAGAGGACTGTCCTCTCATTTAATTCCAAGGGTTTCTTCTTTAGCGATTTATACGTATATTGCATACGATTGAAGTAAATATAAGCGACTAATATATCCGGATCATTAACCAAGCATAAAAGATCATTGGCAAGCCCTTCCAGTTTATCTCTAACTTTACTAAATTCTTTAAAGTTATGATCTTCTACATGTTTCCTTATGGAAGTTTCCAGGGCAGCACGCACTTGTATTTTGATTCTCAATTTAGTCAACTTAGAAGGATTATTTAATTTGCTTATCCGTCTATTTGTTTCCTCAATAATAGAGTCTTCTAAATCATCAAAATGAGGAATTGGCACCCCTACTCCCAAATTCTGAAGAAGATAAACACAGAACCAAGTAAGCCTTTGAGATTTCAAATGATCATCTGAAAAGCTAATTAATTTTCTCATTATATCCCTCCTTGTAACTTTTATTCAGGACGATATTGCTAATAGATACTTGACTTACACCAAATAGCTTTGCTAAAGCTGTTTGTGATAGTATGCCTTTCTTATACTCATCCCTTATATCTTTTACTTGTGTACTAGTTAATATTCTTCGCGTCAGTTTAATTAATCCTAGGCTATAATGGTGCAGCATGTTCTCGGAGACCGTGTACCATTTTAGGTTCTCTATTCTACTATCAGTTTTTACTCCATTGATATGATTCACTATTCTTTTGTTTTCCGGATTTGGTATATAAGCTTGAGCTACCAATCGGGCAACGATGAACGCTTTTGTTTTCCCTCCTTTATGCAAATCCACCGCAAAATAACCCTTTCGAATTGATTTCGGTTTCAAAAATATCCCGTTGTGTTTACATAGGCCACCTCGCCCGGGGGTCCACTGTTTAGGGTAAGACCAAACTTTCCCTTCTTCATTCACAGCATAAAGCTCTTTATAATCTGGAATGTCAATCATTTAATCTGACCCGCCATCTACCCCGCTAAACCAAAAATCACTAGTTTTTATTTCGTCCTCATAATCATAATAATATATTTGCTCTTGATTATCAGTCATTACAGTAAAAAATACTTGTCCCGGTTCAGGCACTGGTCGAGCTACTGCTGTAGCTATAACCCCTTGAAGAGTAACAAGCTGGCGTCTACAGCAAGGACACGTACTATTTTCTCTTAGCCATTCCATTAAATTGAGGGTTATAAACCCATTATGACAACAAGGTGTAATTGTATACGTGGCAGGACTCCTTCTAATGTCGGCACCACTAAACTCATCCAGGGTGATTGGGCAAACGAAAAAATGATCAGCACTTATTATCTTTTTCATCTCTTAACTCCTTCTGTAATCTAGTAGATGCATGCTGAAGAGCAGAATAACCTCGTTTAACAGCTTCTAAGACAACCTCTTTATCATTCCTTAGCCTAGTAGAGACATGCTGAAGAGCAGAATAACCTCGTTTAACAGCTTCTAAGACAACCTCTTTATCATTCCTTAGCCTAGTAGAGACATGCTGAAGAGCAGAACAACCTCGTTTAACAGCTTCTAAGACAACCTCTTTATCATTCTGGAGTCTAGTAGATGCAAACTGAAGCGCATATCCATCTTCATTAACAGCAGCTAGAACAACTTCTTTATCATTCTTCAGTTTAGTAGATGCAAACTGAAGCGCATATCCATCTTCATTAACAGCAGCTAGAACAACTTCTTTATCATTCCTTAGTTTGGGAGATGCTTGTATAAGCGCAAGGCCATATTGTTTGATATCTTCTAGTACTTCTTCTTTATTATCCCAATTCATTGCTTAAAACTCCTTTTGTAGTCTAGTCGATGCATAATTAATAGCAAGCCCTTGATCATTAACAGCAGCGAGTACTACTTCTCTATCATTCTGTAATCTAGTAGATGCATATTCAAGAGCAAGTCCATTTCGATTAACAGCAGCTAACACCACTTCTTTATCATTCTTTAGCTTAGTAGAGGAATATTGAAGCGTCCGTCCGTTTTCATTAACAGCAGCTAGAACAACGTCTCTGTCATTCTGTAGCTTAGTAGAAGTATGTTCAAGCCCAAACCCTGAGTTATTAACAGCAGCTAATACCACTTCTTTATCATCCTTCAGCTTAGTAGATGCATATTGAAGTGCATATCCATTTTGCTTAACAGCCGTTAGAACAATTTCCCTATCATTCTGGAGCTTGGTAGACGAATATTGAAGAGCATCCTCATCTTCATTAACCGCAGCTAGAACTACCTCTCTATCCTTCTGCAATCTAGTAGATGCATGATGAAGAGCAAACCCATCTTTCCTAACAACTTCTAAAACAAAATCTTTATTATTCTGTAGCTTCTTGGATGCATATTTAAGCGCATATCCGAAGCTCTTAACAGCAACGAGACCTACCTCTATATCATTCTGGAGTTTCTTAGAAGCATATTCAAGAGCAAGTCCATTTTCCATAACCGCAGCTAATACTTCTTCTTTATTATCCCAATTCATTACTTAGCTCCTTATAGAATTACTTCTTTTTTGGCCGACCCCTTTTAGGCTTATCTGATTTCAAATCTAAACCTATAGGTTTTACTTTTTTTCTATTAACTGATGTTTCAATTCCATCCACCTTAAAGCTTAATACCTCATATTCAAATGCTCCATGGCCGGCATTCCGCCATTGACCTATTCCCATATACTGACCGTAGTCCAGCATAGATAGAATTTCTTTTTCGTTTATCATACAGGGGATGGGGATTGTAATTGTCGCTTCAATTGTAGAACCCTCTGCGATCCTATCTGATTTTGCCAGCGATACTCGAGGGCCTTGAGCCGTTAGACATTGGAGAGGACGTTCACGAGGAGTGTCCATTAGGGGCTTATCAAAGAATAGCTTCCTAGGGCTAACAAAGACAAGATTATTAACCTTAGATCTTAAGTTTTTTATCCCTATGAAATCCTTATAAACATTAGCAGCATTCTTCAGAAATCCTTTTAATACATAATCAGCCAGGTAAGGTTTACCATCCTCACATTGGAAACCGGTCCAGCCCTTCTTTTCTTTTTCAGTTAATGCATCACCCGTAAGAGCGACCTCAAATTCCTCTTTAGTCTCTTTCCCTTTAGCTCGAGATTTTATGAACGTGTTAAATATGGATTCATCTTTAGGGAGTGACCCTAATATCTCATTAATAAAGGTCAATCGAATTTTGAGTTCTATCATAAGTACTTCCTTTCATAAACGCATAGTGCTTTCATCTTATATGTAAGTACACTATGCGTCCGTTTCTAAACCTAAACTTATCCTCGATCCATCTGCAAAAAGCCTTGCCGTACCTTGCTACACCTTACTAATCTATACCTACGCTATTCACCACCATACCAATACTGTGCTTAACAATACCTAACCACTGCCAGGCAGTACTCAACCATACTGTACCAATGCAGAGCCTTACTGGTCATAACTACACCGTAACTAAACGGCACTTAACTCTCACTTTACTTAACACTACTTAACTCAACTGTACCTATACATTACTGCTCTATGCCAAAACTGTGCCTTACCTATACGAAACTATACCCTGCCAATACTTAACATTACTTCTCTGTACCTATACCATTCTTTACCATACCTCAACTCTACATTACAAGACTCAACATTACAGTACCCATACTGTTCAATTCTTTACATTACCCCTACCCTACTTCACCGCACCATTACTTTATATACCCCCCCCTCGAGGGTCGATCCAGCGCGGAAGGACTATCTCGATCTTGACAGTATTATCCCAGTAACATATGATTGTGTCAATAGTATGTTATCGAGATAATATAGAATATAGGAAAAGGGGGAATTATGATTAATATAATTGATAGGTTACACCCGTTAATCGGGGATACGGATAAGCTCGAAGTTATTATGCACCCATCGGTGAGGCCGGAGTCTACACGGTTAATGGTTGTGGCGCAGATTAAATGTAAGCGATGTGGTAAAAGTTATTATCCTAAAGGAGATAAAATGCCTAAATTCTGTGCGAAATGTCACTCACCTTATTATATGAAAGAGAGGCAAAAATAAATGGAGAAAAACTTAAGACAGTTAGAGAGTGAAATAGAAATTTTAGTATCTAAGATGGACCAGATAAAATTGGAGCTGCAATCAGGTGAGTACAAATGTAATGAAACTGCTAAAGAATGTATTTTGACTCGTATACTGCCTGTCCAGCTGGAGCTGATGAAATTAGTTGATAGTGTTTATATGAGCCGAACTTTTTTTGATAAAAAGGGGAGTTTGGGGTGTTAGTGATTCCGGTGCCGTCTAAGGCGAGTCTTCAATTGCAGGCGGTTTCGGATGATTTGGGTAGCATAGTTGAAAAATTAGGGTTGATTGTAACGAGGTTAAACCAGGTAACTGCTGACATGCTGACGCAGCGGAGCAAGCGAGCATTGGAAGGGGAGCGTATAATAACGTTGGGTGAGCAGTTAAGTGAAGAAATAAAGAAATTCAAGGAGAGTAAAAGCGATGAGTAATTTTATATATCATAAGAAACAGATACCGGTTAACCTGGATCAGGTAGTTGAGCTTAGAATGTTCAATAATAATAGGCATCATCAATATCAGATAGAGTTCGAGCCGGCATATTCAGAGACTATTATATGGGAGGAGTGATACAGCTAAAGAGCGAAACGCTGTGTACGAGGAAATTAAATTGCTATATGTACAAGAAATTAATATTGAGGGATAGACCTTATAGTTTACTTTAATGGCGGATAAGTAAAGTAAGAATATTTATAGTTTACTTTAAAGCGGGAAAGTAAACTAAGGGGGTGTATGTGGGATGAACAAAGAGCAACTAAAGGAGTATAAGAGACGTTATCGGATAAAGCATAAGATAAGAATATCTGATTGTAATAAGCGGTACTATTTGAGGCATAGGGAGCGATTACTGGCAGATAGTAATGCTTGGTATCATATGAATAAAGATACGATTCGTATTAAGAGAAAAGAGCGGTTGCTTAAATTGATATTGGAAGAACGTTCTCAAACTGAAAAGTGAAAAACTTATTTCCTATCTAGTATAAATCCCAAAACGGGGCTTACCTCATACTTGGAGGGAAAAGATAAGCCCCTATTGATATACTACTCTAATTTTCTAGTATTGTTCTCAAACATTATCTCAAACTGGTCTAGGAGTTTCATTACCCCAGTAATCCCTTTTGGAGTGGAAATATCCCCGATGCTAAAAGATTCATCCCCGTCATAAAGTTTTTTAGACAGGTAATTGAGTATAGGACTGAACGTCGACATATTGAAATAATCAGCTATTCGCTCACAACGGGACATGACCTGCCACCTCAAGCCCCTAACTTCAGCAGATACTATAAACCCATAGACGTTACCAACTATATCGCTAGTTATATGGTTACTGCAAAATGGGCAAACTAGGCGGTAAACAGCTTTTAGGTCTGGTCTCTTATAAATTTCCAGCCCATTCTTTAACGTAGCCTCGACCCTTTTGCCGCAGGGCATACAAAATATCTCAG
>Ga0208904_1001493_pt1 | contig 15937 bp, 18 predicted proteins | sample AntAceMetag02UKB_FD_184774 | JGI IMG/M metagenome (GOLD analysis project Ga0208904, IMG submission 184774) | Saline lake microbial communities from Ace Lake, Antarctica - Antarctic Ace Lake Metagenome 02UKB (SPAdes) (version 2) | ecosystem: Environmental > Aquatic > Non-marine Saline and...
CTTATAGAAAGCATCCTTCCTCTTCTTATCGTATCTATCGGGGTGCATTATAATTTCTAATTCGGCTAGGTCATAAGCTAGGGTGTCGTGCAGGTTAGCCTCAAAGGCTGGGCTGTCCGTTGTCAGGTCGGTTTGTCTTTTCTCATACCAGATATGAATCCCGCTGGTTACTGCCGTTGTGGATGTCGGTCTTATAAAATAAGAATCTCTTTCAAATCTTACGAATGGTCTTGAAGTGTCAAATCCGTCGTTTACATCATCGAACTCTGAGTTCGGGTTTTCGTTTAAGTCATATACCTCGGCTGGTTTCCAAGTTAATCCGTCATAAGAAATCTCAGCCCTAATGGGTCTTAGCGTATCGGAAGCAAAGGCGTATTCTCCGTTGTACCCGTTATCTCCCGCCACAAGACCAGTTGTAGAAACTAAGTCCGTATAGGCTTCTTGTATGGCGTGGTTAAGGTCTTGTCTTACCTTCAAAATTTGAAGAGTCCTATGCCCATAAGCCGTGTTCAAATCAGCCAAAACATTAGTTGCACTTCCATCCAAAAATGTTGTTGCGCTTGTATTGGTAAGACGGTAAGTCTTCGTTAAAATTGCTGCGGTATTAATATATTTATGTATTATTACTAATAGCTACTTGCTAAATAATAGTAATAGTGTTAATTGTTATCCTTTTTTTCCCCCGATTCCTAGCCCAACTTGCAAGAAAGGCTAAGAATTAGAGGTGCAAGTTAATTATATATCTTTTGTATCACAAATTGTAGAATTGCATTAATTTTTTTATATTCCATTTAAATAGTTCTGCTGTGTTGTAGGCGTTCTTAATTATATCCTTCCCATATTCGCCTATTAAAACATCTTCTAGGCGTTTCTTTAAATATTCTTTGTCTCCCATATAACAGTTAAATCCATCCTTACAAAAATCATTACCCCCTGAGTTATAAGTCAATAGTAGCGAACCGCTTGCCATTGCTTCTAGGTGAGGCAATCCGAACCCTTCTGACTTAGAGCATTTAATCGTCACCTTACTCCGCTGGTAAATCTGCGGGATTATCTCCCTAGGTGCGTTGGTGAATAGTTCCCAATCGCCACCCCTTGTTTCTCTTCCCAACCATCCTATCTTAAAATTAGGGATTGATTGTGCTATTTCTATCGCATCGTCGATTCCTTTGTTGGGTTCGTTGTTTCCTTCTATCAAAATATCTATATCTCTATTCAAGTCGTGTTTATCAAAAAATCTTTTGTTTATTCCATTAGGTATTAAAGTGTAGTCACAACCAGTCCAGTCTCCAGCGTACTTACTTACTGCCATTATCTCCCAGTTAGGGTTTCTCCTAGCTACCCTGCAATCTTCTATCTCTTGACCCGATACGTTGCAATCCTCTATGCAGTCTTGAGAGAATTGAATCTTACGACCCTTGTATTTTTCTAGCATTGTTACTTGTGGATACCACACTGATACTATAATATCATCGTCTGTAAACTCTTCTAGCTTACTCATCGGATAAACTGGTACATCGTACTCTCCTAGTGGTGGTCCGTTTCCTACTATGAATGCGTCTATACCTTGCTCTCTTAATAGTTGGCAGTGTTCAAATGCTACTAGCACTCCTCCGCACACTATTACTAGATCCATAACATAAGCTATCTTAGTCTGTTCTAGTGATTTGGTAACGCTCTCTGAGTTGTTTAAATCCATACGCTTTGTTTTTATCTAATAAATCTATTCTACTTGATCCATGCTTTCTATATTTAAATAATGGCTCTTTGATATGTTTGAAGTTAAACCCAGCTTTTGCACACCTTAACCAGAATCCCCAATCTTCGTAGTGTTCTGTGTTATCGAATCCTCCTACTAACTCCCAACAATGTCTGTCTATTAAGGCACATGTACTAGGTACTACTTGCCACTTTCTCATCTCTTCTAGTGAATAATCTGGTTGAGCGTTTACAAAGTCTGTGTCTCCAAAGAATCTGATGTCTGTATAAACTATCTGATTATCTCCTAGTTCCTCTACACACCTTTGGATGTACATAGGCTCTATTTCATCGTCTGCATCCATGAATATAAGATAATCACCTGTTGCCATGACTGCTCCCTCGTTTCTTGCACAAGCTACACCTCCGTTAGATACGCATTTTAGTGTGACATCGTATTTAGAAATTACTGCCTTTGAGTTGTCGTGACTTCCATCGTCTATAACTATAATCTCATGTACTCCATAGGTTTGTTTCTGTATTGACTCTATCGCTTGTCCTACAAACTGTGCGTATTGGAAATTTGGAATGATAACTGAAACTTTAGGTAATGCTTTCGGTAATTCAAATGGAGTTTCCATTGGTTTGATGTCATACCGTCCACTCACCCATTGATTCAGTCTAGTTGTCTCTTTTAATCTGTTCTCATCCCACTTATGGTTTACCTCATTATATCTGTACCATTTCTTGTATTCGTAGTTGTATCCTTTAGTTCTAGCAAGATGGTAATACTTCACTGGTAATATTGGTTGGACTGGGTTTTCAAAGGATTTGTCTTGCATGTTGTCGTACTCTAGGAAAGGTCTGTGTTTGAATATTCCTCTCTTAACTTTAGTCATATCATTCGGTAGCATTCCATCGTATCTGTCTACAACTTCTCTCTTATAGAGTCTATCTGGGTAATGCTCAAAATTGTCCTGTACGTACCCATTTCTCCAACTTAGTTGATTATACCCGACTCGGAAGCTTATAGCCCCCTTAGAGTAATTTACAGCCTCCATAATGGATATACACGCATCCTTTTCGTAGTACTCATCTGCATCTACCTGCCAGATCCACTCTTCGGTTGCTTGGTCTAGTGAAAACTGTCTCAACGCTCCCTGATCGTTAGTTTCAGGATAGTCGAATATCTTTATCTTGTCGTTTTTAATGTTCTCTACTATCTCTCTTGTCTTATCTATTGAGCAGTTATCTACAAATATAACTTCTGTAACATAAGGCAATATTCTTTCAATACACCCTTTAATAAATAGTTCTTCGTTTTTAGCTACTACTAAGGCTGATATCATTTTGTTAATCTTACATGTACTTGTTTATGGTTGACGTGAGGCTCTATCGCACTACTTACTAATATAAACTGTTTCATCTCCATTTCTTTTCCGTATGGGTTAGCGTAGAAGTTCATAAATGAGTTTTCATTAAAGAACCTGCAATGCTCTATACATTCTACTGCTGATTCACTATGCCAATAAGGTACTGTTATATCAAATGTTCCTCCATCTTCTAACAAGTCATATAGTCCATTCATTATTCCCTTTAAAACCTTTCCACTCTCTATATGCTCAAATATATGGTGAGCCTCTATGTAATTAAACTTTCCCTCTAATTCTGGTAGCCCATCGTTTATATCATGGTGTATATCTGACCACTCCTTAACGACATCTATTCTTATCTTATCTTCCTCGTGTATTGATCCTGGTCCCTCTCCTAGTATTAGTCGCATATTTCTTTTAGATAATCTCTCCACCTATGGATGTAAAGATGATCTTTTAATATTCTTTCTTTAGCTTTTAACATAAATGGTTCTCTTTTCTCTGGTCTCTCTGTGAAGTTCTTAACCATTGATCTGAATGTTGCTCTATCCTTAGCGTATGGTATTTCCTCTTCTGTGAAGAAATCTCTCACTATTGGGTTATCATCTGATATTGAGAAACCTCCACTTAAGATAACTTGGAATATTCTTTCGTTAATCATGTATCCAGGTATCTGAGTGAAGTCGCACACTAGGTTCTTCTGGAAATCTCCATGCAAATTAGGAGATACTATCGCTGATTTATAATAATTCTTACAATCTTCAAATGGTGAGCGTATCTTTGATACCTTAGCGTAGTCTAACCACTCTTCTGCTCTCTCTGGAAATGTATTACCGATAAATATAGTTTCAGGACAATCTATCTTAACTCCCTCTACATTACACTTGTGACATCCTGCGTGAGGTAAGTAGTAGAGTTTCTTATTCTTCTTTTCTAGCATCTCTTGTCCGTAGTCGAACATCTTTCCTTGCCACTGTGTATGAAAATAATCTGCTTCTATCTCTGCTATCTTAGGCATACCGTATTTCCTATGTGGTAGGAAATGTCCTAACCAGCATATCCACTTAGCATTAGTGTGTCTTTTGTGCGGTCTTAGAGCGTACCACCATTCTGACTGGAACATTAGGAAGTCTGCATCGTCTGGTGGGCTATCCTCTAGATTAAGCATTCCTCCGTTCTCATGCCCTAGTTCTTCTAGGGCGTGTAAATGATGCCAAAGTACTAAGCTTCCTCCGTTTCTATCTGCTAGGTCTTTTCTGCAACAATATGCATAAAATTTCATATTAGTTTTTCTTTCCAAGTAATCGGTGCTTTATCTAATAAATCTATCTCTAATTCTTCTAAATATTTAGGTTCTCTATATCCTATCTTCTTAGCCCATTCTATCGTTTTCTTTATTCCCTCTTCTAGTGAGGTAGTATCTTTGAATCCCAGTAGTCTCTGTGACTTCTCTGTTGAGCTGTAAGCCTCCTTAACCTCTGTTGGTCTGTCTTCTACATGTTCGCACTTATCTGATATAAAGGCTGCTAGTTCGTTTATAGTAAATTCCTGTCCAGCTCCTAGGTTTATGATCTCATTCTTAATGTCCATTGCTTTAATCATCGGGTCAACCATATCTCCTATGTAACTAAAGGCTCTCTTCTGCTTTCCATCTCCGTATATATATAATGATTTATCTTGTAACATCCTATTTATAAAAATTCCTACTACGTTTCGGTATGGATCATCTAGTCTCTGTCTCTCTCCGTATACATTATGAGGTCTTATTATACAATATTCAAATCCATGTATCTTAGAAAGTATCTCAGTAGTCTCTTCCATCATTCTTTTAGCTTGTCCGTACACATCTACTGGCTTTCTATCGTAATATTCTAAAAAAGGTGGTGTATTCTCTCCATATACGCTCATTGAGCTAAATAATACTATCTTTTTGCCTCCATTCTTTAAAAAAGGTATCAAAATGTTCATATAAGCGTTCAGATTGTTCTCTACTGCTGATGTTGGAGTGAATTGACTTCTGCCCTCTGTTGCGTCTGCTGCTAAATGGTAAAGAACTTCTGGGCTATGCTTTCTACAAATATACTCCATTGTAGTCTTATCATTCAAATTCTCTATGTAATCTTTGCACTCAGGGTTAGAGTTCTCTTCGCTTCCTCCTGATAGGTTATCTATTCCAATAACATCATGCTCACTAACCAATGCGTCAACTATGTGACTTCCTAAGAATCCTAAATGTCCTGTTACTAAGATTTTCATATCAATTCCATTATTTCTTTTATAGAATACCTTTCAACATTATCTGAAAATAATATACCATCCATTGTTTCACTTTGATTCTCTCCTCCTCGGTTTCCTATTGTTTCTACTTTAAAATCTCCATACATTTCTTTCAATGCAATTACTATGTCTCCCATTCTCATTGCCTTCATCCTTGGTATATAAGGAGTCGAGTCTTTAGCTTTTGCTATACATTCAAATATAAGGTCTACTGCTTCGTCAACAGTCCAGAAGAACCTCGTCATATCTGGGTCTGTTATTTTTATACCTTCTCCTTTCTTAATATTTGGAATCCATTTTGTTATAAAAGAACCTGTGCTTTTCCAGACATTGCCATAACGGACAACTCTGTATTTAGTTTCTTGATTTATCATCTCGGCTTCTTTGATTAGCTTTTCTCCCAGAAACTTAGTTGCTCCATAAACACCATTTACTTGTGCAGCTTTATCAGTGGAAATCATTATAAAGGTTTTTGGTCTTTCGTTCAGGCTTTCAACCAGCAAATTAAGAGTTCCTATAACATTAGACTGAATACACTCAAAGGGTTGTTTTTCAGCTAAATCAACGTGTTTCATAGCTGCTAGATGATAGACTTCATCAATTCCCTTCATAGCTTTTTTGACTATCCATTCCTGTGATATATCTCCCGTAATAATCTCAATATCCGGATATTTCTGCTTCAATTTAATTAGCTTTCCTTCGTTGCGGTCAACTACTCTAATATCTCCTTTCAATCTTGGGAGTAATGATTCAGCTAAGAAGCCAGTAGCTCCAGAAACTAAAATCTTCATAGGCTTTTATAAAACTTTTTAATTGATTTATCTTTCTCTATGTTGTATTTGTCTAAAATTACTTCCTTAGCGTTTTTTACTAACTCTTCTCGTTTCTCCTTGCTTTCTATTAAGTTAGACAAGTGTTTCACCCATTGTCCAGTCGTACTGGCTAGATAACCCGTCTTTCCGTTCTTTATTGAGTATTCGTAAGGATACACTTTGCTAGCCACTACCGCTGCTCCACTCATGCTTGATTCCATCCATTTAATGTTTGAATTGTGGCTTATGAATCCGTTAGCTAAATAATAATGTTTCTCGTCTACCTCTATATCAAATACATCAGCGTTACCATATTCTATTTTAGCGACAGTTTCAGTCCATTCGTATTTCTTAAATGCATTACTATGTTTTTTACTCATTATTATTCTAAGTTTTTTTCTTTTCTTATCAGAAATAAATCCTATCTTTTTTTCAAACAACTCCGCACCTTCTCTTCCAATCGATAGTGTATAGTAATATTTTGCATAAGTCTTATTGTATCTAGCAAATACTTTTGATTTTATTCCAAATCCTAGGAGAATAAACTGAACGTCGTTTGCCAACTCCTCGCTTTTACTTGTAAATGAAACTCCCGAATTTGCTACACATCCATCCGCTTCAAATAATCCACTTAGGAAATTAGCTATTACTGTTTTAGGAGAATTAAAGATTATCTCTGGTATCTTAAACACTTTTCCATTAGCCCCTGTAAAACCAATATACTCGAACACATTTCTTAGGTTTCTGCTATTAGCTATAACATCAACACCTTTACCGAGTTTCGTTTCTGGATTTCCCTCTTTGTGCGTGTTTTTCTTTTTAACTTGTTTTGTTCTCATTCCTATCCCGTGAAATAAGTTTTCGCATAATTCTATAATGTCAGGATAATCCGTAGAACAAGAAATTCCAACCCTATTAAATCCGTGCATACATCCATCCCCGAATAGTATTCCCAATAACATTCCCCATTTTTCATTAATAACTATTCTTGGCAACATTTTCTCATCTGCTTTTTCAAAAATATCTTGTCTGATTGCTTTTGTTAATAATAATGGATATTTAATGGACTGATATTCTTTTTGCTTGATGTCGAATTCTTCAATTTTAACCTTAGTTCCTACATTGATATCAGCAAAACTAACCCAACCGTCTATTCCCATTATTTTGTGATTTTCAGTTCCCTCAACCGCATATCCGCTTTCTGTCGTTATTTTTATTGTTGGTTGTTTGGAATAGTTAAATAATTCTATAACCTTCCGCTTTCCATTGCTTAATAAGACACTATCACCCACTTTTATTTTCTCTATTGGTATTATTCCGTTAGGAGTAACCACTTTTGTTCCAGCTACCACACACTTGCATCTGTTAAACGCATTATCCTCTAGCGGGCATATTGATATATCGAATGATAGTTCGGTTAACCTTTTGGGGTAGTCTGAGAATTTTACCCCCCAGTGGTGTATAGGCTTAAAATCAAATACCTGCAAATCTGAACCGAATATGATTATCTCTATCTTATCTTTGTACTTAGCCTTAATCTTATTGAGGGCGTCCTTTATGACTTTTACATCTGGATAGTGAGTATGTGAGTAAATCCAGCCTATTTTTATCTTGTCGTGCTTCTTTCTTTTAAACTTCCAGTCTTTTGGGTTAATCAGGTTCGGCAAGACTGTTACATCGTTATACTTTTTAAGCAAATTCCTCAGTGGTTCTGTCGATACTGTAACCGCATCGGCAGCTTTGACCATCTCTATTGTCCACAATCCTCTCTTAGCGTGGGATTGTATGTCCTCATCTGTATCTAAAATTATACTATCTTCTGGTATCTGCCATATATTATCATCTATGTCTACGACTATCTTGGCTTTGTTTTTATCCCTTATCCAAAACAATATGTTGGCTGTATTGAAATCTTCTATGTACTTTATAACAAACACATCGGCTTTTTGCTTAAAACGTTTAGCTAAGTCTTCGCTGCTAATCTCCTCATTCTTATTAAGTAGTGAGCCGAAACCGCTCTTAAAGCATCTCATAGTCTTTCCTCCAACCTTACTTAGTGGTCTTACTATCCTATATCCAGTTACAGCTCCTTTTCTCGGTAGAAGTCCTAGTATTTTCATAATTGTTTTCGAACCTTCGGGCTTAGCGGTTCGAAGTGCCAGCCCGAGGAACAATTAAAACTTAATTTAATTAGTTAGCTATATGCATATCAAGGAATCTAGAACGATTTTTGTAAAAAGTCTTAGTTCCCCATACGGACAATACCTTAACGATATCTCCGAATTTCAGTGGGTCTCTGTCAGATTGTACAGTCGGTGCAATTTGCATAGCTATATCAATCATTTTAGAGCGTCCAATGTAAACGTGAGTTCTCGTGTTGGTAGTGATGTCCAAGTTGTTTGAAACATAAATCTTAAATCCGATGAATGTTCCAGCATAACCATTCTTAAAAGCTGATTGGGCTAGGTCAAGACCTACTCCAGTAGCTTTTTGCTCAATGATAGATGCAATAGTCGGGGTTACAACAGCAATGAGGTCTCCGTTATCTTCTACGTTGTTAGTAGCCAATTTAGCTCTGGCCTTAGAAAATACTTCGATAACATTGGTAATCGTAAGGGCGATAGTAGCCCCATTAGCTCCTCCACCAGAGATGTCTCCAGCGTCGAAAGTATCGGTAGCTAGGATAGTTTCAGCAAGGATGTCTCCATCAATTTGATTCTTGATAGCATACATTTGCTCTGTCATAGCTTCCATTTGGGTAGCATACTTGTTTTGTCGTTTGTCGATAGCATCTAAATAAATAGATGATTCATATTGCTGGTCAACTGTCAGGTATTCATCAGTTGTAGCAAGTGTTTGTACTGTTACGTCAGTTCCTTTGACATAAGCAGTGGTTGTTAACTGTCCCAAAATTGGCACGTGGACTGTGTCACCAACTGAAAGATATTTCTTCAGTTTAGTTCGAGCAATTTCCATTCCAACAAGATTCTTATAAAGATTCTCTTGGATGAAGTCCGCCCAAAGTTCTGGTGTAAAATTTGAGACTGTGTTTGTGTACGGCATTTTTTAATGTTCTAATCGGTGTTGTTCGTTTCTTTTTCAGCTTGAGCCTTTATCCACTCAACTTTTTGAGCTGGCGTAAGCTTGTGAATATCTTCTTCTTTAATAGATGATACTTTTTTAGAAAAATCAACGTCGTTAGAAGGTTTACTTATTTTCGATTTTGATTCTTCCTCAACCTTCTTTTCCTCGGCTCTGGCTTTGGCTTCACCCTTTAAATAGGTAGAGCTTTCATAGAGTTCGAAAGGGTCTTTGCCAACTTCTTTGGCAGTCTTTTCTACCTCTTCCCAGATTCCTTGAGCTTCGGGATTTGCCTTGAAGTAAAGATTCTTAATGACTGAGTTAATATCAGCTTTCTTTTCTTCTTTGGGTTCATCCTTGCTCTCCCGACCTTTGTCAGAAAAGGCCTTAGCCATTCCTTTCGTAAGGTCAGCAACTTGTTTTTTAAGTTCAGATATCTCATCTGATTTATCTTCTGGCTCTTCTTGCGAATCGTCCTCGAAGATATTTTCCAAGTCTTCCGAGTCCTCTGATTCGCTTTCAGCAGTAGGTTTAGTTTTCACTTCCTCCTCCTGAGTTAGGTCTTCTTTGGGCATAATGTTAAGGGTTATTATCTACCCACCATCTCTTAAATGAGATGACTTAATGAGCAGAATCAGAACCCCTAATTTATAAGTTCTGAAAGTATTTTCTCTAAGACAGTTCTCGCCATCTTAGTTTGCATAACTATTTTCCCCACTTCCTCTAGGTTATTAAAGTCTGCGTTGGGTATGTTTCTTAAGTCTGTTAGTTGGTCTATGTTCTTCTTGATTATTCCGTCAATAACATAATCTTGGAATCTTTTGTTCCTTCTCAATCCGTCGATATAAGAATCCCTGACTAGGTCTTTCTTATTCTTTATCTCACTAGCTATCTTTTCTTGTTCTTTTTTATCTGCGTCACATTTTACTATTTTCATAATATTGGATTAGCTTCCATTAAAGCTTCTTGGTTATTATCCTGCGACATTGGTTGTGGGGCATTGACTCCAGCTGCCTCAGCCATAGCTCGTTCTCTCATAGCCTCTACCTCTCTGGTCTTTTCTTCCATTGATTTCTCATATCGAGCTGGGTTTAGGTCCATAAGCTCTAGTATCTCATCGTCTACAGCCTCTCTTGATCCTGTAAAGCTAGGGTCATTCTTTAGTGCTGTTAGGTTCTGGACTTTAATATTCTTATCAAATCCTTCGTTGGTTACATAAAATTCAATAAAGTATTCTAGTCCCTTGATTAGTTCTTTCTTGAGTTCTGGGAATCTCATATCACCGTGTGCCTTATGGTCAGACATAAGCTTATCCTTAAGAGCTTTGTATTCTTCTTCTCCTGGGTACATCCCAGTTTCATCCTTAATCCTTGCGAACTCTGCATTGACTAGGTTGTCTACAAACATCTTATCTAATTCTTGAAGTTCTTTTGGGTCTCCGCTTATAGCTATGATTTCCTTTTCTGTTATTTCATTTATAATGTCTTCAAAGTATCCGTTAGAGAATAGCCCCACTAGGAAGTGGTGCATTTGCTCTCTTACGAAGTCATAGGTGGTTTGTTGTATCTGTTTGTTGATAACAGCTTCTGTCGCTGTGCTGGACGGTAGGTCTTCTCCGGCCGCTACGGCTTGTATTCCCATTATCAATCTAGCTAATTCGTAAAGCTTATCTACTGTTGTTATGAACTCATTAGTCTTAGTGTCGATAACAAGTCTTTGCATATCTTCTCCAACATCCATTGAGAGTACATCTCCTGTCTCTAGGTTATCTAGGAAGTTCTGGGTTAGTGAGTTTGAGGAGTTAGTGTATTTGTGTACGAATATACCCCTTAAATCAAGTATATCTTTCTTTCTCTTAAGGTTGTATTGCTCATTGTAATGTTCTTCCACCCCAGCCAGAAGCTCTCCGCATCCCATTCCTATCCATCTGCCAGGGCAATCAAAGAAGTCTACCTGCTCATAGGGGAATACTTCTTCCATCTCTCCTAGTTTCTTTATGTCTTTTTTAGATTTTCTTTTTCTTTTATAAGGAGTTATGAAAGTATCCAGTAGTAAGTATGGACTCCAGTCTTCTGTTCCCCGGTAATCATCTGGCTTGTAGTCTTCTCTGTCTAGGTGTTTCTTGCACACCTTATGCACTTTCTTATATATCTCTTCCCAAGTCCAGAACTCTACTATTTTAAATAGATTCTCTCCCTTCTCTTGCATTTGTTCCCATAGGTCTTCTATCTCCTTCCAATTGTCCTTAAAGTCTTCCTTGAAAACCATCATCTGGTCATAGGTATAAAAAATAGACTCCGCATGGCTTCTGTTTTGCGGGTCTTTTATATGTGGCTGAGTTATATAGTTCCTTAGGTCTACTATCTCAACACTTCCGTTTACTCTCTTGGATACTGAGCTACCGAACCATACCATCTGTTGCATAGCGTCATCAATGAACATCCCGAACTTTGTTTTGTTTAAATGACTCCTAACTGCCATCTTGAGCAGTTGAAGGACTGGTATCATCTTCCCGTTGAGGCTTCTCATTTGCATATCCTTTAGGTCTATATCTGAAGCCATTATAATAGTCCGATAGATAACCCATATAATATTATAGAATATCTTTTCTAAACCACTAGAGTCTAAGGATTCTTGATACTTTGAGTTGTATAGCCTATATGATTCGTTTATAACATCTCTTTGATTATATGAAACACCAGGCGATACTTCTACCTCCATATTTTCATTATCCGCTATGAATTGTTTTATATCTTGCATAATGTTTATTTATATGAAACTGGTTTTTTAAGTCCACTTAATATTGGTTGTTGTTTTTTTGGCTGATATTCACTCAGTCCGTAACGTACAGCATCCATAGCATCTGATAGGAAGTGATCTGGTTCGTTAAGTATCTTTCCGTCCTTGTCTATCTTCCACATATAATTCCTGTATGCCTTTATGACATTGATACTTCTTTTAGTCACGCTTATTCTTTGGTCTTGAACAAATTGTATTCCTTGATTGACTGAGCCTTGTCCTTTTAATGCTCCTTGGATATTTACTCCGTAGCTCATTATCTCATCGATACTCTTAGGTTCTGTTGAGTCTGCTAGAACTAAAGCCTTATCTTTGTTATTGAAAATATCTGCTATTTGTTTGTTTGATAATCCTTTTTGGTGTGTTATTTCATCTATTATGAACCCTCCGTTGTATCTGTAGATGGCTACTATGCTTGTGGGGTCGTTAGAATAGCCGAAATCTTGCCCATATCTCTCTAATCTAGCTTCGTGGGGTATTTCGTCTATAATCAACCAGTCATTATAAATCTTTCCTTCTACCTCTCCAAGCTGTCCTAGTCCGTATACTTGCCACCAACCTTTTCTGTCCTTTCGTTGCTCGATTGATTTAACTGTTTCTATATCTAAAGCCTCGTTGTCCTTATATGTTAAAACTAATTCTTCTACATCATCTCTCTTTCCCTTGAGTTCATTGTAATACCAGAATTCATTTGTAGGATTCCAGTCAAGGAATACTAATTCTCTTGTTCTAACCTCTAGTTCTTCAAAGGCGTTAAAAGAAATGTTGTTTGCCTCGTTTATAAAAAGTCTATCTCTTCTTCCTCCTCTAAGCTTATCTGCTTGATCCGCCCCAAAGAATTCTATCTGTGAACCTGTTTCAAATGTATATATGGCATCGGTACTCATCCAACTCTTTTCTTTCCAGTATTTGTGAACTTTCAATATGTTCTTGAAATCTCTGATAGCTCCCTTCTTTAAGTGTGGCATTGATTCTGATACTATGGAAGTAAGCTTAGCTGTTGTATCTGATTGAGCGCTGGCTATTAAATATAATAGAATACTTATTGTCTTACTAGCCGAAGTTCCTCCAGGTATCGCCCTGATTCTTTTATTGAGCTTCTTTATCTTTGTTGTCGCACTGGTTTGATAAAACATCTATTATTGGAGCTTGTATTGGCTTATCATCACTCGTTATATCTAATCTCTTTTTAATATCCATTATATACTCCATAAACTGTTGGATACTTGTATCATTTCCGCTTTCTGCCTTTTGTCCAAGTTTATCCATCACTTCTGGCAATCTTCTTTTGGCTTGTTTAAAACATAATTCAATAATCTTCTTTTGGTTGACCTCTCTGGAAATCGTTTCATAATATGTGCTTGTCGCTATACTGTATTGTTTAACAAACTCTAGTGTAGTCTTTGGTTCTCTTAAGCTTTTCGGTAGTGCTTCTCTTATAATTGCTTCTTCGAGCCAATCCTTCTTTTGTTCAACTCCTCCAATGCTCTCCTCACCCTCAATAGCTCCACCGTATGTTGAGCTATCTTTTCCTTCTTGGGGATTATATGTTGATTCATTCATTTTTTATTCTCTCGAGGCATTGCGACCGTAGGGGCCTAGCCTCGTACCTTTGTGATTTCTTTCTATCACAATAGCTCGAGAAAACAAAAAAAGACGTCTTAATAACGTCTAAACAAAGAGTTTTTTATAACTCTTCCAATTACTCTTATTTCTAATAATAGTTTCTTAAGTAATTTCAAGGTTTCATATAGTCTGGAAAGAAACAGAATTATTTTGGTACTGTATACAGTATACACCTCTCACAGGATTTGTCAAGGGGCAACCTAAATAAACAGTCATATTACTTATTGTTAAGTTTGTTTAAAATAATATCATCGTCCCTGCATTTTTCTGATAACTCAAGAAGTTTGTTTAGTTTCTTTATTTCCGCCCTTTCTTCTTCTATAAGAGATTGGATTTTTTCTCGGTAAAATTCTTTGATTTTTTCTCTCTGATTTTCTGCTAATTGTTGGTCATTCCAAGTAAAATTAGCAAAATTAAACTTTTTATCAAACTTTTTCTCTATCTCTTTTATTTTATTCATTTTAAGTTCTTCTATATAATTATTTAATTTTTCCATTGCTTCATCAGAAATTTCTTCCATAATTTTACCTTTAAGTTTCATAGCTTCATCTATTTCTTCTTTTATTTGAGGGTCGGAGTGTTTTATGTGGTGGCACATTGATGCTCCGCAAATTTTACAGGGCTTCATATTGTTTTATAATTTTATTATCCATTGCTCGAGCATAGCTCTCTGAATCGATAGAAGTAACTCGACTTCTATCAACTAAAAGCAATACTACTAAAAGCGTAAATCCTATTATAGCCCCAAGACATATTATTTTGTATAGAGGGTAATTCATTTAGATTTGTTTATTCTGTCATACAAAACGATGCTTCCAGCTACAGCTACATTTAAACTAGCTTCGCCCTCTATCTCAACAAATTCACATCTATCACTTTCTAAGATTTCTTTTGGAATTCCATTGTCTTCAGAGCCTAAAATATAAACTCCTTTCTTCCTATGACAATATTCTTTAAGTGGTTTTGAATTATCAGTCAATTCAACCACACAATATTTTTCTACTGGAGGGAGACATTCGCAAAATGTTTTAAAATCTTTAAAGTAAAATATAGGGATTTTATCATCTAATTTAACTGCTGAACATTGTGAAGTATACCTTTCTCCAATCATAAAAACAAAATCGGAGTTAAACATTTTGGCACTTCTAATAAGTGTTCCCATATTTTCCTTAGTTTTTGGCATAAATATACCAATCCCACAAAATCCTTTTCCATAATTTTGTTTTGGTTTTTTTAATAACATATTATTTTGTAAAAGGAGTAGTTCATATTAATTATCTTTTTCATCTTCAATTAAGAACATAAGAGAGTTTTCATCTGAAAATGCCCTTAAATATTCACCAGTACATTTACCTACGCTTAACTTGGCGTGGCTGTAATCATCAGTAAATGAACCCCACCTAGAAACTACTTTTAAAGTATCCTTTGGGTTGATAAATTTCAATGCTTGTTTTTCGTGTTCTGATTCTGGAGTAAGCATTATTTGCTTTGCATTTTCTACAATTACTATTGATATTTTCATTTTATTTCTCTAATTGTTTAAAACTTCTTCTAGCCTATCCATTAGCATTTTATCTTTTTCTTCTTGAGTGTAATCTCTTATTTTATATCCTAGATTTCCTTTAGCTACTCCTCTAACTCCATCAACAATCTTTCCTACTCTAATACAGCATGTGACACAAGAGTTTCCGTAGTCAGTATTATATTTATCTGTCGTTGGTATAGGGACACCACACCACTGACAATTAGGTTTTTTCATTATTTAAAATTAGTTAAAAAAAGATAACACTGATACAACACGAATGCTGAACAAAGAGTCAGAACTATTATACATATAGCTATTCCTATTTTATCTTTCATATATTTATCTATTATTTAATTAACTTATTTTTTAGGGTTAATTATTTCTATTCCACTATCTTTTAAAGCTTCTAATGATTTTTTAGATATTTTTATAGTCACCGTTTCATCAATTCCCAACTCTCGTAAAATTCCATATTCTACATTTCCCTTTCTTAATTCTGAACAAGTAACTGTTTTATCTTCATCATTAGCTTCTTTCCACTCACAAATACCAGCATAGATATTTAACCCACAACTTATATAACTTTTTGCTGTTATACCTAGTGACGCTTTAATGCCATAGGAGTATCCTGCTTTGATAGAGCCTCCTGCTTCGATAGAGTCTCCTGCTTCGATAGAGCCTCCTGCCTCGATAAAGTCTCCTGCTTTGATAAAGTATCCTGCTTTGATAAAGTCTCCTGCTTCGAT
>Ga0208904_1001494_pt1 | contig 15919 bp, 10 predicted proteins | sample AntAceMetag02UKB_FD_184774 | JGI IMG/M metagenome (GOLD analysis project Ga0208904, IMG submission 184774) | Saline lake microbial communities from Ace Lake, Antarctica - Antarctic Ace Lake Metagenome 02UKB (SPAdes) (version 2) | ecosystem: Environmental > Aquatic > Non-marine Saline and...
TATTTATAATCATTTGAAAGAAAAGATAAATAGTAACACCACATATCAAGACTAAACTAAAATTTCCATAGACTTGACGAGCAATGCGCATTAATCTCAGGAGCAACAATGAGTAAATTCCCAGAAGCAAAAGAACTCCCATGAGGCCGAATTCTTCAGCTAAAACCGCAAAAGCAAAATCTGTTTCTGAGTCTGGCAAAAATTTTAACTGACTTTGAGTACCTAAGCCAAATCCACGACCGAAGAACTGACCAGAACCAACAGCAATCATTGATTGATTAATCTGATAACCCGTTGCCAAAGGATCTCTGGATGGGTTCAAATAGGTTGAAACACGATCTTTTTGATAATCTTCAAGCAGAAAAAACCAGGAAAAGGTGGTAACTAAAACAATTATTAAAAGTAATGACAATAAATGCTTTTTATTACTATCTACTAAGAAAACTACCCCCAACCAGATAAGGATAATCGTCAATGCCGAACCTAAATCCGGCTGTTTAATTATCAAAAGAAATAAAGGCAAAATTAGAATCAAACTGAATAGTAGATGTTTCGGCTTAATGGGAGAACGAGTTACTTGCCAAAATTTAGCTAGAATAATAATCGTTGCCAACTTTGCTAATTCTGCTGGTTGAAAATTGAAAAATCCAAAATCTAACCATCCCCTAGTTCCTCTTAATTCTTTTCCAAAAATTAAAACAATTATTAATAATAGAATTGCCAGCAAATAAATCAAAAAAGCAGTGGCTTTAATAAAACGAAAATCAAGAAAAGATATACCCCAGAAGAGCAAAAAACCAACTGCAACAAAAATACATTGTTTAGTAAAAAAATTAATACCTGGATCAGACAGAGATAGACTATATTGCAGGACCAAACCAATAATTACTAACAAAAATGTCAAAATAAACAATGTCTGATCGAAAGATTTAAGTTTAAAAAATTTTATCATAAAGGGGAAATGAAAACCTCTGGATTCAGGACATTAATTTCTGGTCTAATTTTAATATGAGTAAACTTGGGAATCAAGGACCAAATAAAAGTAAGATTCTTTTCCTCATTGGCTCTCCAGTTATCAACTGAAAGAACATTTAATCCTACTAAATTTAAATCATGCTCTAGAACAATCACAAATTTAGGATCCCAGAGATCATAAACAGAATTATTTTTAGCTTTAAAAGAAATTTGTGGCAAAATTAAAGATTCGTTTTCCGCTTGCAAATATTCCAAATTCACATCTTTTACTACTAACTGATCTAAAACAACCAAGAGATCGTTTTGTTCTTGCCGTATCCGTCTCCATGAAATATTAGAAATTAAAAATTGAACATCATTTATTTCCGAAGCTATCTGAGTTCCTAGAGAAAAAAAGTACTTTTGCTCTCCAGGATTTATAAAACCTGAATCTAAAATGGTATTTAGTCCGTCAATGGAAAAATAATATTCTATAGTAACTTGCCAATCGGGATTAGGATTAAAAATATTAATAACAAAATCATATTGAGATTTCCTTGGATCAGGACGAATAACGGACAAAGAATCGGTAACTATTGGTTGAGGGGAAAAATGTTCACGTAAGGCCAAAAAATCTATATTGTTTTCCGTCAATCCTCTCATATTCTCTAAGTGTCCCTCTTTCAATCTAAAGTAAAGAACTGATTGAAAAATAATAATAGCTATCAATACAACGTTTAAAAGAACTAAAAATAAAACAAAAATATTATAAATTCTATTTTTATGCCTTAAATACCATTTGGCACGTCGTAATTGTTTATCGGTTAAATCTGTCATTTGATATTTTTAATATATTTGTTAGAATATATTATACAATATTTAGTCAAATAAGCAAAGCTTGAAATTAAATATTATTGTATAAAAATTAAGGTAATTTAATTATAAGCAAAGCTTGAAATTAAATATTATTGTATAAAAATTAAGGTAATTTAATTAGAAGAACCTTTCGCTTCGCTCAAGAACCTTGTTATTCGCTACGCTCATAATAAGCAAATAAATAAATAAGTAATAAAGTAATCAATAAAAATATGGATGTTCAAAATTTTTTTTATGTTGTAGCTAGCATTTCTCTTGTTTTAATAGGAATTTTTTCTTTAATCCTTCTCGTTATAGCTATTCTTTTTGCCCTGCGTTTATTTAAATTTTCTAAAAGCTTAACTAACATTTCTCAAAAAAGCGAAGAAATTCTGGAAAAGATAAGAACTAGAGCAAAATTAATCACACTTCTCTCTTTTGTTAAACGCGTAATCAAAGAATTCTCCAAAAAAAATAAAAAGAAAACAAAAGAAGAATAGAAAAAAGTATTCTACCAAAGTTAGAGATTTACTCTCTAATATTCTAATATCTTATATTAATTAAAAATTATGTCTTTTGTACATCTTCATGTCCATAGCCATTATTCCTTATTAGATGGTTTGCCCAAAATTGACGAACTTATTGAGGAAGCCAAAAAACAGAAAATGAAGGCTATCGCTTTAACTGACCATGGAGTAATGTACGGAATAATTGAATTTTATCAAAAAGCTAAGGCTGCTGGTATTAAACCTATCATTGGATTAGAAGCCTATATTGCTCCCAATGGACTTTTAGATAAAAGACCCAAAATAGATGAAAAACCATTCCATTTAGTTTTGTTAGCCAAGAATGAGAAGGGATATAAAAATCTTATAAAATTAACAAGCATTGCTCACTTGCAAGGCTTTTATTATAAACCTCGTTTAGATAAAGAAGTTTTGAAGCAACACTCCGAAGGGATAATTGCTTTAAGCGCCTGCTTACAGGGAGAAATACCAAGGTTAATAATTAACAATCAAATAAAAAAAGCTGAAGAAGTTTTACAAGAATATAAAAAGATATTCGGCGATGATTTCTATTTAGAAGTTCAAGATCATCCTAATTTACGAGAGCAAAAAATAGCTAATAAGGTAATTTTTAAATTAGCTAAAAAATATAAAATACCTTTAGTCGCTACCAATGATGTCCATTATTTAAAAGAAGAAGACGCAGAAATTCAAGATATTTTGCTTTGCGTTCAGATGAAGAAAAAGAAAGACGATCCCAATCGTCTTTCTATGCTTATAGATGATTTTTCTTTTCGTTCCGCAGAAAAAATGCAAAATAGTTTCAAAGATCATCCCGAAGCCATTTCCAATACTGAAAAAATTGCTGATCAATGTAATGTTGAAATAAAATTCGGAGAAAATAAACTGCCATTCTTTCCGTTGCCAGCAGGAGAAAATGCTGACCAATATTTAAAAGAGCTTTGTAAAAAAAAAATAACAGAGCGTTATGGTAAAAAAACCAAAAAAGTGTCTGAAAGGCTAGAGGAAGAACTGTTAGTCATAAAAAGAACTGGGTTCGCTGGTTACTTCTTGATTGTTCAAGATTTTGTCAATTGGTCCAAAAAGAATAATATTGTTGTTGGGCCTGGTAGAGGATCAGCAGCTGGATCTATCGTTTCATATCTTTTAAACATCACCAATGTTGATCCTCTGAAATATGAACTACTGTTTGAACGTTTCTTAAATGAAGATAGAATAAATATGCCTGATATTGATTTAGATTTCACTGACAAAAGACGAGATGAAGTAATTCAATATATTGAAAAAAAATATGGGCATGACCATGTCTCGCAGATTATAACCTTTGGAACTATGGCCTCGCGAGCCGCCATTAGAGATGTAGGAAGAGTTCTAGATTGTCCTTATATGTTTTGCGATAAATTAGCCAAAGCAGTTCCTCTGGGATTCAATCTTGATAAAGCTTTAAGTCATAGTCAAGAATTAAAAGAGCTTTATTCTGAGGAGCCTCAAGCACAAAAAATTATTAAAATAGCTCAAAAATTAGAAGGAGTGATAAGACATGCATCCAAACATGCTTGTGGACTACTTATTACACCCTTACCTCTGACTGAGTATGTTCCAGTCCAATACGACACCTCTGGACAAGAAAGAACTATTATATCTGAATATGATATGTATGCAGTAGAAAATCTGGGACTATTAAAAATGGATCTTTTGGGGTTAAAAAATTTAACAATTATAGAAAAAACATTAGATATTATAGAACATATACATGACAAGAAAATTGACATAAATGACATTCCCTTAAATGATAAAAAAACTTTTCAAATATTTCAAAAAGCTCAAACTCAAGGTGTATTTCAACTAGAGTCGCAAGGAATGCGAAAATATCTTAAAAAATTAAAACCAACAGTTTTTGAAGATATCATCGCTATGGTAGCGCTTTATCGCCCGGGCCCGATAGAATTAATCCCTGATTATATTGATAGAAAACATGGATTAAGAGAAATAAGTTATTTGCATCCCAAATTAAAACCAATTTTAGAAAAAACATACGGTATTGCTGTCTATCAAGAACAAATATTACAAATCGTACGAGATTTAGCTGGTTTTTCTCTTTCCGAAGCTGATGTTTTGCGTAAGGCCGTGGGGAAAAAAATTGCCAAATTATTACAAAAACAAAAAGAAAAATTTATCAACGGTTGTGTTAGGAATAAAATTACCAAAGAAATCGCTCAAAAAGTTTTTGCCTTTATTGAGCCCTTCGCTCAATATGGATTTAATCGTAGTCATGCCACTTGTTACGCAACCATTGCTTACCAAACTGCTTATTTAAAAGCTCATTACCCCACTGAATTTGTAGCAGCTCTACTTTGTTCAGATCAAAATAATATAGACAAAATTACAATTGAAATTAAAGCTGCCAAAGAAATGGGCATTGAAATTTTACCTCCAAACATAAACGAAAGTTTTAAAGATTTTACCGTAGTTGGAAAAAATAAAATTAGATTTGGTTTATTGGCTGTCAAAAATGTAGGGCGAGGAATATCAGAAACAATTATCACTGAACGCAGAAATAGTGGAAACTTTCAAAGCTTAGAAGATTTTTTAGTTCGTATCCAGTCTAGAGATCTAAACAAAAAATCACTAGAAAGCTTGATCAAAAGCGGAGCTCTTGATAATATAGAGGAACGAAATCAAATGCTAGAAAACATAGAAACTCTTTTAGATTTTGCTCGCAAAAAACAAAAAGACAAAGAAAACGGACAAACTAATCTTTTTGCTATTATCCCGAATAGCAACAAAACTAACGGTTTGACATTAAGGAAATCAGAGCCTGCGAAAAGACAGCAAAAACTTATCTGGGAAAGAGAACTATTGGGTCTTTTTATATCCGAACATCCACTCAAGGAATACGAAGAAATATTAAGAAAATATGCGAAACCAATTAGTGAAGTTGGTTCCCATCGATACCAAACACAAATAAAAGTAGTGGGTATCATCACCAAAATAAAGAAAATACTTACTTCTAGCAAAGAAATTATGAGCTTTGTTAAGATAGAAGATCCCTCCGGAGAAATTGAAATTATTGTTTTCCCTAAGATGTTAAAAGCTAATCCCGAAGTTTGGGAAGAAAATAAAACAATTTCAGTTACTGGTAAAATTTCTCGCAAAGACGACTCTCTAAAAATTATTGTAGAAAAAGTCAAAGAAGTTAAAAGAGAAGTCTTAGATGATTTATTGCTGAAAAAAAGATAAAGTGTTAAAATTAAATTACATTATTGTCTTTAATAATAAAAATTTAATTTCAAGGTTCTGCGAACAAAGTGAGCATGGTTCTTACAATGAGTTAGGTGTTTAGGTGCTCGGGCAATCGGGATCCTAATTACCTAATTAACCAATTACCTAATTAACCAATCTCTATGCCTAAAATCTATATTTCTCCCCACCAAAAAATTGGCTATTTATTTTTAGCATTAACTATTTTGATAATAATCGGAATAATTTTTGGATTTTTTAGTCTTCTTTACGGAGCAGAAATTATAATCACCCCTCAGATTCAAGAAATAGACACTAACTTTACAATTCAAATAAAAGAAAACTCAAATAGTGGAGAATCAGTTACTGATACTGAAATTTTAACTGGAAAATTTATAGAAATTGTGGAAGAAGAAGAATCTAATTTTTCTCCACAAGGAAGCTTATCAATGGAAGATTATGCTGAAGGAACAATGACTCTTTCTAATAATACTTGGGATGCAATTACTTTTGTTTCTAGCACTCGCTTTGCTTCCCCTGAGGGATTAATTTTTAGAGCTGTAGACAGAATAAGAATACCTGCTAGAGGAGAAACAGAGATTTCTGTTAGAGCTGATAAAATGGGAATAGAATATGATATCGAACCTTGTTTATTTACTATTCCTAATTTGCGCAACGCTAGTTTGAAAGAAAATATATCAGCTGAAAGTAAAGAATCTATGACTGGTGGACTGAAAAAAACAGGTATTATTATGCAAACTGACCTAGATCAAGCACAAAAAGAAATCCAAGAAATATTATACGAGAAATCTTTAGCAAAAATAAAAGAAGAATTAACTCCTGGTCCTAATTCTAAAATATCATTAAAATCAGATATTTTAGAAGAAAAAGTAAATGCTAATGCTGGAGATGAAAAGGGTGAATTTACTGCATCAACTAAAATTAAAATGCAAGCAGTAAGTTTTAATGAGGAAGAATTATTAAATCTCGCTGTAGAATCGTTAACTAAAGAGATAACAATGGGAAAACAATTAGCTGGATACGAACCCGATAGCTTGTCCTATCGTCTAACTGAATATAATATAGAAGAGAAAACAGCTACTTTAGAAACTCAACTAAGGGGCTACATGATTTTAACCCTTAAAAATGAAATTTTAAACAAAGAACTGTTCTCTGGAATGAATCAAGAAAAAATCTATGAATATTTTGATCAATTTTCTGAAATCCAAGAAGTAAAAATTAAACTTTGGCCATCCTGGTTATTAAAAAGAGTCCCAGAAGAAAGTAATAAGATAAAGATAAAAATAAAATATGAAAATATCTAATCAACCTAAAATATCTTTAGATATATTACGACACTCCTGTAGCCATTTGATGGCAACGGCTGTATTGTCTTTGTTCCCAGAAGCTAAATTTGGCATTGGTCCTTCAATTGAAAATGGATTTTATTATGATTTAGAATTGGATAAAAGTTTAAATCCTAATGACCTTTCTCGGATAGAAAAACGAATGAAAAAACTAATTGCTCAAAATATAAAATTTGAAAGAAAAGAAATTACTATTGATGAAGCAACAAAATTATTTAGAAAGATTAAACAACCATATAAAATAGAGCTTTTGAAAGATATTAAAAAATACGGGACAACGAAAGTCAAAAAGTACCCAAGTACCCAAGTACCCAAGTACCCAAGTACCCAGATAAGCATTTATCAACTTGGTGATTTTGTTGACCTTTGTCGTGGACCTCATGTTGAATCTACTAAGAATCTATCTAAAATTTCTTTCAAATTAACAAAAATTGCTGGGGCTTATTGGCGCGGTGACGAAAAAAATAAAATGCTAACCAGAATTTATGGCTTATGCTTTGAAGAAAAAAATAAACTTGAAGAATACTTAGAAAATTTAGAGGAAGCCAAAAAAAGAGATCATCGGAAATTAGGAAAAGAATTAGATCTATTCAGTGCCAATGATGATATGGGCCCAGGATTAATACTCTGGCATCCTAAGGGCGCTATTATCAAAAAAATTATTGAAGACTATGCCATAAACGAATATACAAATAATGGATATCAATTAGTAAGCACACCCCATGTAGCTAAATTGAATCTTTGGAAAACCTCGGGTCATAACGATTTCTACAAAGAAAATATGTTTCCAGTTATGCACATAGAAGAATTATCTAAGGATGAAAAAGAGGATTACCAGCTTAAACCAATGAATTGCCCATTTCATATTGCTATTTATAAAGATAGCGCGAGGAGTTATCGTGACTTGCCAATAAGATACACTGAATTAGGCACTGTTTATAGATACGAGAAATCTGGCGTTTTGCATGGACTAACAAGAGTAAGAGGGTTCACGCAAGATGATGCTCACGTCTTCTGTACCTTAGAACAACTCGATAAAGAAATAGAAAATACTGTTAAATTTGCAATAAAAATATTAAAAACTTTTGGATTCAAAAATTATGATATTTATCTATCCACTCAACCTCAAAAATTTGTTGGAACAGCAACTAATTGGAAAAGATCAATCAAAGCACTAAAAAATTCTTTAGAAAAATTAAATATTAAATATCAAGTTGATCCTGCCGGTGGCGTTTTTTATGGACCAAAAATTGATATCAAAATAAAAGATAACATAGGACGAGCATGGCAATGCACGACCATACAGGTTGATTTTAATTTACCGGAAAAATTTGAAATGACATATATTGACAATGAAGGCAAGAAAGAACAACCTATTATGATTCACAGAGCTCTTCTGGGCTCATTAGAAAGATTTATGGGCGTATTAATAGAACACTACGCAGGTGCTTTTCCTGTTTGGCTCTCCCCCGTTCAAGTATATATAACTCCTGTTGGAAAAACTCATCAATTGACAACAAAAAAAATAGCACAAGAATTTAAAGAATATAACATTAGAACAGAATTTGACTTTTCAAACGAAACTATTTCTTATAAAATCCGTAAAGCAGAAAAACAAAAAATACCATATATTCTAGTTATTGGGGATAAAGAAATGAACGGAAAATATCTAAATATTAGAGCTAGAGGCAATAAGATAGAAAAACAAACAAAAAAACAATTTATAGAAAAAATTTTAAAAGAAATTAAAAATAAAAAACTTTAATCATTAATTTATTAATATAATTATTATGAAAACAAAAAACAAAATTCTCATTCTAACACTCATTGGAATGTTACTTTCGCCATATATCGCAATTAAGGCGCGAGAGGTTGTTGATCCAGTTGTTACTGCAAAAGAATCAATTTCGTTACTAGATATACCAACAGATGTAAGTTTAGATGAAGATATTACTGCCGAGGATTTAGAAATTGAAGAACCTAAAATGCTATCAACTAACATTTTTTATCCTTTGAAAAATTTATTCAATAATGTGAAAATAGCTCTAACTGCTGACCCAGTAAAAAGGACTGAAATGCGCCTTGATATTGCGAACGAAAAATTAATTGAAGCTAAAAAATTCACAGAAGAGCTTGATGAACCAGAAAGGGCAATTAAAGCTATTAACGCTTATCAAAAAGAAATTTCGAAAAGCATTCAAATAATGGAAAAGATGAGTGAAGAAAACCAAGTTAAAACGCAAATATTAGCTGGTCAAATTATTGATAATTCCTTTAAACAGCAAAACCTGATAGATGGTCTAGAAAAAAAACTAAGCGCTGAACATTTTGACGATTTATACGAAGCAAAAGAAGAAAATATAAAATACGTAAATATTATTCTTGACCAAGTGGTTCCATCTGAAAAAATAGAGTCAACCATTGCTGATGTCATAGAGAAACAAAAAGGAAGCGAATTTAAGGACTTTAAAAATCTGGAAATATTAAAAACCATTGAAGAGAAAGCTCCAGAACAAACGAAACAAGCTATTCAAAAAGCTCAAGAGAATACCATCCAAAGATTAGAAGAAAAAATAACAATAATGAGCGAAGAGAAAAAGGAAGAATTCAAAGATTATGTTAAAAATATCGGTGGTAACGAAATTCTACAACTAAAAGTTGTGGAAGATATAGCCAATAGAGACATCAATGAAGACACAAATAATTTTGTTATAAGCATTAAAGAAAAAACCATAGATAAAATCAGAAATAAAATAGAAATGCTTTCGGAAAAATCACAAAACAATATCCTTGATAATTTAAAGACTGAAAAAATTGAAGATTTGCGAATTATCAACGATTTAGAAAACAATGTTTCGATTCAAGCCAAAAGCAGGATGACCGAAATCAAAACAGAGGCTCTTCAACAAATAAGCGAAAACATCATTGAAAAAACTAGTACCATGGAAGGAAAAGAAGAATTCATGGAAGAGATGAAAAGCAGTAATGATATTAAACAATTAGAAATCTTAGAAGAAATCAGAAATATCGTTCCTGTAAACAAAATGAATATTATTCAAGAAGCAAAGACTGAAATAATTAGAAAAATAAAAGAAGACGTTGCTAATGCTAAAGATGAAGAAGACAAAAATAAAATCTTAAACAAAATAGCTGGTGATCAAATTGGGCAAATTAAAATAATTGAAGGGATTGATGATGCAGGTTCGTCAATAGTCAAAGACATATTGAATAAACAAAACGAAAAAATAGAAAACAAAATCCAAATCACCGAAAACACTTCCACATTAGAACAGCTTCGCGAAAGAATCCAAGAAGAAGAAGAAAGGGGTAGTGGAGAGATTAAGCAAATTAAAGAACGAGTTGAAAATAGAATAGAAGCAATGAAGATAGAAAACATCACAAATGCGCAAGAGATAAAGGACGGAACAAAAAAACCCCAAGAAATCGAAATTGACGAAGCAATCCAACCTTTATCTGAATTAAAAAGGTCAACAAATTGTATTCAAGTTATTACTCCGGCTAAAAGCCCTGATGGCAGAACTTGTATCAATTTCCCCACGCCCTGCGACGTGCCATCTGGATGGGAAAAAGTAGAAAGCTGTATGCAAGCTGACAAAGAGAAAAATATAAGCGAATTAACTTGCCTTGAATTATGCGGATCATTGAATTATACAAAAGGAATTTGCAGAAAATGGGCAACAGTTCCATCAGCTAGAATGGGTTGTCAAAATGAGGAGAGAAGGGTTAGCGCAACCTCGGATTGTTTTGTGCCAACAAATTTAGTGGGATTAGGAAAAGCCTGTTGCTGTTCAATTCCAGGGAATTTTCCAGTTCCTACTCAACAAGGATCTGCTGGGGAATATAGATAAAAACTATATGAGATATCATATAATCACTTATGGATGTCAAATGAACAAGAGTGATTCAGAAAAAATAATAAGCATCCTGGAAAATAACAATTATAAATCAGCCCTTGATATAAATGGGGCTGATTTAGTTATAGTTAACATGTGTTCAGTTAGACAATCAGCAGTAAACCGAGTTTATGGACTAAGCAAAAAATTAACTGATATTCAAAAAAATAAACCCGAAATACAAACAATCCTGACAGGATGTATTTTGGAAAAAGATCGAAAAAAAATGAAAAACAAATTTGATCGAATAATCAATATCCAAGATATTAATGATATCATCAGTCCTACTTCTGGGAAACATTGTCTTTCAGTCCCTCATATCTATTCCTCTCCTTTCTCCGCCTATGTTCCTATAATGACTGGTTGCAATAACTTTTGCTCCTATTGTGTTGTACCTTATACACGAGGAAGAGAACGTTCTCGTCCAGTTTCAGAAATTATTTCTGAAATTAAAAAAATTGTTAAAAAGGGTTATCTTGAAATTATATTATTGGGACAAAATGTTAATTCCTATAAAGACAACCAAAGCTTTCCCAAGCTACTAAGAACCATTAATGATATCCCTGGAAATTTTTGGATTAGTTTTCTTACGTCACATCCCAAAGATTTTTCTGACGAATTAATTGAAGTAATGACTAGCTCCCCCAAAATTTGTCCTTATATTCATTTAGCAGTTCAATCTGGAGATAATCAAATTCTTGAAAAAATGAATCGTAATTATACTATAGAACAATATAAAAAAATAATATTAAAAATCCGTAAAAAAATACCGGGAATCAATATTTCTACTGACATTATCGTAGGTTTTCCTGGAGAAACAAAAAAACAATTTGCTCATACCAAAAAATTAATGAAAAAAATTAAATTTGATATGGCATATATTGCTCAATATTCACCTAGGCTAAAAACTAAAGCTTTTGCGCTAAAAGATGATATATCTTCAAAAGAGAAAAAAAGAAGAAATAAGGTTCTAAATAAAATTCTAAAAAAAACAGCCCTACAGAAGAACCAAAAATATATTGGCAGAAAAGTAGAAGCATTGGTGACTAATTCTATGGAAGCTAAAACAAAAAGCTTTAAAAGAATCACATTAGAAAAAACAGCGATCCCTGGTACATTTATTTCTTGTCAAGTTACAGGCGCTCATACTTGGGGATTAATTGGACGTCCTCTTGATACGACGTAAAACTACAATATAGACTCCAATCAAGAGAATGCCAAGGGGAATTATATTCCAATACCAATTAAATCTCACGATAGTGTTGTATAAGCCGTGGAGTAAAATGGCTAAAAATAAGCCATTTAAGGAGAAATATTTTGAATGTTGAGAATTAAACTTAACTAATCCCCAATAATAACCAATAATTCCTCCTGCTAAAAAATGAAGTAATGTCGTAGTCAATCCTCTAAGCAGAATAAGATTAGTCCCAGCCCATATGTCTGGAGATAAAAAACCGTAGAGAACATTTTCACTAAAAGCAAAACCTAAGCCAAGAGTCATGCCATAAATAAAACCATCTCTGACTTGATTAAAATGTCGAGTCTTATAAATCCCTAAACGAAAAATAATATATTTTCCCAATTCCTCAAATAAACCATCAATCAGAAAAGAAGAAAGTAAAATCATTAAAAAAGAACCTAAAATCAAGTTTTTCTCAGCCCAATTGGTTAAATTTCCTGTAATCAGCATTAGAGGAATAGTAACTAAGACCCCTAGTAAAAAAACTCTGAAAATTTGTCCAGCTGGCTCTGGAGCAGAACGATCCAATCGCAAACAAACCAAAAGCCATATTCCAATAGGCAGAGCGCTAAATAACAAATAAATCAAAAAGTTTTGATAATCCATATTCTTTAATTATACCTCAAACATGAAAACAAACAAACCCCATCTAATCATTATCTGCGGTCCTACTGGCTCAGGAAAGAGTTCTCTGGCCTTAAAATTGGCTAAAAAGTACTCAAACGTCGAAATTGTATCCGCAGACAGCAGAGCTATTTATAAAGGAATGGATATTGGCACTGCAAAAACACTGCCAAAAGATAATAATGGTATCCCTCACCATATGATTGATATTGTTTGTCCCAATCAAAAATTTACAGTAGCATTATTCAAAGAACAAGCTACAAAAATTATTAAAAAGATCAACAAACATGGAAAAATTCCATTTCTCGTTGGTGGTACTGGCTTGTACATAAGCTCCATTGTTGACAATCTAGCAATTCCTAAAGTTGAACCAGATGAAAAAATAAGAACAAGGCTAGAAAAAGAAATCGAGGGCAAAGGCTTGGATTTTGTTTGGCAAAAATTATTAAAAATAGATCCCCAAGCTAAAGATTTTGTTCAAAAAGAAAATCCTCGTCGGATAATCAGAGCTTTAGAAGTTTGTTTAAAAACAGGACAACTTTTTTCTCAATTACGAACTAAATCACAGCCAGAATTTGAAACATTACAAATTGGGGTCAAAACAGAAAGAACAAAATTATATTCTCAAATCAATGAAAGGGTAGATCAAATGATTGAAAATGGACTAATAGAAGAAGTTAAAAACTTAATTAAAAAATATCCCCTTTCTAGTCCGGGTTTAACTAGTATCGCCTATCAAGAAATAATCCTTTATCTTCAAAATAAAATCACACTACAAGAAGCAACTGATTTGATCAAAAAAAATACGCGACATTACGCGCGTCGTCAAATAACTTGGTTTAAAAGAGATAAACGAATTCATTGGGTCACCACATATTCCCAAGCAAACCAACTAATCAAAAACTTCCTCAACTAAAAATTTTGTTAATAACTTTTTTATTAAATCTGGGCTCACCTGCCCTTTTGTTTTTTTAACTGTTTGACCTATTAAAAATTGAATAGCATTAGGATGACCCTTTTTAATTTTATCTACTATCTCTGGATTATTTTTAATAACATCTTGAATAATAGTTTCTATATCGTTTGATTCAATAGATCCTTGAGAGTCAAATTCTGTCAACAAAGAATTAGGGCTCTCCCCTGTTTCAAACATTTTTTTCAAAATTTTTCGACCCAAAATATTAGATAATTTTTTTTCATATACTAAAATAACAAACTCAGTAAAATTTTCAGAGGAAACTCTGAATTCTTTTTTATTAGATTCTTCAGAAAAAATTAAATAATAATTGATAAACCAATTAGAAATTAATTTAATTATTTTTCCTTTATTTTTTTGCCATATCTCTGGCTCGCTAGCATCCATTCCTTCGCGTGAGATAATCCAATCACGCATTCTTTCAATAACATTTTCTATAAAATGTGATCGAGACAACGAGGCAGTTAATATCTTTGTTTCATCTTCTGAAAATCCATATTCCTCTTGCCAACGATTTTTTTGCTCGGCTGGCAATTCAGGCAGAGATTTGCTTAACCCATTGATATCAACAGGAAAATCTTTAGATTTGATAGAAAAAATTGGTAAATCTGGCTCCTTAAAGTATCTATAATCTTTAGTTTTCTCTTTACTCCTCTGTTCAACTGTAATGCCTTTCTGAGCGTCCCACCCGCGTGTCACTTCTGTTTTTGGCGCTTTATTACTCTCCCACAAAGAAGTCTGTCTTTTGATCTCATATTTCAAAGCTTCTTCTACAGCTCGGAATGAGTTAAGATTTTTTATTTCTGTTTTGGGATAAAGACTGTCTTCATCATTTTCTGGCCTTAAGGAAATATTAACATCACATCTCATCTGCCCATTTTCCATTTCAGCACAAGAAACATCTAAGGTTCGGACAATTTCCTGTAATTCCTGTAAAAATATTTTAGCTTGAACAGGATTTTCTATATCTGGTTTAGTTACCACCTCAGCTAAAGGTACTCCAGCACGGTTAAAGTCTAATAAACTATAACCTTTTTTTGAATGCAATAATTTAGCAGTATCTTCTTCTATATGTATCCTTTCTAAATTAATCCTTTGTCCCTTAATGTCTAGATATCCTCCAATAATTAGAGGAGAATAGTATTGGGTAATTTGATACCCTTTGGGTAAATCTGGATAAAAATAATTTTTGCGATCAAACCAAAAATCTTCTGTTATTTCTCCTTTCAATGCCAAGCCCAAAAGTAAAACTTTTTCTACTACTTTTTTATTTAAAACTGGCAAAATCCCAGGATGACCTAAGCAGATGGGACAAATATTAACATTAGGCAAAACATTCTGAATCTTGTTAGAACAAGAACAAAATAATTTACTTTTTGTATTAAGTTCTAAATGAATTTCTAAACCAATAACAGGTTTTAAATTAAGATGCATTTTTAGCGGTTAAAATTACAGGAACAGTCATTAATATGATTTGCAAATCAAATAGTAAAGACCAATTCTCAATATAATAAATATCTAATTTTGCCTCTTGCTCAAAAGGTAATTTAGACCGACCGGAAATTTGAGGCAAACCAGTTAATCCAGGCTTAATAGCTAATAACTGTTTATGGTGTCGAGCATAATTAGCTATCTCTTGAGGCTCATGAGGACGCGGACCGACCAAACTCATCTCTCCTCTAATAATATTAAATAATTGTGGCAACTCATCTAAACTAGTTTTGCGCAAGAAATGCCCGAAACGAGTTATGCGCGGATCATTTTTTATCTTGAACAAAGGTCCCTCTCTTTCGTTATCTTTTAATAAATCCTTTTTCAATACTTCGGCATTAATAACCATAGAACGAAATTTATAAAGTTGAAAAGGACGATTCTTCTGACCAATTCTTTTCAAACTCGCAAAAACAGGACCACGAGAATCAATTTTAATGATAATAGCAAAAACTAAAAAAAGAGGAGAAAATAATATTAAAGATAAAGAAGCGCCAAATAAATCAACAAAACGTTTTGTAATTCTTCCCCAACCGCGAAGAGCTGTTTGTCCTAAGGTAATAATTGGGATACCATTGATTGCTTCCATCTGCACATTACTGACTAAAGAGCCAAAAATGTCAGCCGCATATCTAAAAATAATTTGATGTTCTTGGCAAAAATCAATAATCTTTAATACCTCAGATCGCCCTAATAAAGAATCTGTCTGAATAATTTGGCTTATTTCCCCT
>Ga0208904_1001496_pt1 | contig 15906 bp, 33 predicted proteins | sample AntAceMetag02UKB_FD_184774 | JGI IMG/M metagenome (GOLD analysis project Ga0208904, IMG submission 184774) | Saline lake microbial communities from Ace Lake, Antarctica - Antarctic Ace Lake Metagenome 02UKB (SPAdes) (version 2) | ecosystem: Environmental > Aquatic > Non-marine Saline and...
AACTGTTTTAATATTTCTAATTTACTAGGGATTGTTTTACTATTTTTCCTTTTCCTAGTTTTTTCTAAAGCACTAAAATATCCTTGACACATTATGTTCTCCTCAAGTTTCTATATTCAACAATGATTAAACTTATTAATACAAAAATAATAATAAATAAAACTATAGTAATAATGATAGGATGTTGAAGTAAAAAATACATAAAATTATCAAATAAATTATAACAATCACAATTATCTGGTGATATTGTTTTAGTCATCGTCCTCGTCCCCTGTTTTCATACATAAGATATAATCCGATTATAAATAAAATAAATAAAAATACATAAAGACTTGTCATATGAAATTCGTAAACCATTTTAATTGTTTACCTCACATTCTTCTTTATCAGGACAATCATAACAACTATCATTCGGATGCATACATCTTGTTATCATTTTACAGTCACCTTTTTTATCTCAATAAATCGTGGTATTGATTCATCGTCTGCATCCATGTTTCGATAGTATGCATGAACCCAAATTTTCTTTCCTTTCATAGCTTTGTAGAAATCACTACGAAACCGTTTCCAATAACCACCAACAAAATATTCATCTTTATTCATCATTGTCACCAGTATATAATATTTTAAGTAAACTTGATATAATTAAACCACCTGCACCAATTATAAACATTATAACTCCAATTGTATGCATACTTTCTCTAAATTCAGGTGAATATGAATTAGATAATGTCAAAAAAATCCCCATACTAAATCCTAAAAAATAAACTGGTATTTCTTTCATTCCAAATTCTTTAAGATATTTTAGTGGTTTCATTTTAATTCTCTCTTATTAATAACCTCTATTGTTTGAACATCTTTTTCTTGTTCTGATTCTTTAAGGTCTATTACCATATGAGAACCTTTCCTAACATAACCAATATCTTTTAAACAATTCCAGCAATTAGTACAACCATCATCAACAATTTGTGATTCAGAACCACATTCATGACAAATAGGACATAGTTCTGGATGACCATTATCTTTATGAAAACTACATTTTGTTTGTGTACATTCTTTTATTGTCATTTTTATACCTCATAAGGCAGACAATATTTGAATGGTAAGTTTTCAAATTCTGTTTTACTTAACCATTTTTCAATATAAACCTTTTTTTCTTTATCATATAATTTAGTTAATATTCGTTTCATTTTTATTCAGGTGATATAAACCCCACCAGTTAGGTTGTGATTATAAGGAGCGGCTTTTTTTTATTATTACATCCAAGCACCGCAAACTTGGCAGGTTTTAAACGTGTACCCCGTCTAAGTTGAAAGACCTCTTAACTTTTGTTCAACTTATACTATATAGAATATGTAGGTTATATATAAAACTTTTGGTTTATTCGACAGGTCTTAACGCTGTTTCAATCTCAACAGAATTCTTACCCTCTTTAATAAGACGTTGAATCTTAGTGGTATTAGTCTGTAATATGTTTTGATTGACCAATAAATTCTTTAACATATTAGGAGTGAATTCAGAACTAACGTCTCGTTGATGTTCCATAGTTTCAATATAATTATAAGTGAAAAACATTAAACGTGCCTGTTCTAATTGTAAATCCTCAATACGCTTTTTATCGTTTGATTTTTGTAATGTTATTGCTTTTACCTTTATATCATCAACCTTATCTTTCATTTGTTTCTTTGCATCATTAACTTGTTCTGTATATTTCATACGCTGTTCATTAAATTTTTCTTTCCAATCAGATTTAAATTTTTCAACATCAAGTTTTAATTTGAGTTTGTAATCCTCAAAAGATTCTTTAAGTTTATCCTCTGGTGAATCTTTATCCTCAGTAAGTTTCTTTATTGCGTCATCTTTCTTTGCCTCATACGCCTCAGCATCTAAATGAAAACCATATGTATCTACAAACCTTCCTGAAAAATCGCATTTTGCTGCACCCATATTCATTTCTTTCATCCCTCTAAGATATAGTTTTTTCTTTGTAGAAAATGAATAAAACCTGAAGAATCCACGTGTCAGACCATCGGGACAAATGCAATTTATCATCGCCCTCGTCCTAAAGATAGCGAAATATTTTCTAAGCATAAACAGTGACGGGATAACAATAAATATATACAGTCGTTTTTTTCTTATTAATGTAAACTTCTTAATCAATATCTTCTGCATTTGTGAAGAAAAATCCTGAGAACTCATATCCATAATTGCCTCGTCAAAAATAATTGGTGTTTCTGGTGGTGCATTATCAATTGCTGTCATTAAATCTTTTCCAGAGAATAAAACATTGTCAATATTTAATTGTGGTTTGTTTGACACATAAGCGGCGAGTGTTTGAGTGTATGTTGACTTCCCTGTACCTTCTAAACCCGTAACAACAACAATTCCGTCGTGTCCAGATTTTACTCCTTTAATTAAATAATTATCAAAGTTTGCTTTTAGCGTCGGGTCAAGAAAAAAACCTTTACGTCTGAATGTACCATTAGGTTTTTCAAACCATGTGTTTTCAAAAACTATTGTCATACTTTATTCTCCATCACACCCACCAAAAAGGTTTTTCAATCAGAGAATTTTCCCATAGCGTTCATTGGATTCTCTGCACGATATGTCAGCAATCCTCTCCGTTCCATATCGGTTAACAAATCCTCAAATATTTCTCCAAGTATTGTTTCTGTTTCAAATGATTTTTGTGGGTCGATGTAATGATTATCTTTTCCACCAACGACGACTGTTTGAATCATATTAATTACATCATTGATTCTTTTCTTAAAGAGTGTTTTCTTTTCAACGTTCATCTTACACGACAAAAGTCTAGTCATTGACCGAACTATCCGCATAAGAGATTGTAAATATTTTACATCATTGTATGTATCTTTATTGAGTTCAATAATTGTGTATTCATCGACGAGGCGAATCAAAGCAAGAAGATACCCACCATTGATGTTCATAGTTTCCATTGGGTCTAAGTTTGTCAATGCTGTGTCCATCGTCGACGCTATCCTCTCTTGATGGTCAGCTTTTCCCTTCATCACATGGCTTGATAGCTCTCGTTGTCCAAACATAAACCTCTTAGGTGGGGTGTGATATATAAATCTTTAGAGAATTAAAGTGTAGTGTACAACCTATATGTTACAGAATAGAAAATAAGTTTATAAAGTTTATAAAAAGTGATTTTTTTTATATAGTATATTAAGAACCCTATATAGGGGGGGGTATATATAGAAAATAAATAGTCTAACCTATATATCCCATTTATTAATAAAAGGTGCATATTTAGAAAGATTAACTCTATTTTCTCTTAAATATATTGTAATCCCATTTATAGAAGAAATTATAGATTTAGGAATAATATAAAAATCATCTTTAATATGTAATATTGTATAATCTGCTTTTGTTTCTGTATTTCCGAAACGAAAAGTACAAACCTCACCGTCTAAATGTTTTCTAAATGAATGAGCAGATTTAATTTGTATAGTTATACATTTATTATTTTTTAAAATTATAATATCTATACCATCACAATCACAAACACTATCAAATACTGAATAACCCCTTTTTAATAATTCAGATATAACTATTAGTTCTGAATATTTACCTTTAATATTAATATTATCTATCATCAAAATTGATATTAGTTTAATTTTTATATAACTTTCGTTTTATATGATTTATTTTATATAGTATATTCAAAGCTATATTCCCGGAACTATATGATAAATACAGGTACCTGGTACCCCTTTCATCATTTATAAATAATATATAAAGGATTTGCTCTGTACCCACGTATGTTCTCTAATATACATAATGTAAACTATACTTTCTCAAAATCCCAAACCCCTTTAGTATATTACTTAATTAATATATTAACAAGACGACGACAGATATAGAGGGTAACGATGACCAAAATTATAATAACCTTTTCAGAACAAATGATTTGATAACAAGTAGATACTTGAAAACAATTAAACATTTAAAATACAACCACTTGAATAGGTATATTATGTCTCCACAACTACAGAAAGAAGTAACAACCGTATTCTGTTGTTCTAAGTGTGCAAACAAGTTAAGGGTTAAAGCTAACTATAAACGTAAGGATGATACATGGAAATGTTATGCCTGTGGTCATACTATGGATTCAGATAATTCTAAGAATAATAGTGTACGTAAACGTCCTAGTGATTTCTTTACCAAGCTCACCAGAAAGAAAGTAGTTAAGACTATTGAGATGCTTGATGGTAGGCCAGTAGTTGAGGGTACTAAAATTAAGTATAAAGAAAGCGTTGCATTGGTTCAAAGAAAGACTAAAAGGAAGTTTAAAGATGAGGATGTTATAGATAGAAAAGAGATATTAACTCTAATAAAGAAGTATTGTGCATCCAAGAATCCATACAAATTAACAATGTATGACATCCGTAATCCAGCTTTTATAGCGTTTTTATTTCTCACAGGTGCTAGAGTAGAGGAGATATGTGGGGTTAGAGAACAAGAGGAATACGTACAAGACAACCATACATATAAACATTGGAATGGTAAATACATTGTTGAACCTATCAAGAAATATCAAATATCTAAGACCCGTTATGATAAACGTGATGTCATTACTTGGGATGTTGAGAATCTTCCAGTATTAAAAAGGCGTGGCGAAACTGTGCCAGATGAATCAGATATATTAAGTGAAACGACTAAGCAAATCATACCAAGACGACACGTTTCAATACCGTTAGATTTAGAGAAAGAGTTTGTATATTATGTTGATAAATGGTTATTAAGACTTAAAGATGACGATGTTGTTTTTGAATTATCACCCCAACAATGTTGGAGAATATGTCATACATTTAATAGGTCATATAATCATCTTTGGAGACACCTACGTGCCACTGATTTAATGAATACTTACGGGTTACAAGGTTTACAATTACGTCATTTTTTTGGTTGGAGTACTGAGGCAATGGCTAGACGTTATGCACATTTATCAAAACATACCTTACTTGATTCAATGTTAATGGGGTACAAAAATCGGGGTGAAAAAATTGATTATGAAGACGACAAAAAAAGTGAAAAAATCGAAAAAAACGACACAGAAATATCAACAGATTGAGGTTTTACAATATTATACTACAAGAGGAGTATTTTTAGAGGTACTTATTGAGGCAGAAATAAGAAATATTAAAACATTAATGGAATGTTTTGACCAAATATATGCAGATTCAATTGGATTAGGGATTAACAGTGATTAATTCAGAAAGAGCAAGTAATATTTTCGCTTGTAATCATAAACACGAAGCAGTATATTTCGATTTCAAACGAGAAAAAGGACTATATTTACTCCATGTTGAATGGAAATATTCTGTAGGTTCAAACGGAACAAGAGAACAATGTTTTCAATGTTTCTTAAAAGAACGAGGAATTATATTTAGTAAAAAATAAACTACCCGAAAAGGTTGACCAGGTTAGCAAGGTCGACAAAACCAAAACCAAAATGATATTTGAAACAATATTAGTGATAATATTGATATTATTGATATTTTCATCATATTTTGACATAAAAACGTTTGAAGTCCCGTATCTATGTTCCATTAGTATCTTTGTATTATCTATATTCTCTTTACTATACCAAAACAATATTAAGACACACTTGATAGCTGGTCTTATCTGTTTCATAATTGGATGGTTATTTGCAGAATTTAATATATGGGGTGGTGCTGATTCTCAACTGTTAATTTCAATGGGGTTCTTATTCGGGTTTTCAATATTCTTCGTATGGTTTTGTTGCATAGCAATAATCTACGCAATGATATTTTTACTATTCATTAAAAATGTTAAAAACCCACCATTCGTTCCAGTGTTCTTGTTTTCATATATTTTAACGGTGATGCTGTGAAATCGAAAACATATCTTATGATATTTTCAATGATTTTAATACTTTTTGGATGTTATATGGTCTATGAAACATTAGATTTAGGACAAGGCGATTATAAATTATTCTGCATTGCATCGGATGCGTTCATTAATGGTGATAATCCTTATGATATGGTTGGTATTGGACTTCCATTTCCGTACCGTTATCCACCAGTCACGTTATATGTCTTTGAATTATTTTGTAATTTTCATTCACTGTTTGTTTATAGTATGATGTTAATGATGATGATATTATTGATTTTATTAATGTATGAAAAAAATGATACATTATATCTTCTAGCATTAATATTGACAGGATTTAACACTGTGTTCTTTTCATTAGCAAACGGACAAATAGGAATACTTGATGGATTGTTTATGACAATAATAATTTTCTGTATCATTAAAAAATATTACGTTCCAGCGACATTTCTTTTCGCACCAATGGCATTATTCAAAACAGTGCCAATAGCTTTCGCATCATTATTATTGATAATAAAAGAATTAAGGATAATGAAAAGAATATTGTTAGTAGTATTATCAATAATATCATTATTTTTATTACATGTTTTACAATTAGTATTTTTACAGAAGTCGTATTTTCAATATTTTGATTTTACATTCCTTTCACAATATCCTATCATAGATAGAGGTGGTGAGATAAATCCAGCATTATATAATATCGTTGGACATAACTTATTCGTTTATGGTTTTTTCGTCATAATCATAGTACTATTCTACCTATATTTTGTACATAGAACCGATGATACAATTAAACGGTTCAATTATGGTGTATTATGTGTCGCATTAACCCTGCCAGAATTAAAATGGTACAGTTTATGTATTGTCCTTACATCAGTATATTTACTGACCAGAGAATTCGATTATTATAAAAAATTCATAACATTAATCATTGTATGTGTAATTCCAATAATTTGTAAAGTATTGATTGTATCAAATAATTGGATGTTTCTTGAATACTACCAATACTTTACATTACTAGTGTTTGTTGTGTGGTATTATTTTAACCGTTTGGATGTTGCCGCATATAGTCCATAGCTTTTCTTAAAGCAACACTTTTTGTATCAGAAAGAGATGCTTTTCTAAACATTTGTTCGTCTGTTACTTGCCATAATGTTCCCACTTTCTCAACAACAATTATATTATCGTTTTTACTTTTATAATTTACTATATTTCCCATATTAACCGTTTTCTTCCATCCCTTAATTCTCCCACTAGGTTTTTTCATTGTTTTCGTTACAACATTCTTTAAAAAATCATTTTTCATTTTGTATCACCTATTTATTACGTCAGCAAGTCCTGGTTTCTTCTTAGGTTTTGATAACATATTATCATAATACATATTTTCATTGCCAAGATTACCACATTTTTTTCCTCTACGCACCAAAATTGCAGGAGTTATTTCTTTCATTTTTTCTTACCTCGTTTATTTACCACTTAATCTTTTCATCTTTACCCCACATAAAACTACAATCTTTGCACCGATAATACCATATTTCAGTTTTATCAGATTCGTGCATTTTTTCTAGTCGTATATCCTTTGTATAACTACATAATGGACATTTACCTTTCACTGTTCCGTACCCTTTATATCGTCCCATGTTTACCTTTTAAGTAAGTCTGTATCTACACCTACGGTATGTACACATTCACCAAGTTTTGAATAACATATTATACATCTTTTCATAAAATATTCTTTATCCATAGGTTTCTGTTTCTTTCCAGCAGTCTTGTTTATCTTTTTAAAAAAAGCATCTTTCATTTTTGTATCACCTCAATGTCCCCAACCGGAAGGAGTTTTATAATTTTTAGTACCTTTCTCATACTTACTAGCCCAGCCATACTCAGTTTTTATTCCACCTCTCGGCAAAATCCGTCGCATTTCCTCTTTACCAGAAAATGAACCTTTAACTGGCATTACCTCAGAATTGCCTACACTTTTCTGTCCGATTCCTCTTATCTTTACTGACGACTTTAATCGTTTGGTAACTTGATAATAATTAACGTTTGTCTGGTCATAGCCCCAAGAATTAATAAAAATATCACCAACCTTTACGTTTGGTTTATTTTTTTTCAGTTCTTGTTTTTCATCATACTTTCTTTTCTGCCACGACATATAATTTTCAAGTTCTCTCTCTGTATATTCTATTGCATTTGCTTTACTTCTGAACCGTGCTGTTTTTGGATAATTAAATCGTGGTGATTCAATACTACTACGATAAAATGTTTCTGTTTTATCAAATGATTTTACTGGTGTTACTCTATACTTTCTTTCACCGAATGTTCTTCGCCATACCATTTTTCATTTACCTCGTTGTTTTCTTAAAAAATTTCTTATTATTGTATCTTTTTTTCTAATATTTTGTAATTCGTCCTGTTTTGCTTGTTTTAGACTTTTATGCTGATTTTTAATCATTTTCTCTGCTAAATCTGTTCGACCTAATACACGCATCATTCTAACATCATCTATTGTGATAGCTTTAGGCAATAATGATGATTTTTCTTTACGCATTTCTCTTGCTGTAATCTGAAACAGCGTGGGTGCATCAATATCAATAGAACAAGGTCGTACACGTTTTGCTGGTTTATTACCTTTTTTGAATGGCATTTTAGTATATATAAAAATCACTAATTAATATATTTATTTGTGAGTAGAATTAAGGTTATATAGGTTATATATAAAACTTTTGATTAAAAAAACAAAAAAAAAACGGTTTAATAACTGCCTGATGTCCATCCACCGTTTCCTTTGCTTTTTCCTTTTCCTTTAAATAGCATAATGTTTTCACCTCGTTATATATTCATTTAATAACTGCTAATATAAATATTTATTTGATATAAATTGGTGTTTCATTGATATATCCCAAATATCTACTATATTTATCATAATTTGGTTCATAATCATCTCGAATGTCATCATAAGATAAACCATCCTCATCATAATTAGCACAATAAGTTAAGATCTTTAACATCACTTTACGTAATTCCTCATACGCTTTAATTTTATACACGAAATCTTGGTCTGATGCTTGATAAAATCCTATTGAATTCAATAAATAGTCTTGACCACGATTTAATTTATTTTCACATTCCTCATATTCGTCGTGTCTAATATTATCATAATATCCATCAATTTCTCTGATTGCTACTTGATAATACACATCAGCTTTATATTTATCAGATGAAACCTCTTTATACACAATAACTTCCTCAGTATTAGTTATTGTTATGTTATTCTCCTCACATAATGATTGAGATACAGAACAATTACACTCTTGAACAACTGGAACATTGATAGTTTTCCATTGAATCTCAGTCTTTACCTCTGGACAATCAACAGAATCTTTACCATCAGCATAACCATAAATAAAACCACTACCACCAATAATCACTAAAACTATGAATCCAAATATCATTTTTAATATCATTTTTTTACCTCGGTAAGTTTAAATTTCTTTTTATAATAATGTCTGATACAATATCCCTCAATAACAGCGTTAAAACTGCAATTTTTTCCAGTCTTTAATATCTCTTTACATTTAACGTTATTTGCCATTGTCCTCAAAAACCATTTTCCAATCATCATTATCAATACGTTCTCGTTCATCAAAAAAGATTTTACACCATAACCAGAAACTTAACAAACCTAAGAAAAACGGTACATAGAACGCTTGTAACATAAATTTAATGTAAAACATTGTTGCCTCTTTTTTCGGGACAGATAATTGTTCTTTAACAACATCTGGTGGTATTTGTGAAAAATCAGTATATTCAGAACCAGTGTTAGAATTAATCATATCAACAGAATTATTCTTAATCCAAATGTTATTCATACCAGCAAGTAATTGTAATAATATCAATAATATCATCATATGAATATAAAAATATTGAACAAACCTATGTTTCATGTATTTATCAGAACGGTATAAAATGAATGATAACCCTACACAAAATATTACTTTAAAAATCAATAATATCGAAATACCGCCTAAGAAATGAAATATAAAATTACTTTCTAATACTAAGAAGTTACTGTCTGATATTGTGGAATAAATGTCAAACCCACAACTAAACAAAAGGAAAAATATCAGCAACCACTTCAAAACATTAGATAATGACATCGTTTATTGTTTCTGTGGTTCTTCAAATTCTGGTAAATCGTCAATATCAGGTAAACCATCAATATCCTCGATTTTTTCATCCGTTCCTATATCCTCATCATTACTGCTAAAGAGTTGTTCTGGTGTCTGCACGATTTCTCCATCATCTATATCTCTTTCGTCTTGAAATTCGTTATTTTGGGGTGGAATCCCATGTGGTTGCTGACTTTGATTCTGTAAAGGTTGTTGTTGATGTGCTTGTTGTAAATTCATTGGACGTTGGATATTATGTTGTACTGGTTCACGCATCTCTACATTCTGTGGAATAGGTTGTGCCATTTGTACTCGTTGTTGCTGTTGTCGTTGTATTGGTTGCTGTTGCTGTTGTACTGGTTGCTGTTGCTGTTGTACTGGTTGCTGTTGCTGTTGTACTGGTTGCTGTTGCTGTTGTTTCATTACATCAATCATCTCACCAGCTTGGGTCTTTAACTGTTTTATGATATTTTCCTCATTATTTATCATATTATCAAGAAATTCACCATTAGTTAAAATGGTACTTAATTCTTTAAATTGTATATGATGTGGATGTTCAGCAAAACGGTCTTTAAGATTTTCGTGCTGTTTTATCTGTTCAATCATATTATTAATTTTATCTTTAGTCATTTGTTCCATTTTCTTTCTCCATTTTTACCAACGGTTTTGGTATTTTTATTTTTAATTTTTCAGCAATGTTTGATATACGTGAATAAGTATGAATAGTGAATACCGTATACTTTCTTGTGCTTCTCCAAATGAATCGAAATTTTCCGACAACATCACTACTTAACGCAGCAATCTGTAACTTTTTTCTAAATGGTATTTTTATATTATCCATTATTCTATACCTTTTTTTCTACTTGTTCAAGTAATATCTCGATAGATTTTTGTCCAAGAATTATGTCGTCAAACGCCTCTTTTAATTCTTTAACATCCTCTTTTAATTTACCTATGTTACTAATCATTTCTTGTACTCTTTTGTCTTGTCCTCTATCTGTTGGATTTGGGTCTATTTTCACCACCTCATATATATTTTACTTTTAATAATCCTGTTTCTACAAGGTTATTAAACAAAAAAACTGCTTTGAATTTATACGCATCATCAACAAGATTGCCTTTTTTATCAAGTTTCTTTAATGCAATAATATCAATATTAGTGATATATTTTTGAAAATCACCAGTCATTTCATATTCTAATGAAATATTTTTAAATCGTGGAATAATGAATGAATTACAATATAACTGGTCTGGTGTAATTTTACATCGTTTTGTATATAATCCAAACGATAAAATGTTCGCCATAACTGCATTATATTTTGGATAATATTTATCTCTCCAAGGTTTATAAAAATAAATTAATGATATAATAAATCCAACTGGTATAAAATATAATAACCATAACGTCAATTGTATAAATATATACGCACCATAAAATGCTTCAATTTCATGGTATAAAGCAAATTCTAAATAAAAATATAAAACAAAAAAAATTGTATACGGTATCGCCTTTAACTGTAAAAAAATATGTAATGATAAAAAATGTACATAAGGCATATACGATTTCATTTTTATTGGTTCAAAATCTACCGTATTCTTTTTCAAATCAATACTAATATTATTGTTGTAATGGTTATTTCCATTAAACAGTTGTTTCGAGTTCAACAATTGGGTCTCCAAAAATCTTTCCTTTCTTTTTCTTTTCTGTAACGTCTTTTTCCTCTGACATATTTATCACCTCGTTTTTCCTATTTATCATTTATATCCCTAAAATGTGGACATCGTATTTCAGCGAACCAGTATTTCTCTGGTGCATTGAATTCACAATCTTGGTATTGTGTGTCCTCCTCCTCATAAAAAAACACACATTCTTTACAGTTACTCATTTCACACACACCATAACCAAATGTTAATACCTATTATAAAACAAACCCAAAAACCAAATACAAAAGAACCATTTAAAACATCTTTCTCTTTCATAATAAATCAAATCCTCGTCGAATAAATTTGTAATTATAACGTCTACACCATTAATGTCAACTTTATATCCTTTGTTTTTTCCTTTATGGATTCTGTCAATAATAACACCCTTTAAATCACTATAAAAACCATTATTGATAATAACTTTATCTTTATATTTAAATTTTGTAAGGGTTTTCATTTTTCAATTAATATCCTCGCATCCTTGATGATACTGTGGAACGTCCACCAGATTCCTCTTTTTCTTCCTTAAAAACCTTTTTAACTTTGTTTTTTTTTATAATTATAAGACTACTATTATCAATATTCATTTCTTCTGGATATTTACCATCTTTGTCTACCTTTGGTTGTACTGAAAATTGAACACAACCATTAATAAATTCAATCTTAGCAACAGTAACACCAGTAAAGCCAGTATAAATACATTTTACTTTATCTCCTAATTCTATTATTTCATTTTTCATTTTTTCTTACCTACCTTAATATAATCTTTATCCCATACCATATTAGCAGCAGTAAAACCTTTCATATCTTTTGTCCCCACTGTATGAAATTTATATACACCGTGCCAACCGAACACTGCTAACGCACCGAAAATAACACCCAAGAATGGTATTCCAATGTCAAACATTAACCAAGCAAGTGCTGAGAAAAATAATGCACCGAACCATTTAGCAATCGTCATCAAGACTTTCAATACAATAGTGTCATCATTCAATATGAATTCGCTGAAACTATCATACTTATCTCGGTTCTTTGGTTTTCTTTTCATTTTTTAATTTGTTCATTCCATATAATAACATGAATTCCTCAATTAATTCTTTCGATTCTTTTGATTCTAAGTATAATAATCCACCCAAAAAAATCATCAAAAATAATAATATCATCATAATTATCTTAGTAAATAATGTTATTGTACCTAGAAAGACTAAAAACATCAATAATACATAAATCATAAAAAAGAAAAATAACTGTGCTTTTCTGTAAAACTTATACTTTTGTATCATCTCGTTTTTCGGCATCATTGTTGTTTTTGTTTATAACTTAAATTCTTTAAAATATCGTTAATTTCATAATAATCAATATTTGATTGATATTCGGTATATGTAAGGTTAAATGAACAATATTCTTGGATAACCCTGTTACTGAACTCATAACCATTCCTCATACCCTTTTCTTTAGCCAGTAAGTAACCCATAGACACGAATAAGAGTATTAATAAGACAAATATAGCCATCTTTTTGATGAAGACCTTATCCTTTATCGAATCTATGAAATCCTCGCCAGATATTGATAGATTAGTCATTCTCATTATCCTCAAATTCTATCATTTTATACAAATACCCGTGTTTTAATTCTGGACATTTCTTAACCTCAACAAATTTGCCTTTTACAAGACGTTTTAAGGATTCATTGATACCTGCTACTTGGAAATCCTTTAATTCGTCTGCAATCTGTGTCTTGGTTCTCCATCCTTGACCCAATAACACATCTAATACCTCTTTTTGTCCCATTGTGTGTGATTATATGATAATAAAAAGCTGGATAAGACACTTTGCCGACAAAATGCCTTACCCAACCCTTAACCTTTTGGTAAGTTGTGATTATTACGTCTTAAAACTATTGTTAATTTTCTACGTATTGAATTATCAATATCAATCATCATATCATCTACATCTTTAAGAATGGTTTTATTATTGCTTATCTGTTCATCAATAATCATTGGTAAGAAGTCTTTTAGGATTATATCATGTTTTGCTAGATAGGTTTTCAACCTTGTATGCAACAATGAATCAATGGGAAAGTTAATCTGTTTCATATTTAACAACTTATTTAAGGTATTTATTTTATAAAATGATATGAGGTGTAATATATATGTTAGAGAATATAGATATGTTGATTCCTAACCAACCTAACCAAATAACCACGTTTTCAGTCGTATACATAGCACAAAAAAAACAATATATCCTATATAACACTTATAACACACAAAAAACACTACTTCTTATATTTCTAATATAGTTGGTTAGGTTGGTTAGGTTGGTTAGGAAAAAAAATATAAGGAGTAGAGTGGCTGAGATTGATGAATTGTTGTTTTCAAATCCTAACCAAGTTCTAACCAACCTAACCAACCTTTATAAAGGATTTTTTATAATCAATATAATCGAAATAATCACTATCGTTTTTAGCCGTTTTCTGCTCTTTTTTTTATTTTTATTTTTTTCAGTACTATGAAACCTCTATATTAGAATATATATATTAAAGTGGTTATGAAATATAAGAGGTAGAAACACTGAAACCCACGAATCACCATTATCAATATAATTTTATTGAAAATATTGAAAATAATATTTTTTTCTTTTATAAATGGTTTTTCAAACCTAACCAACTTAGGCAATATAAAACGTAACTTAGTTAGGTAAGCAAAAATATAAATTATTGACCATCTTCAAGTATGAAAAAACAATATACTACAACCAATATATTAGAACATATATATTAGATAACTCACATTCAATATTAGTAAGATTTATAATGGTGTCTCCTTTCAATAAATTTCCGATAAAAAGGAGATAAAAAAGAGATAAAACAAATGAGCATAAAAATACCAAAACAATTATTGAATGATAGATTTATTAAGACTAATGAAAAAAGACCCATTGAACCGTCGTGGAATCTTGATAAATCTTTATATGAATATGATTCTAAAGAAAAGATATGGATAAATAAACTTACTACACAAGTATATATTAATACCAAAACAAAACAACCATATAAAGGCGATATACTCAATAATTATTCAGCAAAGGAGATTAAGACGTTTAAGAATTTAACAACATATGGTGTTCTATGTGGGTATAACGGACTTTTTGTTGTTGATTGTGATTGTAAAAATATCGAAACTGAATTATTAAAAATACCGATTTTTCATGAAACATTCACAGTGCGTACAGCTAAATCAAAATTATGTCACTTCTATTTCTTTGATAATGATACTAAACATCCAAATACAGTAAGGATTAATGATTCTAAAGGTAAACGTTTGGCAGACATACAAGGTGTAGGAACACAGGTCATAGGTGCATATTCTACCTTAAAAGATGGGTCACAGTATATACCGATTAATGATAACCCAATAAAGATAGTATCATTTGATGTTATTATGGGGTATATTAAACGTGCAAAACCTAATGTTGAGTATGATGTAATTGAAAGTAATCGTATCAAGAAAGAGGGATTTGATGAAATCGACCCATTATTAAAAGAAATTAAAGAAAAAGTTACTATAAAAGTATTATTAGAACATATTGGTATTGATACTAGACAAAACCCTTGCGAATCACCACTTACGTCTGAATCGGTTAATAAAAAATCGTTCAGCTATACAGATGGAATTTTCCACGATTTTCATACCGAGAAAAGTGGTTCGGTGTTTCAATTATATATGGAATATTATGATGTTGATTTTTCACAAGCTAAAGATGAACTTATGAAACTTGGTGGTATTGTAGATAAAAAAATTAAGAAAGCAACAGATTATCTTGATGATAATTTTATGTTTTTATATGCACCATCTTTTTCAGAACGAAAACGATATTTATTATATGATAAAAATACAAAAAATTTATCTGAAAATTCTCTTAGTGGTATTATTCAAAATGTTATAATGGCTACACCAAATAATATTGATATTTTTGATATTCTTGATATTCCAACTAAAGGAAAGAAAGATAAAATCTTAAAATATAATGAACGTAAGATATTATATCGAATGTATATGGATGATTATATTGATAAAAATTCAATAGAAATTAAGGGTGGTTATGGTTATCGACCAGTTAATAAACTTGTATATTTAGATGATAATGATCAT
>Ga0208904_1001498_pt1 | contig 15901 bp, 18 predicted proteins | sample AntAceMetag02UKB_FD_184774 | JGI IMG/M metagenome (GOLD analysis project Ga0208904, IMG submission 184774) | Saline lake microbial communities from Ace Lake, Antarctica - Antarctic Ace Lake Metagenome 02UKB (SPAdes) (version 2) | ecosystem: Environmental > Aquatic > Non-marine Saline and...
TCTAAAAGCAAACTATGCGGGATCCTTCCATTGATTATATGTGTCTTTGACACGCCTCCATCCAGGGCCCTTGTGCACGCCCTTACCTTTGGTATCATGCCGCTCTTAATGACATTGTTCTTTATAAGCGTATCCACGTCTTTCTTGCTTAGGGTAGATATTAAAGAATCCTCATTATCTTTTTCTCTCAGTATGCCTTTTACATCTGTCAGGAGCACGAGCTTCGCTGCCTTGAGCTGGACTGCTATCTCAGAGCTCACATCATCTGCGTTCACATTGTAAAGTTCTTTTTCTGAGCCAAGCCCTACCGGAGATATGACCGGCACTGACCTTAGCCTGGCTGCCTTTCTAATTATGGCTGTCTCTATTTTATCTACTTCTCCGACAAAGCCAAGCTTCTTATGGTCCTTGTGCGGCCTGGTCTCAATTAAACCTTTTTTAATCGCATTTAAACTCACTGCCCTGCCGCCAAGTTCATTTATGTCATCTACTATTGAATGATTTACCTGGCTAAGCACCTTGTCAACGACCTGCATCACTTCCTTGGTAGTGACCCTTAAGCCGTCTTCAAACTTCACTTTCTTCTTTGATCTTTTCAGTTCCTGATTTATAAACGGGCCGCCTCCATGAATAAGCACAGGCCTGATGCCTACATAGCTCATAAAGACAATATCCTCTAATACGCCTTTTTTGATCACAGGATCAATGAACGCGCTCCCACCGTACTTTATTACAAATATCTTGCCGCTGTATAATTTTATATAAGGCAATGCCTCAAGCAGCACATCCGCCTTCTTTATAGCCTGTCTCATACGTGTTTACCACCCCAGGTCCCGTACTCCGCGTTTATCTCTACGTATTTCTCTGTCAGATCACACGTCCATACGTTAAAGCTGTTCTTCCCTGACTTTAGATCAATAGTTATATCGATTTCTTTTTTCTTGAATAAATCCAGCAAGGCCTTTCCTGATACCCTGGTAGCTGCGCCATTTTTCATTACAAGCTTATTGCCAAAATAAATATCTATCTTACCTTGCTTAACAGCGATCTTGCTTGAGCCTACGCTTCCTGCTACCCTTCCCCAGTTAGGATCTCCGCCTGCTATCATCGTCTTTATCAGGTTCGAATCTGCTACATGCCTTGCGATCACTTCAGCGCATCTTTTATGCATAGCGCCGGTAACGCTTATCTCTACAAATCTGGTCGCGCCCTCTCCGTCAAGCACGATCTTTTTTGCAAGCTGGGACAGGACAAACTTAAGCGCATTCAAAAATTCAAAATAATCCTTTGTGTCTTTTTTTATCTTTTTATTCAATGCAAGTCCGCTGGCAAAGATAATGGCAGTGTCATTTGTGCTCATGTCTCCATCTACTGTGATCCTGTTAAAAGAATCTGACACGCACTCCTTAAATGAACTCTGCAGCGCGTTCTTCTCTATAGACGCGTCTGTTGTGACAAATGCAAGCATGGTCGCCATGTTTGGGCATATCATGCCTGAGCCCTTTGCAGCGCCGCCTATGGTCACTACATTTTTGCCTATATTTATCTTTACCGCGATCTCTTTATGGACTGTGTCTGTAGTCATTATGGCCTTTGCAAAACCAGTGCCATTGACCTTATTCAGATCCTTTACTAAAAGCGGGATCTTTTTCTTTATCTTAGCAACCGGCAAGGGCCTGCCTATTATGCCTGTAGACGCTATTAAGACCTTTTCTCCCTTAAGTCCTAATTTCCTGGCTGTAAGACTTGCTATATCTTTTGCATGCTTTATCTCATTTTTACCAACGCAGCAGTTTGCATTGCCGCTATTTACAGCTATTGCCTGAGAAAGGCCTTTCCTGACAAGTCTTTCACTGAATTCGACCGAGCCTGACCTTACTCTGTTTGTAGTAAAAGTACCAGCGCATACGCACGGGACAGTAGAATATAATAATGCAAGGTCATTGCGTCCGCTTCTTTTTATACCACAGCTTACAGCGCCTGCCTTAAATCCCTTTGCCGAAGTTATTCCGCCTTTGATAATTTTCATGATAATATACCTATTCAACCGCGTAGGTTGCCCAAAAGAGCAACCTACGCGGTTAATTTAAACCTAGTTTCTCCTCAAACCCATACATAATATTCATATTCTGGACTGCCTGGCCGCTGGCTCCCTTGACAAGATTATCAATGGCAGTCACGACTATGACCAAACTCTTCTCAGGAAAGACCTTGCACCCTATGTCACAGAAATTTGTCCTGACAACATTCTTTGTATCAGGGAAAATACCTTCATCCATGACCCTTACAAAATACTCCTTTGAATAAAAATCCTTGTATAGCTTAAGCGCCTCGCTAGTGCTTATATTTTTCTTCAGCTGAAGATAGATCGTGCTCATCATGCCCCTTTCCATGGGAACGAGATGAGGAACGAAATTCACAGATACCTTTGAGCCAGCCATAAGAGCTATTTCCTGATCTATCTCAGGCATATGCCTGTGTGCATTGACCTTGTATGGCTTGAAACTATTTTCTAATTCTTTAGACATAAGCGCCTGGGCCAAGACCCTGCCTGCCCCGCTGACACCAGACTTTGAATCAGAGATAATGGAATCGGGATCCACCAGATTTTTTTTGAGAAGCGGCGCACAACCTAAGATCACGCTCGTAGGATAGCATCCAGGGTTAGCTATCAGATCCGCCTTCTTTACCTCTTTCCTGTAAAATTCTGGGAGCCCGTACACTGCATCCTTTATATATTCAGGGCACTCGTGTTTTAGCTCATACCACTTCTCGTATACATTTACATCCTTTATCCTGAAATCAGCGCTCAGGTCTATTACCTTCAGACCCTTTTTCAGGAATATTGGCGCAAACTGCATTGATGCCTTGTGAGGAAGCGCTAAAAAAACCATGTCGCATTTTTTAGACATCTCTTCTGCGCTCATGTCCCTGCATTCCAGATCAAGTCTTCCCTTTAGCCATGGATATAACTTACATATATTAACAGGGTCTATCTTTGCAGCTACTGCAGTGATCTGAACCTCAGGATGATCTAATAAGATCCTTAAGAGTTCTTCTCCTGCGTAGCCGCTTGCGCCCATTATGCCTATCTTCAACATAGCAACTATCTCCTTTTCCTTGGATCACCGTCATTATAAAATAAAAACGCCTATCTTGTCAATGTATTTTCTCGTCGGAAAATAGCAAGATAGGCGTCTTTAAAATAAGGGACGGAGCCCTATTTCGAAAATCTTGTCCGAAATAGGGCTCCGTCCCTTTTATACAAAATTATCGTTTAGTCCACTGGAATCTCTTTCGGGCGCCTTTTTGGCCGTACTTCTTTCTTTCCTTTACCCGCGAATCCCTCGTCAAATAACCTTTTCTCTTTAAGAGACCTTTTGCTTCTTCTCCTGTAGTCGCAAGCGCCCTTGATACGGCGTGTCTCAATGCGCCAGCCTGACCTGACTTACCACCGCCCCTGACAGTCGCTATGATCTTGATCTTTTCTGTTAGGTTAGTTGTCTTCAAAGGCTGCCGTACGAGCAATCTTAGCGTGGGTCTGTTAAAATATTCATCGAGAGGCTTTTTATTGACCTGTATCTCGCCATTGCCTGACATTAGCCGCACGCGCGCGATCGACTTCTTACGCCTCCCTGTAGCCCATATTATATTCTCTATTACCATTTTATACCTCTATCTTTTGAGGAGCCTGAGCCTGATGCGGATGCTCTTCTCCTGCATAGGTCTTCAACCTTGTTATCATCCTTGAACCTAATTTATTCTTTGGCAGCATACCCTTTACCGCATGCCTGATTGCTTCTGTAGGCTTTGTTCTTAAAAGCGTCTCTAAGTTCTTTGTTCTCAATCCACTGGGATATCCTGTATAATGCGTATATACCTTTTGTTCGAGCTTTGCGCCTGTAGTAGCTACCTTGCCTGCATTGACTATTACCACAAAATCACCATTGTCTACATTAGGAGTATAGTCAGCTTTGCGCTTGCCGCTCAGAAGCAGGGCCACCTGCACAGCGAGCCTGCCCAGGATCTTCCCCTTTGCATCTATAAGGTGATACTTCCTCTTGATATCATTTTTATTAATAAATATTGTAGTCATAATATACACCTATTTCCAGAAAGGTTTAATTATACCACACGTCTCGTGCCTGTCAAGCGAAATATTAATAGTCTTCCTTTAAATTTTTTACTTGAATTATTTAAGTTCGATGGTATAATCACTACATGAATCTAGATGAGATTATAAAAATATTATTACCTCATTTTGAGACTCTAAAGAGATTTCAGTTTACCTATGACAATCCCTTATTCTGGGCAGGCCTTGTTCTGATATTTCTGATACTGGCCTGGTTTTGGGGATGGAGAAAGTCCTTTTCTTTCTGCTTCCTTACAGGCTTAATCCTGCTCGGTAATACTAAATTAGAAGCTGTTGTCACTGAGATGGTAGCTAAGAGCTGGGAGATATTTGACCCTTTTATCTTAAGGGCAGCGTCTTTATTTGTAATATCTATTATCTTAGTGTACTACCTCTTCCTGAAAGACTCCTGATTATAACTTCAAACCTTTATAGGCGCCCGCTGGTTTGGCATTTTCGTGAACAATCTGTCTTACTGCCTTTATCATGCCCACAGGGTCTTTTGACTGGAATATATTGCGGCCCATGTCAACGCCTACTGCGCCATCCTTGACAGCATTGTAGGCCAACTTTAATGCATCTTTTTCAGCGATCTTTTTGCCTCCTGCTATCACTACCGGCACCGGACATGTCTTTACTACCTTTTGAAAGTCCTCACAGTAATACGTCTTTACAACATGCGCGCCAAGCTCAGCTGCGATCCTGCATGCAAGACTCAAGTATCTGGCATCCCTAACCATCTCCTTGCCAACAGCAGTCACTGCCAGGACAGGAATACCATACTCCTCGCACTCGCTTACAAGCGTGGCAAGGTTTTTCAAGGTCTGGTGCTCATATTTTGAGCCGACATAGATCGACATAGCAACCGCGCTCACGTTCAGACGGATTGCATCCTTGACTGAAACAGTAATTGTCTCTTTTGATAGATCTTCTCCTAATATACTGTTCCCGCCAGAGACCCTGAGCACAATAGGCGTGGAGATCCCTGGATCTACTTCAGCTCGCAAGACTCCTCTTGTAAGCATCAGGGAATCAGCATAAGGTAACAGCGGTTTGATTGTCTTGCCCGCTTCTTCAAGGCCGCTCGTAGGTCCTAAAAAATAACCATGGTCAACTGCCAGCATAACAGTCTTGCCTGTGTCCGGCTTTATGATCTGCGATAAACGATTCTTCATTCCCCAATCCATTGTACCCTCCTTATCTTTGTGGTTCTATTATCACTTTTATTGATTCTTTTGCATCTGTGACCAGTTTAAATCCCTTCTGGATATCTCCCAGTCCAAATCTATGCGTGATCATATCTTTTACATTTATTTTTTTATTCCTTATCAGCTCCAGCGCCGCAAGGTGCTCCTCAGGATTTGCCGCGTAGGAAGAGGTGACTGTCACTTCATTTCTCCAAAAAAACTCATTTATAGGCAAGGGGTATTTATACCCTTCGCCAGCTGAAGCAAAGACCAGGATCGTCCCGCCCTTGTCCACCGCCTTGAATGCCTGCTCAAACGCGCTCTTTGCGCCCGTGCACAATATTACAAAATCTGCGCTTTTCTCCTCTTTGAAATCCTTTGCGTGCACAACCTTGTCTGCGCCAAACTTGAGAGCGGCCTTTAATCTATGTTCATTAATATCAGTGGCTAATATCTTACCAAAGCCTTTGGTCTTTGCCAACTGAATATGCAAAAGCCCTGAGATCCCGCTTCCTATCACTAAAAGAGACTGGCCTTTCTTGTATCCTCCTGATCTCTGTCCGCGTATTGCGCATGCAAGCGGCTCTGTAAATGTCGCCTCTTCATAAGATACGCCCTCAGGTATCTTATATACGCCTTGTTTTTCTATATTGATCTGCGGGAGCCTTACAAACTCTGCAAACCCGCCCGGGTAAAACTTTGTCTTGCGTAATGTATCGCATACGCTGTGGTGATCCATCTCACAGTAGTGACACATCCCGCACGGCACATGATGAGACGCAGAGATCCTGTCGCCAGATCTGTACCCCGTCACTCCGGCGCCAACCTCAACGATCTCGCCTGCTATCTCATGGCCAAGAACCAGAGGCACCTTATCGCGCCTGTACCACTCCACGACATCTGTGCCGCATATACCGCTTGCGATCACCTTGACAATAAGCTCGCCTTCTCCTATCTTCGGCTTAGACGAATCTTCTACACGCACATCATTATTTGCATAATACATCGCAACACGCATAAAGAAATATTTCTCCTTTCCCGTCCCGGACGGGAAAATTTATACTCTCTTGTCCTCAGCCAATATAATCGGATACGACCTCAATAATTCCCCATTCAGCAACACCTCTACCTGATATCTGCCTGGCTCTGGGAAAACTATATTCAGGAATTTGGATATTACTGTATGCGCCGCCTCTATGTTCTTTAATTCAAAAGTGACCTCTTTCGTCTCCACGATCATTTTGTTGCTCTTTAAATTCATGACTCTGGTCTTTTCAGTAAATTTTCCAGCGCCTTTTATCCATCTGTTTGCAATAAAAAGCTCGCGGTGCTTTGCTGGAAAATTCTTGGCACCTATCACCTCAAAGATACCTATAAACATCATCTTTCCATTGTCTTCCCTGCGTATGCTATCGCACACAATTGAAAACTGCAGATCCGGCTTCATTGACATATCATCTGACATCAAATACCTCCAAGTTTATATACTTTTCTTATCTTCTCCTTCACATCCCAGGTGCATTTTACACCCTGCGGAAAAGTCACAAGGTCGCCCTTGCCAAATTCGACCTCTTCTCCATCAGCTGTATTCACCTTTACCTTGCCCTCCAATACATAAAATGTCTCATTGTCATCATAGGACCAGTCAAACTTCTTCACATCACATTCCCACGTGCCCCATTTATCCACGCCTAACTTATCCAGTCGTTCCTTTGTCGGCTTTTCAACCTTTACCTTGCCCATGCCAATCCCCTCTCCTATTAGCTAACTTTACACTCTTGCAATCATCAAGTGTAAAGTTAGGACTGCGACAATCTGATCACTTCATCTCTTATGCCCATGCAGATAGCGTCATATTCATCTGCTGCGCCAAGCTTCATGCCTTTCTCAATTAGATCCTTTTTAGAAACTGGGTCTCCAAATCTTATCCTGACCGGATGCAGCCTTGGAAATCGCTGTGTCCTTGGCCATGCCTCAAATGCGCCCTTAATATAAACCGGCACAAGGGGTATGTCAAACTCCTTTGCTATAATGCCAATACCTTTTTTAAATTCCTTTACATTGCCGTCTATAGACCGTTCGCCTTCAGGAAATATACAAAGTGCCTTATTGTGCTTTAAAATAAATGCTGACCCCTGCATCGCTTCTATTATCTGCGAGGCATCTATCGGGATGATCCTTGCCCTTCTTACAAGATCCCTGATAACCGGCGCTATAAAATATCTCCTGAATGCAATAAAAAATAGACCCAGTTGTATCTTGAATGGAACACCTGCTGTCACAATAAGTCCGTCAAAAAAACTTGTGTGATTAACACACAAGACATACGGCCCTTTTCTGGGTATCTTATAAGCGCCCTCTACCCTGAGTAAATAAAAAAGTCTGAAGAATAGACTGATAAGACCTTTTGCTAAAAATACAAACATATAGTCAGTCCAGCAAACTTTAAGTGAGATCTTTTTCTGAAAATCCTTTGGTAAGGGGTGTTTCAAGATCTCTGCCCAATGAACAGCCTGTCCCGTATCATCTGTAGATTGTAGCTTGTGGCTTGTGGCTTCTTTAAGAAGCTCCCCTATTTTTAAAATCAGATCCTTTACAGTAAATATCTCTGCCACTGCCATCTCATCTGGTATATCCACATCAAAACGCTTCTCAATGGCCAGCATAAGCTCTACCCTGCTGAGCGAATCAACACCCAGATCAAGTTCTATACTGTCAGAGGGATGCATGGCTCCTCTTATATCCAGGCTTTCTTTCAGGCAGCCAATGAGTTTTTTTCCAATATCAGACTCTAATAAGTCCTTGTCCTCACTGCTAAGTTCTTGTTTTTTCTTGCCCTCTTCTAAGATCAAAGGCAAAAATTTATTCTTGATCTCATACCTCTTTAGCTTCCCCAGCACTGTGCGCGGCAACGGAGTCTGCGTCAATGTAAAACCCATTATACGCCTGTAGCCAGGCACGCCCTGGGAAAGATTATCAAATATGCTTGCCACGACCTGCCTGGGGTTCATCTCCCCGCGCTCTTTGAAAAACTCAGTGTCCGGCACAATAATACCGTGCAAATACTCTAACTTACCGCCGCCTTTTTCCTTTATGACGCCCATGGCGCACATCTCTTTTATATACGGCGACTGAGAATAATGCTTTTCGACCTCTTCAGGAAATACATTTTTCCCAGAGCTTAAAACTATCATCTCCTTGGACCTGCCTGTCACATAAAAATATCCATCCTTGTCCTCATGTCCCAGGTCTCCGGATAGAAACCATCCATCCCTCATCACCTCTTTTGTCTTTTCTTCTTTCTTATAATAGCCCTTCATTATATTCGGGCCTTTGATAGCGATTTCGCCGATACCATCTGCGTTTTTATTGATGATCTTTAGCTCTACATCGACTATTGGCTTGCCAATAGAGCCTATCTTTTGTTTCTTCAGCGGATTAAGACTCGCAACAGGCGAGGTTTCAGTAAGCCCATACCCCTCTATTGTCTTCAAACCAAGCTTAAAAAAATCTCTGGCAACATCTTTATCAAGCTTTGCCCCGCCGCTTACAAAAAAGCGAAGATTTTTGCCAAAGGCATTCTTGATCTTGCGAAGGAAGATCTTTGCAAGGCCAAGTCTTGTTACAAGTTTTACATACATCCCTGCCAGGCCGCGCATATCTTCGATCTTTTTCATGATCCTGGAGTGCATCAAGTGATATATCTGCGGCACGCCAATAAATACAGTAGTCTTTGAGCTTCTTATGTATTCGCCCAGTTTCTCAGGCCAGTCAGAAGGCACATATACCACTTTTGCGCCTGAGAAAAGCGGCGCGAGAAAGGTAGTCATCATGGCATAGGAATGATAGAGCGGCAGAACCGACAAAACTATATCCCTGGATGAGAAGATCTTCATCTTTTTTAGCGAATGAGAATTTGAACACAGATTCTTATGTGTAAGCATTACGCCTTTTGGCAGGTCAGTAGTACCAGAAGTGTACAATAGCAGCATTACCTCATCTGGTTCTATTGTGGCCTTCTTAAATCCCTGAGAGGTGCCTGATTCTTTAATATCTTCGATGCTAATAGATGGGATAAAATCCTTAAGGGGCTCAACTATTGCTTGGGTCTCTCTGGAAACCAAAATAAGCTTTGCACCAGCATCGCTAAGGATGTTCTTCGCGTCCTTAGTACTCATGTGCGGATCAAGCGGGACTGCAATAGCGCCTATGTAAGATAGGGCGAAAAAAATAACTGCGAATTCTGGCCTGTTCTCAAGGACTATACCTACCCTATCTGACTTTACGATGCCATGCGATGATAAAAAATGGGCAAATGAATCCACCTTCTCGCCTAACTGGCCATAGGTAAGGGTCTTGATTACATCATCGGCCTTAGTCTCAATTGCAACCCTATCCCTGAACTCTGCCACTGAGTTCGCCAGATTCTCAGCTATATTATATATAGGTCCTATATTATCCATGAAAGCTATTATACCAAATAAGAGGGGTATATTACCACCTAAAAGCTAATCCTGCGCCCAAGTATCTTTCTCTGCCCTTAAGAAAAGATTCAATATAGGCAAGGCCTCTTCGATTAAAAATATTCTTCGTAAGCTTCAAGGCTGCTTTTCTACGAGGTGAAAATTCTAAGATAATATCTCTTGCTCTATTCAATTTCAGTTTACCTGCAAAAATAATCTTTCTCGTTATCCTCTTCCTCTTCGATATCTCTATTGCAACATCAAACTTCGCGTAGCTCTTTTTGCGCTTCGGGACCACCTGACTAAGAGACGTCCTAAAATCAAATCCAGAATCAAGCCGCTTATCTAAAACATATCCCAGCCTGTGCTTCTTCTTTATTTCCCAATTACCCTTTAGCGTAATAGTCTCTGGCTGGCTGCCATATCTATACACTATCTCATTATTCTTATTTATCTGCCATGCATTGAAAAAAATCAGTGTATCTCTTTTGCCCTTCTTTTGTTTGACTCCAAAAGTAAGGCGATTATTTCTGTCTGCGCTCCAGGCACCGTGGAGTCTCATAGTATAAATAGACCTCTGTCCCTCGGCAGGATGCTGCGACTGAACCAAAAACATTATCTCATTTTTATTCGCGTCCATGACCTTTGTCTTAAACCTAAGCCGATTGCCCTCGCACTGATTGTTCCACTTGTCCAATACATAGACCAGGTTATGCTTCTTATCAAACAAATACTTACCTGAAAATTTTATCTTCTGCGGCACTTTAGACTCAGAGGCCTTAAATACTTCGTAATACAGCTTATTTCTCTTATCTGTCTTAAATCGACCAGAAACAACTTTACGAAACTTCTTAACCTTTGACTTCCCAGGCGGGTTTTTAATAACGAGCTTATTATGCGGATCAACTTCGTAAAATACGCGGGGTTTCATGATTATATAATACTACTCTAAGATAAGATTTACAATAGTAATGTCATGTCTCGGTAATTTTGAAATTCTATGCAAGAATTTATAAGTCCCGGCAGGGTATAATTTTAAATTCTTAAACCATAATTTATACCCTTAAGGGTATAAACTATAAAATATTTAACAATATTGTACCTTTTAGGGTATGATACTTTTGATTTTATTTGACATTGCACCTTTTAGGGTATATAATTTTGTTATAAATGGAGGTCAAAATGTCTATAGGTGAAAAAGCTAAAGAATTAAGAAAATCAGCAAATTTAACCCAGGTAGAACTGGCTGAACGTATCGGCGTGGGATTACGCTTCTTGAGAGAGCTTGAAAGAGGCAAGGCTACCGTCAGAATGGATAAAGTCAACCAAGTCCTTGGATTCTTCGGATATCATATTGAGGCAATAAAAAATGAACGACCATAATCACAGAAAAGCCATTGCGATGTTTAAAGACCGGGAGGCCGGCATATTGGAAGAAACCGAAAAAGGCTTTAAATTTACTTATAACGAATCCTTTATTAAAAATGGCGCTTCTATTTCCGTTTCTATGCCAATAACAAAAAAAATCCACGAAAGCTCAAAACTATTCCCTTTCTTTGTAGGCATGCTGCCTGAAGGCTGGTATCTTGACATAGTAACCAAAAAATTAAAAATAGATAAAAATGATGCCTTCGGTTTATTAATAGCAACGTCGAATAGTACAATAGGGGCCGTATGGATAAAAAACATTTGAAGAACCTCTTCGATGTAAACTATTTGCCTAAGATAGATCTTAGCCTTACGGACATTCCGACAGCGGCTCAGGAAATGGCAGGAAAAATGTCTATATCGGGAGTACAGCCTAAATTATCGATGAAATTAGATAAAAAAAATGGCGCTCTGGAAGTTGCGGGCGAAGGCGGAGAATACATCTTAAAACCCCAGTTACAAACATTTAACAATATCCCGCAAAATGAAAATCTATGCATGGACATAGCTGCTTCTCTGGGAATCCAGGTTCCTCCTCATGCGCTCGTATCTTTAAAAGACAATAGCCTGGCTTATATAGTAAAAAGATTCGACCGGATAAAAAAGGAAAAGCTTCACCAGGAAAATTTCTTCCAGATTTTAGGGGAGAAAGATAAATACAAAGGCTCTATGGAGAAAATAGGCAAGAAATTAAAAGAAATCTCGGAAATACCCGGATTTGATGCTCAGCTCTTTTTTGAAAGGATCCTTTACTTTTTTATAATAGGGAACGGGGATGCCCATCTTAAAAATTTCTCCATAATCTATGACAAAGAAAACTTCATAAGACTCTCTCCCGCATATGACATAGTATCATCAAAACTCGTTATACCCCGCGAGGAAGATTCAGCGCTGACCATAAACGGGAAAAAAAATAATCTCGCGAGAAAAGATTTTGACGAACTCGCCAATGCTTTAAAAATAAACTCGAAGGCAAGCTACAAAAATATATTGGGAAGCATCAAAACAATAGACAGGCTGATAAAAAACTCCTTATTGACTGACGAAGAAAAAAAATCCCTATCCAGCATAGTAAAGGAAAGAGCCCTAAGGCTATCAAAACAAACTTCATAATAATCGCTTATCAATGACGGGATTATCAAGGCTGAACCTTTTCCACCTCGCAAGTGGACACATCGAGTTTTTAATAACGAGCCTATTGTGCGAGTCAACTTCGTAGTATAAGCGGGATTTCATCTCTAAAAGCCTTTATAATTTTCCGCGCGTTTTCAGGAGATGCATGCATATCTCCTATTTCTTCTTTTATGATATTGAAGTCGCTTGCTGCCAGCTTAATGTCGGGAAAGTCGCCATTTGCGAGGATTAATTGATTATAACAAATTATAGACACTGCGTAAAACTATTTTCTTATAACGATTAAGTCTTTCAAAAACTCTTGCATTCCTTTAACGTATGCCTCCTTTGAATCCACATAGCAGCTATTATGGCTACCTACTAAGACCAGGTGTTTCTTTGGCTCTGGGGCAGCTTTGAAGAGTTTTACAGATTGAGCAAATGGTACGATGTCGTCGTTTTTACTATGGATTATTAGCTTTGGTATACTTAGATCCTTGACTCTACTCACTGCATCAAATTTTGTAGATATTAAAAATGCTGGAAGCCGCGGACAGAGCGCCTTTGCCATATCCACAGTAGAGCTAAATGCAGACTCTGTTATCAATGCCCTGACCTTTTTCCTGCTGGCAAGATCGATTGCCACTGACCCGCCCAAGGATTCTCCGTATACTATTATTCGTTCTGGCTGGATATTCTTCTCACTCACTAGATAATTATACGCGGCCTCCACATCTCTATAGAATCCCTTTTCTGACGGCCTGCCGCTACTTCTTCCATATCCTCTATAGTCAAAAATAAACACATCTAATCCAAGCTTACTCAGCATCCCTATCTTCTCTACGCGATGGCTTATATTGCCGCCATTGCCATGAGAAAATAGAAGTGTATATTTTGAGTCCTTTAATGGGGCTGTTACAAACCACGCATTGATCTTCACCCCATCCTCTGTCTCAAAATACACATCCTCGTACGCAAGCCCAATAGCGCTCGGCACGATCTCTATCTCCTCCATAGGAAAATAAAGCGACCGATGCTCAAAATACCGAAGATAGCCAAAAACAAAAACTACTGCTATAGATATATACACTATGTTCTTTACCATATAAACCGCCCTAGATTAAGGAGGCTATTATGCCCCCTAGAACTGCCACGTCTTCGGTTGGAAGGATCTTTTTAATGCTCTCGTTGAAGAGCATATTGCAATCTGCTTCAAACTCCTCATCCTTTGCCCAGACCTTGATCTCGACTTTTATCTTGGGGAATGCCTGAATAAGCATGTCTTTAGAGTCATCCCCGTATTTTCTTATTATCGGCTCTATTGCCCTCTTGCGAAATGCGGAAAAATACTCCTTGCCTCCATCCATCTCTTTAAATGATATCCATGCATCACCCTCTATGCTCGCGACCTTGTCCTCGTTCGCAAGATAGTGAAGGATCAATATCTTATAATAATCCTTTGCCTCGATGTTGCAGGATAGCGAAAAAATAGTTTTTTTGGAAAAATCTACTTCGTACTCGTCGTTCAGAAACTTCACCTGCATCTTCTCAGATTCCTTAAACGAATTCCATGATTTTTCCAACGCTTCTCTATATCCCATAGAAATGATAGTTATCCACAAAGTAGGAGAGCCTTAAGGCTCCCCTACTTTGTGGATAACTTAATAATAGACCCTAACGAGACATAATCCTCTTGCCGGAGCTGTCTGTCCGGCTAAAGCACGATGTTTCTTGGATAAGACTTCTTTTACAGCTTCTGGTTTTATCCTGCCCCTGCCCACATCTATCAATGTGCCTACAATATTTCGCGCCATATTATACAAAAATCCATCTGCCTGTATATAGATCTCTATAAGTGGCGGTTTACTGACGATAGTAAGTTTTTTTATTGTCCTTATAGAGCTTTTTTCTTTCTTGGCGGCTGCCTGAAATGACTTAAAATCCTTCCTGCCTATAAGACATCTGGCTGCCTTCCGCATAGAATCAATATTCAAATCATACGAGACAAACGCTGTATATCTTTTTAATAATGGCGATCTGATTTTTCTATTGAGTATTGTATATCTATAAAGTTTTCCCCTGGCGTCGAACCTGGAATGAAAATCTATTTTTACTTCGTCTGCTGCAGTCACTGCAATATCTTTTGGAAGGTAATTATTGAGGCCTCTTTTGATATTTATTAGAGGTAGGTTCGAAGCTGTCTTAAAATTTGCGACATGCGCCTCTGCGTGAACGCCTGAGTCTGTCCTGCCAGCTCCTACAAGCTTGATCTTTTTCCCAAATAACCTATAAGCTGCTTTTTCGATCTCTTCCTGGACAGTCTTTCTTTTTTCTGTTCGCTGCGATTGCCAGCCAAAGAAACGAGCGCCATCGTATTCTATTGTCAGACGGATATTACGGATCACTTGATCAAAAGCTCGGCTATCTGGACCGCGTTTAAGGCTGCGCCTTTACGTAGATTGTCACTCACGACCCATAGATTAAGGCCGTATTTTACAGATTTATCCGCGCGGATCCTTCCAACATAACAGGCATCTTTGCCTACGGCATCTATAGGAAGAGGATATTTTGAATCCGCAATATCATCGATGACTTCCACGCCTGGTGATTTTTTAAGGATCTCCATTGCTTCACCCGCGCTTAATTTTCTCTCAGTTTCAATATTGACCGCCTCTGCATGAGAGGTCACGACGCCTACGCGGACACAGGTAGCAGTCACATTTATGCTGTCATCTTCCATGATCTTCCTGGTCTCATTCAGCATCTTCATCTCTTCCTTGGTGTACCTGTTAGGCAAAAATACATCTATATGAGGGATCACATTAAAAGCGATCTGAGCAGGCAACACTTTTTTGACCTTTTTTATCTTGTCGCTTGTTACTTGTCGCTTGTTACTTTTCACGGCCTCTTCAGTTTCTTCCCACAACTGGTCCACTGCTTCTTTGCCCCAGCCAGAAGCAGACTGGTACGTAGAAACTACGATGCGTTTTATCCTTGCGACATCATGAAGCGGCTTTAAGACTACGACCATCTGTATAGTCGAACAGTTTGGATTGGCTATGATGCCTTTATGGTTTTTTATCGCGTGCGGATTTACCTCAGGGACCACCAGAGGTACCTTTGGATCCATTCTCCACGCGCTGGAATTATCTACGACTATCGCGCCAGCTTTTACAGCGATCGGAGCAAATTCCTTGCTAATACCTCCGCCCGCGCTGAATAGCGCAATGTCTATATCCTTAAAAGAATCCCTGCCAAGCACCTCGACCTTACATGATTTTCCGCAGAATTTTAGCGTCTTGCCTTTTGAACGGCCTGATGCCAGAAGACGTATGTTTTTAACCGGGAACTTTCTCTGTTCCAGGACTTTTATAAATTCACGACCCACAACACCAGTGGCGCCCACTATCGCGACATTGTATTTATTGCTCATGATGACCTCTCTCCTATAGATTCTCTACCACCAGATCCCCTACCTCACCTGTCGAATACCCCATCTTGCCAGCTGAAAGGCTCTTTAGCTTTTCACTGGTCACCTTCATGACTGAAGTCTCGATCATGTTTGCTGCCTTTTCTTC
>Ga0208904_1001499_pt1 | contig 15900 bp, 15 predicted proteins | sample AntAceMetag02UKB_FD_184774 | JGI IMG/M metagenome (GOLD analysis project Ga0208904, IMG submission 184774) | Saline lake microbial communities from Ace Lake, Antarctica - Antarctic Ace Lake Metagenome 02UKB (SPAdes) (version 2) | ecosystem: Environmental > Aquatic > Non-marine Saline and...
TTTCACTGGAATTTGCCGGGCGTGTTTTATTTTCGAATCAGGCGCAAGTTGTAGGGCAACATCACCTTCTCCTAAGAAAATTTTTCCACCCATTTCCTGATTAAGAGCTTCGATTAATTGATTGGGCTGATCGACTGGAATTTGATTTAAAGCTTTTTCTGGTAATTTGGCTAAAGTGTCGAAACCGTGCCTGAGGCCGGCGAGGATGATTTTTCTGGTTGGTCTATTCTCGGCAAATTGAGCAAACTTATCGAACTTTGTTTTTCCAGCGGTCAAGATTTGTCTTACCAGAGGATTTTGGATAGCTTGAAGTTTTTTGGCTACTTTCGGTTCGAATTGAGACCAAAAGTCAAGCGGGGTCCAAGTTGGATTTTCTTGTGTTCCCGCAGGCTCTCCCATTTATTTTTTCTCTTCTTCTAATTTTACTTTAATCCCTGGGCCGATGGAAGGAGAAATGACTACTTTGATCAGATTATTTTCGCCGATCGCTTCGATTAGAGCCTTAAGGTTAGCTTCTAACTCGGTTTCTTTTTGACTGATTTTGCCGATCACTTGATGAATAATTGGTTGCTTGGCTTCGGTTTTAAATTGGTTTTTACTGGCCAATTCTTTGGCTTGTTTTTCCGGATCGGGAGAGATGGTTCCGTTTTTCGGGTTAGGCATTAAACCTTTGGGGCCTAAAACCTTGGCGAATTTAACTAGCTTAGGCATTGTTTCCGGCGAGGCAATCAAGATGTCAAAATCAATTTTGCCTTCTTCTAAACTCTTGATGATCTGATCGTTGACAACTTTGATCACTTTGCTCTTACCGGCAGGAAAGGGAAACTTGATCTCACCTTTGAGACCGGTTTTTTTAGTCATGGCACTGACTTCAACACTGCCGTCAAATTTAGACAAGGAAACTTTCTTTATTAGAGAAATGGCTTCTTTAAGAGGGTAGTCTTTTTGACGGTCTATTAAAGCAAGCGCATTTTGGTAGTTTTTAGAACGAACTCGAGGTGGTCTCCGACCTTTTTCCCCGGCCTCTTTTTTTTCTGTTTGTTCGACGTCTTTCTTTTGTCCTTTAGGGGCTTCTTTTTCTTCTTCTTGAGTATTGAGTTTAATTCTTTTTTGTCCCATATTGCCTCCTTTTTATTCCTCGACCTTGACGCCCATGCTTCTGGCGGTGCCAGCAACAATTTTTTGAGCGGCTTTTAAATCCTGACAATTTAAGTCAGGAAGTTTACTTTCAGCAATCTTAGCTATTTGAGCTTGAGTGAGTGTTCCAACCGTGTCTCGGCCAGTGGTTTGAGAACCTTTTTCGAGACTTAATTCTTTCTTGATTAGTTCGGAAACGGGAGGAAGCTTGGTAATAAAAGTAAAACTGCGGTCTTCATAAACGGTGATCACGACCGGAATAACTTGGCCTTTTTTATCGGCAGTTTTGTCATTGTAAGTTTTGACAAAATCCATAATACTCAGTCCGTGTTGGCCTAAAGCAGGACCAACCGGAGGGGCCGGTGTCGCTTCACCGGCGGGTAAGTTGAGTTTGATTTGAGTAAGAACCTTTTTATCAGCCATTTATATTTTATTAACTTGGAGGAAATCAAGCTCGACTGGAGTCTCTCGACCAAAGATAGAAACAAGGACTTTAACTTTGCCCGCTTCTTCGTCAATTTCCTCAATTGTGCCCAAGAAATCAGCAAAAGGGCCATCGTTAATTTTAACCGCTTCGCCAGTTGAAAACTTGGTTTTGAACTTGGGCGCTTCTTGAACCATGAATTTTTGAATGGCCGTTACTTCCTTGTCTTCCAGGGGAGTTGGTTTTTTACCGGCGCCGACAAAACCGGTGACTCCGGCAGTAGTACGAACAATTAGCCAAGAATGATCATCCAATTCCATTTTTACTAAAAGATAGCCAGGAAAGATTTTTTCCTTGACTTGATGCTTAGCTCCTGAATGGATTTCGATCTTTTCTTGGGTGGGGATGAGCAACTCAAGAATTTTACCTGACAAGCCCATTGACTCGACCCGTTGTTTTAAATGTTCCGCCACTTGGTTTTCTTGCCCGGAATAAGTGTGAACCACGTACCACCTTGCCTGATCATTTTTGACCTTGCTGATAACAACGTGATTTGGATTTGTCTTCTTTTTCTTTTTCTTTTTCTCAGCCATTAATTCTAATTATTTTAAACTAACGCTCAGTCTAGTTAATTGGGTAAAAAATAAATCTAACCCGCTGATGTAAAGCGACATCAAAACTGCTGCTAGGATAACCAATAAAGTTAAACGAGTTGCTTTTTGTCGAGTAGGCCAAATAACTTTGTCCAATTCAGCCCTGGCTTCCTTCAGGAAACTAATCAACCTTAACATCGAAAGAATTTTATCAGGAATCCCGTTCAAAATCAAGGGGAACGGGGACGGAAGAATAAGGCCAAGAAGCAAGCAGATGTCACAACTCTTAAGATGGCAAGACGAGTGATAGAATAAAGAGTAAATGAAACCAAATGACGTCGTTCTGGCTCCGTCTTGCAGTCGTTACAATAAGTCTGATTTTAATAAGCCTGATTTTAGTTTTGAAAAACAACTACTGCAACAAAATCACCGCTTTATTATTGGGATCGATGAAGTTGGTCGAGGTGCTCTGGCTGGTCCTTTGGTGGTTGGCGGAGTGATTTTCCCGTCGAAAATAATTAACAAAGAAACTCAATTGGTCTACCGACTGGGCAAGAAAAAAGTTTGGATTGACGATTCCAAGAGATTGAGTCCCAGTTGGCGGGAGGTTCTGGCACCCTTTATTAGACAAAAAGCCTTGTTTTGGGCGATTGCTCGAGTGGAAGTGAGTGAAATAAACCGGCTGGGGATTGTTAAGGCAACCTATCGGGGGGTGAGACGAGTTTCCGCTTCACTTTTGAAACAGTCTGATTCAAAGGAATGCTTTGTTTTGAATGATTTTCTCAAGGTTCCGCATTTAAAAGGAATTGGTCGAGAACGGCAGAAGGGAATTAAAAAAGGAGATCAATTATCGATCTCCATCGCGGCCGCTTCTATCCTGGCCAAGGTTTATCGGGATGAGGTGATGAGAGAACTAGGAAAAGATCCTTTGTGCCGACACTACGATTGGGAACAAAATAAAGGCTACGGGACCAAGAAGCATCTGGAAGCGATTGTTAAAAAGGGAGTTACCAAACACCACCGCAAAGCCTTCGTTGATTGAGGCTTATTGAGTGTATTTATCAGGCAACAGTGTTTACGAGAGTCCAATAATAAGATCGATATCATCTTCAGGAGCGCAATTTGTGACTGTGTGCGTTTCACACGCAGTACATTGATGAACTATTCTCCATTTGCCTTTTTTCTGGAGGACTCCCACGGACTCCATCAATGCCTGACATTCTGAGGCCCTGTCACCCGGCACATCACGATCCAGGTGCTTGCTCCATAGACAGCTGGGACGGTGATTGTTATACCTGCCGCCATCGACTGTTTCCCCGCAATGGCCGCAAACGTACTTTTCCTTTTCTGGAACAATGAAATTAGCTTGCTTAACAGAGTCCGGATTGTCAGAACGAGTGTATTTTGTTTTCATAATTACAGCCTTGATTAAGTCAAAATTGCTTTAGCGATGAAAGAGACGGAGTAATTCTCGTTCAAAAGTATCTTCCCCTGGATTGCGAGTGAGTTTTTTTAGCCTCCTGTTGATGATACAGAAAGAGGAGTGAATTCCAATATTCTCCAGAAAAGCCAGATCATGGGAGACAATCACAATGGCTCCCTTAAAATAAACCAAAGCTTCTTCAATTGCTTTTAGAGAAGCGAGATCTAGATTATTAGTTGGTTCATCTAGGATGAGGAGATCAGACTGTCTTGCTGTAGCCAAGGCTAAGTTTAAACGACCGGCTTCACCGCCGCTCAAAATCCTCATTGGCTTGGCAACATCGTCGGATGTTCTAAATAAAAAACTGGCTAAGTGTTTGCGCAAAGCTTTTTCTTCTCTTTCGGTCTGTTCGAGAGCGATTTGTAAAATTGTTTTGCTAGTATCTCCCAGACTGAGATAATCTTGGTCAACGAATTGAACTCGTAAATTCGATTGTTCTGTTGAAAGGTTTCTGATTGTTTTTAACAAACTTGATTTGCCTGAGCCATTAAGCCCAAAGAGAGCAGTGTGGTCTCCTTGGTGAATTTTTAGATTGATCTGCTTGAGTCCGACCTCATTTCCAAAAGGAACGTCGACCCCTTCTAGGTTTAAAATTAGGCTCCCGGTTTTCTTTTCTGGAGAAACCTCTATTCTTATGCCTTGAGGTAGGGCTACTTTTTTTCTAATTTGAGCGAGTTTCTTTCTTGTTTCAATTTCTTTTTGTCGAGCTTTTTGAGTTTTCTCTTTACCTCTGCCAGCCGTTTTGTTTCTCCTTCCTTTGGTGGCCAATTTTTCACCATCGGACGGCTGACTTTCTTGTTTGCTCTGATTGATTACCTGATGCCCCATCCTTCTTTTTTTTGCCTTTTGATACTCTTTTTTAGCGGTAATCACTTTTCTCTCTTCAGCTTCGGCCTCAATCTTTTTTTGAGTAAGATAGAACTGGTAATCGCCACCATAGATTTGTAGTCGCCCTCGGTTTATCTCCCAGGTAATTTGGCTAACTTTCTCAATAAGATGACGGTCGTGAGAAACCAGCAATAATCCTCCGGGCCAGCGCTTGATTTTCTTTTCTAACCAGAGGCGAGTTTCCAAATCGAGATGATTGGTTGGTTCGTCCAACAGAATGAAGTCAGGTTTTCCTAAAAATAAGCCAACCAGATCAATTTTCCTTCTTTCGCCTCCGCTTAAATCTTCAAAGGGTGTTGATAGATTAATTTCTTCAAGGCCAATTTCGGTCAATTGTTTCATTATTTGCTCTTTCAAACCATAAGCTTGATGTCTCTCCAGTATTTCTTGAGCGGCTTCAAAATTGATGGCTGCCTGAGGATCGTCGAGATGATCCAAAGTCGCTTCAAAAATTTCTAGGGCTTGAGCTAGTTGAGGAATATTCCGAGTGGCCGCGGTAAAAACAGTTTCTTCTGGGAAGAGGAAGTGGTTTTGAGGCAAGTAAGCAATTTGGGCTTGTTTGGTGATTGTTCCTTGGTGGGGTTGTCGTTGTCCGGCAAGAATTTCCAACAAAGTACTTTTTCCTGACCCATTATTACCCACAAGCACAACTCGATCTTGACGGCTCATAGAAACACTTAAGTTGTCCAAGACAACTCTGTCACCATATTCTTGAGTTATCCCGTTAGCGACAATGGCGGTGGCGGCCAAGTTTTCTGGATGATTCCTTAAGTTTGTTTTAGCTTCCATCTTTTCGGGGTTCATTATAGCTCATTTTCAAAAAGAAGCCTATTTTTTGACAAAAAGCCAGTTTTTGATTACAATTGGATCAACTACTTTGTCAAAGAAGGGAGGTGAGTCAAAGAATGTCCAAACCTAAAATGATCAAGGGAAACAAACGAATCGAGGAATCCGGTTGTTGTTTCACCAGTTGTGGCGGTTCGCCAGCAATTATTACTTACGATCCCAAAGAAAAAAGAACCGAGAAAAAATTTTCTCAACTAAAGTAAATCTTTGCCCGATGGGCGCGGGGACAAATATGTTAGTAAAATTTCGTCAAGAAAAGGGGTTGAGTTTGGCCTATTTTGTAGAGTTAAGACGATTGACGACAGTTAATCCAATTGGGGCGAAGATTGTTGATGCCTATTTTAACCAAGATCTCTCTTTAAGCCAAATCGTTAATTTGTTGGTAGACGGAGGTGAGTCTTTGACTAAGAGAGAGGTCAAAAATTTTCTTTTCTCTCTCAAAAAAGAAATTCTTGGAAAACAAGGTGGTGGTTTCCCTGTTTTCTGTAAACAATCTCCCGGAGTACCGATTTCGGTTGAACTCCAAGTTATCACTAAATGTAATCTACGTTGTGTTCATTGTCTCCAGGCGGAATATGGGAAAGTGATGCCTTTCAAAAAAGTAGAAAAGATTTTGGAAACGCTTTCTCAAGCTGGAGTTTTTGAAATCAAACTGACCGGCGGTGAAGCCTTGCTTCATCCTGATTTTCTCAAAATTATTAAATTGTGTCGAAAAAACAACTTTGCCGTTGATTTAATTACTAACGCGACCTTGGTTGATGAAACGATTGCTGATGAATTGGCAAAACTCAAAGGCGTGGCGGTTTTAGTGAGTTTGGAAGGGGTAAAAAAAGACAATGATGAAATTCGCGGCCAGGGTGTTTTCAAGAAAGCGGAACAAGCAATTGCTGTTCTGAGAAGTAGGGGAATCCATGTCGAGATTTCAACCACTCTTAGCAAAGTGAATCTGGGGAAAATGGAAACAATGGCAATCTACGCCAAAAAAATGGGGGTTCCTTGTAATTTCAATCTTTTTAAGCCGTTTAAAAAAGGCCACGATAAGTTTATCCTTAAACCGGAAGAGTACTTTCAGGCGGCGGAAAGAATTTTTGCTTTTAAAGGAGCTGATGCTCGAGTGACCAGTGCTTCACTTTCGGCTTCAATTATTGACGGCAAAGAAAGAGAAGAATGTCGAGCGGCCTTGGTTGGCTTAACTGTTAATGTTGATGGTAAGATGATCCCTTGTCCTAGTTTGAGAGAGGTTGACTTCTACAATCTAGGAGACTTACCTGATCTTGACGAAAACTTTCTTGACTCTTGGCAAAATCACCCTGTCTTTGTTAAATTCAGACAACGAGGTTTCCGGAATTGCCAAGCTCGGTCTTTAATTTTCAGTGGAGATATAAACGGTAAGGATCCTTACGGCATTGATTCTTATCGGGAACGGGTTCGATAGTCTTTCTGTAAATTTTCTTGTTGCCGTTCTGTCTTTTCGTTAGCGTTTTCGATTGCTTTTTGGTTGCCGATTCCTTGTCGGAGTAAATCAAACATTCTCAGGTATTGCTCAAAACTTACTTCTGTTGGTTTTGCTTGAGTGGAGATTTTTAGATTTTGGCTGAGACGATTGAATTGTCGGTTAGTAAAAACAGAACCAAGAGCTCTTTTCAGATTTGGTTGCCATTGGGAAAAAACGAAAGCGATAAAGTCTAGGTACTTTGAACGATTGTCTTTCGTTACCAAAGGAGATTTTCTTTTTAACATTTTTAGCAAAACCGGATCAACGCTTGGCGTTGGTTCGAAGTCTTGACGTTGAAAATGATGGTGCACACCTAAATCAAACCAAGGCTTGATTCTCAAGGAAGCCAATCCTTCCCGAGGCAGGCCCATGAACCGCTCAGCTGCTTCTTTTTGAACGATCAAATAGGCGTTCTGGGGAGGTGAAAAAGATTCGGTCAGCCTCCTGATAATGTCAGTGGTAAAATTAAAAGGCGGGTTGGCAAAAACTTGGTAGTTTGGTGGCAGATCTTCGAGCGGGTAGTTCAAAAAGTCTCCCTGCCAGATTTGCATTCGGCTCTCAAGGCCGAATCTTGCTCTTAGCTCTTGGGCGAGCCTAGGATCCTTTTCAATTGCTATCACTTGGCAACCGGTGAAAATTAGAGCCTCTGCGATTATCCCTTTTCCTGCTCCAATATCGAGGACAATATCCGTTTCTCGAATAGAAGTCTGTTTCTCTACCAACTTTTTGACCAATTCCGGATCTTTAAAAAAATTTTGAGAATGACTCAGATGTCTTTCCGAACTCATTTTAACTTAGCGGTTTCTTTGTGGGGAGTTTTTTTACGGCAGCGTTTGCAAAACTTCTTTAAATTTAGCTTATCCGGTGTGTTAACCCGGTTACGCTCAGAAACATAATTTTGCGATTTGCAAACGGTGCAAACCAACGCGTTTATTTGTCTCGGTCCTTTTTTAGCCATCGTAGGGAGGATTTTACCAAAAGCGAAGATAAATTGAAAGCAATAAAACCTCCACGCCGGAGGTGAAGGTATCGGCGAAATTAGCTAGTCTGCTTGATTGAGCTTGATGAAGTTTTTTATCGAGCGATCGAAGGTTTTTTCTGTTTCTGGATCGAAGCAACAAGCAGGTAGTTCGTTGCTGCCAAGATGATAACTTAAACATTCACAACAAATTCCTTTTCGAGGACAACCAGGATAGGTGCAAGGACAATTTTTGAGGTTTTGGTCTTTTTTACACTCCATCGCCTCATTTTAACACGCCACACCCGGTGTGGAGGAATTTATTCGTAGCGGAGGGCCTCGATCGGGGAAAGTCGGGCGGCTCTTCTGGCCGGAAGAGCGCCGAAAACGAGGCCAACAATAAAAGAAACTCCGAAAGCCAAGAGAACAGAAGGAAGAGTAATGGAAGCGGGGATGAATTGACGAATGCCAAAGTTAGCCAGAAATCCTAGAATAATCCCAATCGCTCCTCCCAGGCTGGAAAGAATCGCTGCTTCGATTAAAAATTGGAACATAATGACACTAGGAGTCGCTCCAAGAGCTTTTCTTAAGCCGATCTCTTTAGTTCTTTCGGTAACGGAAACAAGCATGATGTTCATGATTCCGATCCCGCCAACGACCAAGGAAATAGCGGCAATTCCTGCCAGGGCAATGGTTAATGTTCCCAAAATTTGATCAATCGTTCCCAGGAGTTCATTTTGGTCCAAAACAGAAAAATCATCCTCATCCAATCTTTTAAGAAGAGTTTTTTCTATCAATCGAATAGCAATGGGAATGTCTTCGGCTGAGCGAGCTTGAACAAGAATTGAACTGACGCCTTCCATTTCCAGATAGTTTTGGCCGGTAGAGAAAGGGATGAGAACCAAGTCGTCAAAATTGGGGCCACCGAAGCCGCCGCCTTTTTCTTCTGCTACCCCGATCACTTTGAACTTGACCTTGTTGACGGTAATGCTTTTCCCCACAGGATCTTTTTTACCAAAGAGATTTTTCGCCGTTTCTGGCCCAATAACGGCTACTTTTTTCTTTGACTGCTCATCATTTTTGTTGAAAAAACGCCCTTTCTCTGTCTTGGTGTTCCTGACTTGTTCATATTCAGGATAAGCGGCGATCACCAAAACCTTTCTTTTTTTAGTGCCAAAACGAACATCTCCCTGGCTTTCGCTGTAAGGAATCGCCGCTTTGATCGGCCCCCCAAGGCGGGAAATTTTGTCAACATCAACCGTTTTAAGCTTACTGTTTGACATGCTGGCATCCGAGGCGGCGCTGAAACCACCTTCTTCGGAAATCAATTCCCCAGGAGTGATATAAATACTGTTGGCGCCCAAGCTTTCGAACTGATCGGCAACAAAAGCTCGTAAGCCGTTGCCAATTGAGGTCAGTAAAATGACGGCCAGGACACCAATGATTACTCCAAGAGTGGTCAGGATGGAACGGGTCTTGTTCCGTCCAATCGATTCACAAGCAGTGCGACAAAGAGTGCTGTATTGAATCATTTTGTTTTCTTAACAATTTGGCCATCAATTAAATGGATTTGTTTTTTGGTTTTGTTGGTTAAATCAGAATCATGAGAAACAATTACTACCGTTCGGCCTTCGTGATGGAGGTCTTTGAGGATTTGAAAAACCTCTTTGCCTGACTTACTGTCCAAGTTGCCGGTAGGTTCATCAGCGTAGATTATTTTGGGATCGTTGATTAAGGCTCGAGCGATGGCAACTCGTTGTTGTTGGCCGCCGGAGAGTTGATTGGGAGCGTTTTTTAATCGGTCTCCCAGGCCGAGCTTTTGCAAGATTTTGATTGCCGTTGGTCTCATTTGACCGATGCTTTGCTGGCTGTAAAGAACAGGGAGGAGAACATTGTCCAGAGCTGAGGCGCGATTGAGAAGATTGAATTGTTGGAAGATAAAACCAACGTACTGATTTCGCAGTTTGGCTAAGCCCCACTCATCATACTTCTGGATATCTTTATTGAGGAAAGTAATTTTACCGTTGGTTTGTTTATCCAAGAGGCCGATTAGGTGGAGAAGAGTGGATTTACCGGAACCAGAAGGACCGGTGATGCCTAAAAAGTCACCTTGATTGATCTCAAAATCAATTTTGTCTAAGGCGGGGATACAAACTCCATCTAACTGATAAAGTTTGCTGACTTTCTCTAGCTTGACAATTGTTTGCTTAGCCATAAGAAGGAGAGATTAAAATCTATTTGGCTTTACTAATGATAACTTGGTCGCTCTCACTAAGGCCGGAGAGAATTTCGATTTCGGTATCGGTTTGAATACCGATTTTTACTTCTCTCTCAATCGGTTTGTCGTTTTCCATGACCATGATAAAGTCACCTTCATCTCTTTCGTCGACGGCTTCAAAAGGAAGAGTCAAAACATTCTCTTTTTCATCAAGGATGATTTCCACTGTTCCGTTCAAACTCAGCCTTAATTGTCTAATAATCTCTTCTGGGAAATCAAAACGAACCTCGTAAGCGGTGCCGGTAGTGGTTTCTTTAGAAGCGAAAGCGATTGATTTTACCGAAGTTTCATAACTCTCGTCCGGATAAGCGTCGAGAAGAACAATCGCTTTTTGATTAACGCTAACTTTATTAATATCTTCTTCGTCTAAATTCGCTTCGAAATAGAGGGAATTAGGATCAACTATCTGAAAAATGTCGGTTACCAAGACATTGACATTGGGACTTTTAACATCCATTCGAGTAATAATTCCTTCAAACGGGGCGTAGAGACGAGAGAGCTTGACGGCTAAATCTTTAGATTCAACGTCGATGACCGTGTTGTCGAGAGTGTACTGGTTATTAGCCAAAAGTCGCTTGATTTCGTCATTGGTATCCAAAGCAAGATCGTTTTGGTCGTCCTCTTTGATTTGGTCAAAATCATTTCGTTGATTAGAATAGAGATTAAGATATTTTTGCAAATCTTTTTTTAGTTGCCTTTGATCAAGTGAAGCAATTGTTTGCCATTTTTTGACCGTATCACCTTCTTTAATCGGCAAGTAGGTGAGGAGACCGCCGACGGCAAAGTGAAGATTGACTTGGCGATAAGCGACCACTTCTCCGGAAAGCTCAATCAAATCAACAATAGTCATTCTTTGAGGGGCAATAATCTCAATGCCGTTCTTTTTGCCAAAGATATTTGAGTAGGCTAAATAGCTTCCAATCCCCACCAAGGCAACAACAAGAATGATTCTTGGCCAGAGAGGGATCTTTTTATAGAGAGAAAAGATTTTTTTGAACATGATTTCGAGGTCTCATTATATCAGACGGATCAGAATTCTTCGCACCTGAGTCGGTAGAAACCTTGAGGATGATCACAAGAAGGACACTTTGGCGGTGCTTCTTTGCCAAGATGGACATAGCCGCATTCCAAGCAAGCCCATTCAACTTCTTTGTCTTTTTTAAAGAGAGTGTTTTTCTCCAATTGGTCGAGCAGTTTCTGGTATCTTTCTTCATGATGGGCTTCAGCTTTGGCGATTGAACGAAGTCGAGCGGCTATTTCAGGTAAATTTTCTTGTTGAGCTATTTCAGCAAACTCCGGGTACATCGTTGTGTGTTCGTGGTTTTCACCGGCAATGGCGGCTTTCAAGTTTTGTTTTGTCTCTCCCAGGGTAGTGGTAACAGAAGCGGAATCAACCTTGATCTCTGAAGAATCCTGACTAGATTGCTTTTCTTTCAACTGATTAATTAACTTAAACAGCCAGGTGGCGTGTTCCTTTTCCTGATCGGCGGTAAGTTGGAAAATCTGAGCAATTTGCTCAAAACCCTCTTTGGAAGCAATTTTAGCGTAGAAAAGATAGCGATTTCTCGCCTGGGATTCGCCGATAAAAGCAGTTGCCAAATTTTTAATTGTTTTTTCCATGTCCTAAAACAGATTATATCACAATTTTTGGAGCTGACGCTGGGGATTGAACCCAGGACCTCGTTCTTACCAAGAACGTGCTCTACCAACTGAGCTACGTCAGCCTACGGTGCTGGAGGTAGGACTTGCACCTACGAAGCCTTGCGGCGCTGGTTTTACAGACCAGTGCGATTGCTACTCCGCCACTCCAGCCCAAAATTGCAGTCTCTATTTTACTAAAAGAGGAGTGAGTTAACAAGCGAATGGATTCCACTCCAGGAGTGAAAATACGGAGAGCTTGCCAAGAGCAGTTTGAACTGATTACAATTGGAAAGATTCATGAAAGCCTTGATTATTATTCTTTTGGCTCTATTAATAGCGGGAGGAATCATTTTCTCATTTTTTTACCAAACAGAAAAACAGTTTCTAAATCCATTAAGCGAGGGTCGGACCAAATCGATCGATAAAGACAGACAAGAGAAAGACCTCTTTCTTAGTAAATATACTTTTACCAATTTGGCAGCTAGGGAATTGGAATCAAGTGAGGTTATCTTGGAAAGAGTTATGGTTGAAGAAGAAGAATATACTTCTTATCTTTTTTCTTACCAGACAGAAGGCAAGAAAGTAACGGGGATGTTAAATTTGCCTAAAAATCAGGTTGGAAAATTACCGGTGGTGATCATGCTGCGGGGATATGCCGACGACAGTATTTATTTTACTGGCTTGGGTACTCGTAAAGCGGCCGGGGAGTTGGCCAAAGCGGGTTTTATCACTTTTGCTCCCGATTTCTTGGGATTTGGCGGTTCAGATACGCCTGTGGCCGACATTTTGGAAGCACGTTTCCAACGACCATTAACTGTTCTTTCTCTCTTAGAAGCCGTAGAAACCTTCCCGCTGGCCAGTTCTCAAAATTTATTTTTGTGGGGACATAGCAACGGCGGCCAAATTGCTCTTTCAGTTCTGGAAATTACCCAGAGAGATCTTCCGACAGTTTTGTGGGCACCGGTGACCAGTGGCTTCCCGGAGTGTGTACTATATTATATGGGAGAACTGGACGACCAAGGAATAAAGGTCAAAAAAGCGATTGATCAATTTGTCAAAGATTACCAGGGAGAAGATTTCTCGGTTGACAGTCATTATGAGCTGATTAATGCTTCGATTCAGGTTCATCAGGGTCTATGGGATCCTTTGATTCCTGAAGAGTGGACTCAAGACTTTTTAAAACAAATGGAAAATTTGGATAAAAGAGTAGAATATTTCGAGTATCCCAAAGCCGATCATAATCTAGTGCCTGATTGGGATGAAGTAATGGAAAGAAGCCTAAGTTTTTTCTCTCGCCATCTTCGTTGACGCCAAGCCGACAATCAGAAAGAAGTAAAACCAATGAACAAGACTGTAGGTGTTAAAAAATCCGTAGCCGATGAAGGCAAGTAAAGAGAGGCAGTAAAAATGACTATCTTTATCTTTTGTCAACAAGCGTTTACTGACGATAAAAAGAAGAGCAAGAAAAAGAAGGAGGCCGACAACCCCGGAAACAAGAGCCATATCGAGGAATAAATTATGGGTTCGATCGACTGTTTTAACCCATTGGGCCTCTTCGGTTCCAAAAACGACTCCGTCACCGAGGGCGCTTTTAAAGTTATCTAAACCATAACCAGTAAGAGGTCTTTTGACGATTGCCTGAATGGCTTTCTGCCAGACGGGTAATCTAGTTTCTTGGATTTTCTTACCAAAAAGAGGAAATAAAAGGATTAGAGGTAAAAGAAAAAAAAGAAGAATAATCCTTCTCTTGCTTTTTTTGAAAAGCCAGAAAAGCCCAATAACCAGTAAAGCGAGGATTCCTCCTTGGGAAAAAGTGAGAAGAATAGTTAAGATGGAAAAGAAACTGGTAGCCAGAAAAAATGTTTTCTGCTTGGAATTCTTCGCTTGAGAAAAACCGAGCAGAACAAAAGGAAGAGAAATGGCCAAAAAACCAGCGAGAAAATTGGGTTGGCCAAAAGTGCCGACAATTCGACCGTTGTAGTTGATGATTGTTTGGTCAAGGAAATTAAGACGGACGAATTGACTCAGAGCCAGTAAACTTTCCCCTAAAGCAGAAAAACTGACGAGGAAGCCCAAAGTGTTTTTGTTGAGGGAAATGCTTTTGTTGGCAAGCAGAAAGACCAAGGCGGTTCCGTGGAGCCAAAAAAGCAATCCTTGCCGTCGCCAAATACTGCCGTTGAAAGAATTATGGGGGTCAAAGCCCAAAGCGGAACTGAAGCTAAACCAGAGAAAGAGTGAGAGAAGAAAGAGAAAGGGAAGAAAAGAGCTCGTCAACAAAGGCTTTCCTTTTAATTTTTTCTTTTCCAAAAAGAGACGGAGAGCGAAAAGGAGCCAAATGGCTTTGACGGTAGTTTGAAAAAAGAATACCTTAGGTAATTCCCAGCCCAGAGAGCCTTGAGAGGGGAAAAAAATAAAAGGAAGAAAGAGAATCAGAGAGGCGAAGAGAAAGTTGATGATTTTTTTGATCATTTCGAAAGTTGACACGATTATCAATTGTTCACTATTATATATGGAGACAGAAAGTTTGCGATGGCAACAAAAGAACCCACAGAGCTCAATTTTAAAGATTTGCCTTTTCTTACTCTGATTGGTGGCTTTCTTCTTCTGGTGATTACCTCGACAATGATTTTTTCTGATAATTGGCAATCTTTTTTCCCTTCTCGAACTCCGGAAATCTACGAAGAAGCCCCGTCTTCCTACCCAGTTGAACAGATTTGCACTAACGGTGGTGGGACGTGGAGTGGCTTTCCTGATGGTTGTGCTGATTCATGCCAGAAAGCGCGCGACCCCTTTGGCACTATGTGTACGGCCGTGATGACTAGCGGTTGTGATTGTGGCCCAGAATTTTGTTGGGACAAAGAAACACAAGCTTGTGAAAATAATTTGGCTGAAAATCTACCCGACCTAGATGTTCTTTATATTGAGAGACTACCTCGTTATGATTTTGATGCTTCTAAGAAATGGCCTGGTTCTGGAGAAGTAGTTACATTTAAGGCTCATATTAAAAATAACGGCAACGGTCCAACCGGAAGCTTTTCTTTGAAGTGGACAGTTGATGGTCAGATAGTTTCTTTAGGAACAAGCGAGTCGCTAGATCCGGGAGAGGAAACTACGACACCTTATTCATGGCCATGGGGTCATGCGCTTTCTTCCGATAAGAGAATTCAAGGAAGTCACTCCGTTGAATTTGTGGTTGATTTTGAGGATGAGATAGGAGAAATTTCTGAAAACAATAATGGTATTAAAGATCTTACTCAGAGTTTGGCGGTGGGCCTTTGGGTCGAACAAAGTGTTTATGATTTTTTTAATCAGAACCAATATCAATATTGTCAAGATAAAGTCTGTGCTGGTTCTAATTCTTGGGAGGATTGGGCTCAAAGACAAATAAGGGAATGGAACAAATTGTTTGAGAACTCGCATTACTCTTCAGCTCCGGATGGAGTTTTAGACAGAGTGAGATTGGATAAAATACTTGTTGTTCCTGATTGCACTTTGCCGTTAAACGGTGGAATTGCGGATAATCATCCAGATAAAAACGACAAAACGGTTGATTTGATGTGGGGCTTCACCAGTGCCAAGGTTGGTGTTATTGCTTGTCCAAGGGATGAGGCTGATGGAAACAAAAACCTTTATTTTAATTATCCTGAACATCAAAATATTGAGTGGCCGTTGATGCATGAATTAAGCCATGCTAGATATTTGGTCGATACTTGGGGTTTTAACGTTAAGGGAGAAGGTGTTTTAGTGAGAGATGACGGAGGAAGCCTTATTGCTGGTACGAGCTTGTTGCCCTATATTCAGTGGGACATTGTGTATTTGAACAAAGATCAAAAAATTATGGGAGCTGGAGATAGTGATACTGGATACGGTGAACATTCGACAGGGGCCTTGAACCGAGTGAGAGGTTTTAGGGCGAGAAAAGGAAATTATAACTCCCCAGCGGTTATCGGTGAGTATCTTAATGATTTACCTTTCGAAAACAAATTCCAATTTTTAAACAAAATCGGTGAACCTTTGAACGAAGCAAAAATTTCTGTTTACCAAGCCAGCTCTAAAAATGAATGGTACGGTAAGGTTTTTGATAATGTTGTAGACATTGAAAAAATTACCGATCAAAATGGAACAATAGTTTTGCCAAGAAATCCTTTTGGCGGTTT
>Ga0208904_1001501_pt1 | contig 15860 bp, 21 predicted proteins | sample AntAceMetag02UKB_FD_184774 | JGI IMG/M metagenome (GOLD analysis project Ga0208904, IMG submission 184774) | Saline lake microbial communities from Ace Lake, Antarctica - Antarctic Ace Lake Metagenome 02UKB (SPAdes) (version 2) | ecosystem: Environmental > Aquatic > Non-marine Saline and...
TAAAATGTAGGATAAAAGAGCATGATCAGATAGCTATAAATGCATCAATGGCAAGTTTAAATGACTTGAAAGTAGATATGAAAGAAACTTTAGTAGAGAAAGTTCCTGATTATGATAATTTAATACCGCCTGATCGTACTTTTTACGATGAAATGGCGTAGGAGAGCAGCATGAGAACTGATGGAAATACAGAAAATAGTACTTCAAGAACACTACAGAATACATGGGATTCTGTGTCAGGTCTTTTTGGTGGTGGCGGGGGGGGTAGTTCCTATGAATCACCTGCACCGACGACAGCCGCTAATTATAGAGGCACCCCATGGCTAGATAGAATGTATGCTCAAGATGCACAAAATAATCAATTTAGTGCCGTACCTGAAGGGTACATGGGAGAGTTAGCTTCTCAAGGAGGACTAGCTATAGATCCTAATTTAGGTGTCGGGCAAAATATGTATCAAAACATAGCAATGTCACCGTATATGTCACCCGGAGCAGCAGCAGCTACAGATCAAGAAAATCAATATAGCCAAGGACTAGCTGATCAAACTAGGGGAAATGCTTACAATGCGTTATCTCAAGGGATGCAGCAGATGGGAGAATTTGGTGGTGTTTCATCAGGCTCTAGAGAAAGAATGACAGGGCAAGCAAATAAGAAGATGCAAGATATTTTTGCACAAATGCAGCAAGAATCTCAGATGCGCAAGCTAGGTATTAAGACAGAAGCAGGAAACGAAAAGTTAGGTATGATGAAAAATATTATGGGCATTGAGGCCGCTGAAAGGATGGGTGCTAATGAGCTCTCATTCTTGCAAGATGAGTCTAATAAAAATTGGTTTGAGAGAAATCTAGGGTAGGAGTATTTATGAATCCATGGGTAATGGGCGGTTTGATGGCCCTACAGATGATGCAGCAAAATAAAGCACAAGATGACTCTATGTCTAAAGCAATGGTAGGGGCGTCCAATAGAGGCCCTTCAGCTTGGATGCAGGCAGCAGGTATGCAGCCGGGGCAAGGGAGTAATGTACAGGGTGTGCAAATGGCGAACCCGTATAGCACAATGTTGAGCGGCGCAGGCATGGGGCTTAAGATGAATCAAGCTGGCCAGCAAGCTGATCAAGATAAAGAGTATATGGGTATTAAAAAAGACGAAATTGCCTTTAAGCAAAAAATCGTTCAAGAAAGATTAGATGTGGAAAAAAGTAAAATAGCTGAAGCAAAGGCAAGAAACGATGCCGATTCTAAGGTGGCGAAGTCTGAAAACTTACGACCAGTTATGAGTCAACAACAGCAGCCGCAACAACAATCAGCTTGGGGTGGTCAATTCGATCTTGCGAAAGACAACCCGTATTTACAAATGCTAATGCAAAAAAACTATTAGTACGGAGCTTAATATGCCTGAAGTAAACATGAATCCTTACCTTACTAGCTACATGGATAATATAGGGCAGCCCGCTGTCAAGTCACCTATGGCCCCCGCTGTCAAGTCACCTATGGCCCCCGCTCCTGAGCAACCTGTTGGCCCTAACAATCCTTTGAATATGCAACCAGATCCTTTCAATAAGCAAAGGCCTGGTGGTTTTTATGTGACTGCTCCTGAGCATCAACCGAAGGATGAGCTAGATAAATTATTGTACGATATTACAAATCCAACGGATGACCCTAAAGATGAAACAGGTCTTTATGATTTCGGAAGAGATGCCCCGAAGAAAGGTTTTGTAGCTACAGAAAAAGATCTGATAAAAAAACTATCGACTAAAAAAGATGCTAAAAAAGATGCTAAAAAAGATATTAAACCACCGAACCTTAAGAAATTCATGAAAAAACCATCTATGCCTAACATGGAAGGCCTATCAAAAGATGAACTCGATATCTTAGGAAGAATGTCTAGTGTTAAAGGTGTTGATCAGTACCAGGGATATTTTGATTTTATAAATCACGCAGTGGGTACTAATTATAAAGATGCTAAGACTATGACATGGGCAGAGAGAAATGCTCAAGTAGATAAATATGAAGATAGGTACAAGAAAGATAAATATAGCAAGTACGCTAGAGAGATGAATGAATTTAAAATGAATGAGCAAATCAGACAATTTGACGCTAAACTTTTTTTTGAAAGAGGCAAGATGAAAAATGCTATGAACTTAGCCACCCTAAAATCAATGGGTAAAGGCAGAGGAAAAATATTAGAGATAAAGCAAGCAACAGCAGCCGCTAACTCTAAAAGTGTTATTGATAATCTCCAGACAACATTAGGTAAAATAGCCGACCTCAGTAGAAAGTTTGGCCCTGTCACAGGTAGAATAACATCAATGAATAAGTGGGATGGGGAAGGCCCTACGCTAGTGTCTGAAATGCTAACACAGATCCAGACAGTAGGTAAAATTTTAGAAGGTGGTGTGCTTAGAAAAGATGACTGGGAAAAATATTTAAAAATCCTACCGACAATAAACGACACCCCGATAACAGCGACACGCAAGATGCAATTTATGATCGGTCTTTTAAAAAGAAGAACAACTGATGAAATAAATGTGTGGGGAGCAACAGGTAGAGATGTAGCAGGGATCAAAGAATATTTAGGCGGCACACTTAAGATGTCAAGCGAAACCAAAAGCATACTAAACACTCAAGAGTATATAGATAGTGCAAATGCAGCAAAAATTGACTTAGGAGCGGCACTAAGAGCTAAATTCACACTAGACAAATAGAGGTGATCGATGGATCTATCAGGGATAAAAACACAAGAACAGGCCCAGCAACTTTATAACGATTATATAGAAAGCAAAGGCGTTGAAAATGTCATGCACAGTGATCTAACTAAGTGGGATAGATTCGTAGTAAAAAACTTCGGCAATTCCAACACTGATGAATCATTGAAGTATCTTAGAAAAAAGTACCCGAAACACATGTTTACAATAGGTAAAGATGAAGCTTTTTTAATGAGAGCAAAGGGTGAACAGAGCTGGAAAAAATTAGATCCTTCCGGATTTAAGATGGATGATATGATCAACGATGCTCTAGATATGACAGCAGATGTAGGAGCTGGTCTTTTAGAAGGCGGCGCTACAGCTCTAGGAGCTTTGGGAGGTGGACTCCCAGGTGCGATAGCAGCGGGAGGTGCGTCTAGCGCTGGTCTTGAGGCGTTAAGGCAAGCAATAGGTACAGGGCTCGGAGTCAATGAAGGCGTAGAAGGAAGTGACGTTGCGTGGGCAGGCGGTCTAGGTGCAGCAGGTGCGGGACTTCTAGGAGCGGGTGTAGGTAAGACTATGCTAGGTAAAAGAGGAGTGCTAGGGTCAGGTTACAATGCGTTGACTAGAAAAGGCGGCCCTATAGCAACTAGGGTTTTAAGCGGTGGCGGCGATAAAGCAACTGTGGAAATGATAGGTAATGCGGTATCAGATCCCGGAGCGATAAAAGCTCTCCAAAAAGATATGATGGGCGCAACTGGAGTTTTAAAAGACGATATAGATGATGTGTTAGCTACTACAATAGATTACGCAGAAGACTTTAAGGATCAGCTAATAGAACGCTCCGGCATTAAATCAGTTGAGACAGCTAAGTTTATCACGCCTATAAAAGAAGCATTGGAAGAAATGGATGTTATATTAAGGCAAACACCTTCAGACCAAATAGCGTTAGAGGGTAGGAAAGAAGTGTCTGACTTCGCCATGAAAATATTAGGTGAAGATGTGCCTTACACAGTTAGGGTTAAAAAAGCGTTGGAGAAACCTAAGTACACCATGGATGAAGCTACTAAAGAATTTACGATGCAGGATTTTGAGTGGGTCGATGAAGTACGTAAACGAAAAGAGATAAGATCCGATATAACGCTAGAGAAGTATGCCCAATTGAAAAAAACTTTTAGGGACTTGGCAGATCAGTACAAGAGAGTGTCATCAGGCCAGACATCAGACTCAAAAGCAGCAATAACGATGGGTAAAAAGCTATACGGAAGAATGATCAGAGGGCTAGGAAGTACCATAGAGGAAGTTGACGCCGCTGCCATTAGTAAAGTAGGAGGCAAAGATGGCATCCAAATAAAGAGCTTTTATGATAGCGCTAATCAAAACACTATAGATGCATATAAGTTTAAAGAATACTTCTCTAGGAAGATGGAAGACGGTTCCGGTAGCCAATTGTTAGGTGATCCGAAAGTGTTAAAGCAGATCACAGACTTAAGTCTTAGAGAAGATAAGATTACTAACGATATGATGAGAATATTTGAAGAGATGGCAGTAGCGGGGAAAGGATCTCTTAAGAGTAGAATGGAAGACTTAGGAGCAGCTAACACTTTACCATACTTAGATCCAGAAGCAGGGTTTATCAAAAAGACTTTGAGAAATTATATGATGGCCCCGATAGGCGGTACAGTTGGGTTCGGTCTGGGTACTGTGATTGGTGAGGGAGGTATGGCCGCTGGACGAACTGGGTTTATAGGAGGTGGTTTGGGTGCAGGTCTTGCATTAGGCAACACCCGGAGAATGATTAAAATTATGCGTAAAGGTCTTATGGCAGAGAAAGCAGTTATGAAACCTCTTAAGGCAATATCTTCTAAGGTGCCTTTTGGGAAGCCTTCAATATATCAAACATTAATTAACGCTAGTAAGAATAGAAATGAGTAGTTAGCTAACTCAATTCCTAGTGGTGAGGAATAGGGGGTAGTGAAAGCTACCCCTTCTTTATTTATGCTAGTTCAAGTGTGGATAGTACAGGCTCTAACGCCATAACTGTGTGCGCTGATAACTTTGTAGTACCTAGTTCTTGAAGTCTGATTTTGTTAGACTCAATAGTTGCGTCTTGCTCTAACATTTCTTTGAAAAGTACTTCAACGTCTTTAGGGTCTTTGCCTTCAACAAATACAAATTGATTAGGCATAGCTACTGATGGAGATGTTACTACTCCTTTATCGTCTTTTACTTCTTCAGACATAATAGGGGTTTTATTTCCTTCAGCATCTTTCAAGTAAAACGCTTCTGTTGCTTTTTCAAAATCTTTTCTAGTGTTGATAAGGACTTTGTCGATCTGTCTTAAAATTCGTGAGATGTTCCACGCAGTTTTTACAGCAAATTTCTCTCTGCCTAGTTCTTTTAAAGCTTCGATTAATACACCATCGTTCAATTGTTTCTTTGTTAGGCTAATACTCATGTTCATCCTCCTCGGATAGTTTTTTCAATTCAGCGTACACCTCTTCCCAATTTTCAGGGAAGACATAAAAATGTAAGCCTCCATTCTTTTTAATAATTTTTTCATTGTATATCTGCATAGGTGTTGGTTTCTCCTTTGCTGTTTTCTTAAATTCCAATGCCACAAAACGCCCCCATATGCAGGCCAGTTTATCAGGATGCCCTACAATTGTAACTTGCTGTATGGAGATATAATATCCATTTAGCTTCTTGAGTTTTTCCTGGCAACGTGCTCTGAATACTGTTTCGGGTTTTGAGGCCATTATAACTCCTCTTTATCGAACCATGACTTACTACTAATATCAATCCCCGCAGTTAGAGGCAACGACTTATGCGTGTAAGCTCTAGTCATTATATTTCTTATTTCTATAAGATGATGCTCCTCACCTACAGGGTACTCGCAAATAAGCTCATCATGAACAGTTAGCAATAACCGAGTCTTAGCTCTAACATCTATTAAGTATTTACTTGCCTTAACCATTGCTTCTTTCATAATGTCAGCACAGCTTCCTTGAATATAGTAGTTAGGCATTTTATAGCTGAAGTCTTTAATAGGGCAATGTAACATCCTACCTTTGTTGGAGATGATCCATCTCCTGTCCTCTGCCGCCTTAGATACTCTTTTTATAAGGGATCTAACTTTAGGAAGTTTTGCAAAATATTCATTTTGAATTTCCTTGGCATTTAGAACTAGATCCAAGCAATTCTCTCTTTCCATGAAAGACATCTTATCGTAAACTTTATGAAAAAATTTATCACACTCGTAACCTATATGAGTATAGTACGCTGCCTTAAGCTGTATCTCTGAATACTTAGGCTTGAATAATTTCATAGCTAGTACTGCTGCCCCGCCCCCATAAATACAGAGGAAGTTAACTGCCTTGGCCATCTCTCTATTAACCCCTACAAGCTCTGATGTGGCGGTATGTACGTCTAGGCCGTCGTGTAAGATAGCGTTTATTAGCTTTGTCTCTTGTGCGATATCTGCCATGACTCTGTACTCCATTTGGTCATAGTCAATCATGGCAAAATTGTAACCCTCTCTAGGAACGAAGCATCTTCTAATAGGGAAAGCAGCGTTCTCCTCGCCTCTCTTAGGAATAGTTTGTAGCGCAGGCCCCGTAGCACTCAACCTTCCTGTAGCTGCCCCCGCAGCATCGAAGGAGCAGTGAATATCTCTATTGTAGTCTTGGAAGTATAAAAAATCTTGTAAGTACCCATTGCACAATCTATATAGTTTCCTATGCTTTGTTACAAGTGAAGATAAGGGAGAGTCAATTGCAGCAAGTGCATCTTTATTAAAAGAAGGATTGCCCTTTGCTGTCTCGGGGTATATTTCATCAAGCTTGTCAAAAGCAGGTTTTAGGTACTTAGCAGAATCTACAAAGGGAGCACCTACCATTTCAGATATTTCATCGTAGGTGTCATGTAAATCTTTGGAGTAATGTTTTATAGCTTTTTTAGTGTAGTCTGAATCTATCCTAATGCCCGCTTGTTCCATGTGGAACAGCACAGGAGTTAGCTTCATCTCTGTTTCTAATATGTCAATGGGCATTTTACTTACGTTAGGTAGCAATATTATTTTTTCGCTGTCTCGGGATATCTTAGCTTCTTGAGTCTTACCTAGAACTAAAGCTAGGTACGCATCCCAAATATTGTATTCCATGTTTATTTCCCATGGTAGTTTGTCAAAATGAAAATTTGTCTTAGCTGTCTTTTTTCCTTCTCTTTGCTCCTTAGATGTTGCGCCATTTTTACGCATCCATTCTTTTGCAATGTCTTTTTTCTCAAGCTTTATTCTCTTAGCAAGGGATGCTAGAGTGTAGTTCATCAGATCATTTCTAGCAATTCTCCCACCTACTTTGGTGTCAAGAACCGGGTGCTTAAAAATGTTTAGGCCTTCTTTGTAAAGCATGTGCCCGTCAAACTTAGCATGGTGAGCATAAATGGTGCCTTTGAAGCCATCAAGTAAATTGTATACGTGATTCTTTAGTTTTGGCTTATGACGGAAATCAAAGTAAAAACCCCGCACCAAATCACCACAGTCAAGAGCGACAGCTATCGAAAATATGCTGTCTCCCTTGAAAGAGTGTAGTCCTGTAGTTTCAACATCAATCCCTAGTTTATCCGCAAAGCCTAAAGATTTATAGTATTGGGCAATGTTTCCACTATGGACTAAATTTTCCTCTAAGCGAGGATGGTTATAGGTAGTTTCCATTCTGTATTATCCGCCTTGTGCTTTCGCATCTTTTTTGTCCAGATTTTGCGGTCTGGGTTCCACCTAAATTTATTTGCTTTTGCTGCTTCTCTCCCTGCTAGGTCTCTGTAGCCATTTACTACGGCCATAACTTCTACGATAGGGGAGGAAGCACTTTGGAGTATTACGTCTAAGTCATATTTCGATAAAATGTTTAGCATGGCCATTACATCAAATAAGGCCCGGTGACCAGGATAGACAAATCCGTGAAACGCTTGCAGATACGTTAAGTTAAATGCCTTGCAATTCGCAGGGTATTCAATATCGATCATTGTATCAATGACTAACTTCTTAGGAAAGATAGGCAACTTTTTCCTAGCTGTATACGCCTCTAAAAGAGGTATATCAAACTCTAATCCATTGTGCGCGACTATAACATCTGATCTTTGCCACATGTCAAATAGCCTTTCAAATGATGGCCCGGGGGATCTCCCCCACTCATCTACGGCCTCATTAGTTATCCCAGTATACTGTATGCAATCAGGAGAAATTATCTCGTCATTTTTAATGAGTGTACTACACATGTCCACTATGCCGTGGTCTGTATCTTGGATTGCTGCCCCTATCTCAGTTATGAAGTTATCTTTTAGGGGGGTGTCAAAGGACGCCCCCGTTTCAAAATCAAGCCCTAGTAATTTCATTAAAACTCCTCACTCATAACTTCTTTGTCGCTCTTAGTTTTTGGAGCTTCAGTAAATTTATCAGTTTGCTCCGCTAAAATCTTATCAGTTATTGACTTAAACTGTGCTCTGACTTCCTTAGTAGCTGCTACTTCAACGGGGGTAGCATCTCTGCTTTTCTTAACACTAGGTGCAAACCAAGAATCACCTTTGTTATTTTCAGTAAGTATAGGGGTAGCTGCTAGTACAATGTCCCATGAAGCTTGCCTATTACTAACATTGTTGGCCATCTTCATAAACATTGTATTTAATCTCTTAGCAATCTTTAGGCTCGATGATCTAAATACAAATTCGTAAGGGAAAATTACACCCATTGCAATGTCTTCAGGTCTAATTACAATATACGAAATATTGAAAATTCTCTTAATTGCTTTCCCATCAGTCACATCTTCCCATGGAAATTCTTTTTCGTTAACACCATTATACTTTCTGATAAAAGCATCGGTTTCCGCATCTTTATCTACCCAGTACTTAACATGTGAGCAGACAATAAACTCCATAGGTGATTCCTTATCGCCTAAAGATACTTCAGGATCATTTAAGTCAATGAAGTGCCCCATACTATTTACGCCTTGCTTAGCAAGCTGTGAAGATCCCTGCAACAAGTAGATAGCCCCTAGCTGGCAATCGTCCATTGTTAAATCAGAGGCAATACCCATGTCTACATCTGTACTAATCCCTGTTGATTCTTTTTTCGCAATTTCTTTTTTCTCGGTCATTTTAGTCTCCTTATATTTCTTCTGAGTCTGAGCTATCTTCTAAAGAAGCAGCCCCATTTGTTTCTTGTGCTTCTACCATCTTATCTGCTTCCTCATCTGTAATCTCAGGGGTGCTTAAAACCCCTCCAATCTCTAGAGGTTTTGGTTCTGTGTTCTCAGGGTAAATACCTGTAATTTGCTCGGGTGCTTCTACAACTTGGTAGAACATCTCACCACATCTGATATCTGTAAATTCTTTTCCCTTAACTCTTTCCATATAAATTATGCTGTTAGCACCTAGAAAGAATTTTTTACCTTTGTTTTTAAAATCTGTTACTTTAATAAAATGCATGTTAGCTCCTTTTTGAATACCTATAGTTTTCTATTACTAGATCTACGATAATGTTTCTAAGCTCCGCAACATTAGCTTGTAGCTCACTTGTACTCTTTCTTAGCTTGTGTACCTCTACAAAATTTACAGCGTTTAAAATCTTAGCTGTGGCGGTTGGGGATACAGTGTCAGTAGCTCCATCAGTAGCTCCCTCAGTAGGTTTGATGCCTGTTTCTAGTGGTCCCTCTGTCCCAACTGCTTTTATACCCATGGTATTATCTCTCATGTTCCTCAGGCGGGCATATATGACAGGTGGTCTGCACACTATTTTTTTGGCCAGTCTTCTTATAGCTCTCGCTTTTTCGGGGGACCCTGACAGGATTTTTTCAATCTTAACTAGTTCTTCTTTTGTTGGTTCTCGTTTCACTCTTAGCTCCTTTTTCTCATTGAATATTTACGTTGGGCATCTCCTAACTCAATACCCGGAATTTCAAAATCATACTCCCCCATCTCATCTTTAAGTTCAATTTCACTCTTACAAAATGATTGAAGCACCTGTGAACCTACAGATACTAGGTGGCCGTACACTTGCTTTTCTTTCAAGTAATTAAAAAATTCTTCCTTCTGTGTCTCAAGTTGTGGAACCTTAAAGTACTGCACATCTTTGTAGCTGAAAGAACAGTTCGGGGATTTAATGCTATTAATTTCATTTCTCTCAAGCTCAATGCCTACCTTAGTTTGAAGCTCTGTTAGTTCTAAGTTTAGGGTTTTCTTTTGCTTGTCTAGTGCATCTTTTTGTTTCTTAATTTCCCAACAACGGTCAACCAAGTCTACAACTTCATCAATAGTTAATTCAATTTTTTCTGTCATTTTTGTGTCCTTTATTAGTAGGTTTTAACTCTATTTCTTTGAAATAGTTTCTGTCAATGTTTTTTTAACTGCATCTAAAATTTCATCTGAAGATAACGCCTTGCCCTCTACAGCAAGCATCATAGCTTCGTCAATAGTTCCATCAGCACAAAGATCTATCTTGGTAATTTTACTATGAAAGTCTATTGACCCGCCTCTATAGTTTCTAGCGTCACTTTGCTCTTTATTTTCTTTGCTAAAATCTCTAGAGTAGCGTATATCAATACCCGCATTTTTTAGGTTAATGCCAATGCCTACAGATTGCGGGTGCGCTATCAAACCTTTTATGCTCGTGTCGCTCTTAAAATTGTCTATGTTTTCAAATCTCTCTTTTTCCTTTACTAGCCCATGCGCCTCCACTACAGGCATCTTAAGCTTTTCAAAAACTTCTCTTATTGCCTTATAGTCTGCATGATAAACTGCCCAGACTATTATTTGATTGCTCGGGCCATACAGCTCTAAAAGATCCTCTAAAGCTTTAGGACGATTACTCTTAAGATATATTATCTTTCCCTCATCAGTCTTCACATGTCCCGAAACAATTTGCCTCAAGCGTATTGTCTTAGTGATAGCAAGGTGGGCGACCACTGCCTCTTGTTCAACGTAGGTGATAAAATCCTTGGCCATCTGTAGGTAGTGTTTCTTTTGCTCATTAGTAAGCTCCACTAAAATCTTCACGGTTACAAGTTCAGGTAGATCTATGCACTCCTCTTTTTTGGCCCTCATACAATTTGTACGCAAAGACTCTCCTAGCTCTTTAGCTCCTGTGGGTTGTAACTTCCAATCGGGGAAGTACCTGTCTTTGGGCATTCCCGCATTTTTATCATAGAAAAATTTATTTCTAAAGATGGAAAAATTGTTAGTGAAAGTTTCACCTAAATCTAGAAAGCGCATCTGAGAAAAAACATCAAAAGCACTATTCGAAATAAAAGTACCTGTGAGAATATAGCGATATCTAGCTCGCTTCGCTAACTTCTGTATTTCCTTAGTTCTCTTTCCATTACGGTCTTTAAGTTTTTGAGATTCATCACATATTACAATTTCAGGTTTTAGATTTTCTTGTAAAAACTTCCCATACCCTGTAGCTGGATTGAAAGCATCATAGTTTGTAATCACTATTAACCCCTTCTGTTTTTCCAATGCTTTTTCTAAAACTTTCATACGTTTTTTTACAGGGCCTTTTAAAACCAAAATCCTATCTTCGGGGATCTTAGAAAATTGTAACCACTCTTCTCTCCAATTCGGTAAAGTTATAAGCGGGGAAATTATCAGTGTCGGTAAAAGTCTTCTGTGCGTTGTATACTTATGTCTTAGCACCTTTATAACGCATAGTGTCTTTCCTGTGTTATGCACCACCATACCGTTTGCAACGTAGTTATCATAAGGCTTTAACATTGTTATATCGTAAGTTTCTTTGGCACCTACCGCCTCCACCTTTATGCATTTACTGTGTGCTGTGCTTTTATTGGTGTACATTTTCAAGTGCAGCCTCGCATGGGGGTGAAACTTACCTACTCTTGTGATAGAGTAATTCTTTTTACCCACTCTTATCTTGGGTATCTCTATTATAACACTTAGCCCTAAAGTATCTCTTAACTCTTTCCACCCAGCGGAAGTCAGTATCTTGTGATCGGGGGTAGCTGTGATTTCTTTACCGTCTTCTAATGTCATTTTAAAACATTCTTTAGTCCCTGTTTTCCACACACCTGTGACAGTGTTTAAACCTATACCATTGCAATCATGTTTATATGATCGTATTTTTAGGGTTTTGAAATTCCCCCTTTTCCATATTAAGTACAGGCCCCTGATAGAGAAACTCCTACAAGCACCTGATCTAGACGCCCATACTTGAGTATCCCCAATCAGGCACCCAACATCAAAAAGAAACCCGAAAAAATCTCTACCCTTCGCTTTATCGAATCCCTCTTGTTGATGTTTCCATAGTGTAGGCTCTTTAAATTCACTCATTACTCAAGTCCATTGTAAAAGATCTAAGAACTATTTTTTCTAGCTCTCCTAATTTTCTAGGTCTACCATACTCGCAATCTTTACAGCAAAAAATTGAAGCATCCTCCTCTAGCACAATCATTTTGCACCTACAAGTGGGATGAGCACATTGCCTCTCTTCCATTTTTAAAGATCTATTTTTGTAAGCCCTGGTGGAACTACCCATATCTTTACTCCATTATACTTATAATATAAAAGTTTCTTCGGGTGCTTGTGAGCAACTACAACTTTTTTAACTCTCATGCTAAGTGCTCTACGTGAAACTCTCTCTAAGTCGTCTTTAGACAGCTTAGCTTTTTTTAAAAATCTTAGCTTGTTTAGGGCCTTAGCTCCTAACCTTCCAAAAAACCCCCTGCCTGCGTTCTGACTCCTAAAAGCTACTGACTTTGATAGCCCCCAGAAAAGTTCATCACCATGCTCTACCAACAAACCGCCTGCGACTTTAGTTAGTACCACTGACATCCAAAAGTGTGTTAGCTCATGATTCCCCGAGACATGTAGTGGGAACTTCCCCCAAAGCTCAATGAGTAGCTCTCTAGCATACCCTACATCTTTCTTCTTACACCCCTTGAGATCCACAATGTCCCCTAACAGGACAGTTGTCTCGGGGTCAAGCGCAGTAAAATCTACAGGTGTTTCATGCGATGAACATAGATGTATGTCTGCTACAAATTTGTAAATCATTCCCACTCCGATGTTAAGTCTGCAAAGTGCTCGAAAACTTTTTCGGGGTGTTCGGCCAGGTGTTCAGCTATTGTCCCTGTCCCCACTCTTTTAATTTTTTTACATATATTGCAAGACTGTATATAGAAATAACCTTCCATAAAGCGCCTGTTCTCGTACTCTACACATTCATGCTTACAGTTTTCTATGTCGTGAGAGTTTTCACACTCTACACATTCATTAGCGTCATGGTGCTCATTTCCGCACACCTCACAGGTATACGTAACTGTTGTTTCAACTTTCATGTTTTTGCCCCTTTGAAGAATAAAATAATAATGCACACAATTGCCAGCCAGATTAGTACCGGGGTCATTCTGTAAATCCTAGCTCTTTAAGAAAAGGAGCACATCCGCATTGCTTATTGACATAGCTACTTGACCAACTACCATCACTGACATATCCGCCTTTTACATAGTGATTTGTCAGTCCCCAAAGGTATGGAGTATTTACCGATGGATGGTAACGTCTGTACCCTAATCCATTAAATTGCTCCAGGAACCATAAGGTATTTGTTAGGTTCCAATTTGCAGGTCTTCCTTTAACTGAATACTCGTACAAGAAGGCAGCAATACCAGCTTCTACAAAATTTTTCCAAGGGCCGTATCCCTTCGGTACATTAGTTGTCCTCTTCCACCAAAGCTGCCCATTCATTAAATTACAGTCAATGTTACAACTAGCTTCCCTCATGTGGATAACAGCGACTACTTGCCAAGGTGCGTGTACTACTCTCGCAATCTCTGCATACTGAGGACGATAAGTGTCGATCAAAGGTATATATCGTTTTACATACCATGGGAAAGTGCCCTTACCAGATAGCTCCATTGTTGTCCACAAAGCTAGATACTCTTCCGCTACCTTTAGGGGAACTTCTATTATCTCCCCATGTGTTACAGGTATTGGCTTCGGCTTCTTCTTAAATATTTTCTTTACTTTTCCACAAATGCTCATTTAACTCTCCTCCTTGTACACTACTTGCTTTTCTTCTGTTTTTAATAATTCTAAGTCTATCTGTCTGGAACTATAGTACCTATTAATAAACTTTTCCCAACTTAACGATGTAGCCAGACATTGTTTTGTTTGGTCGGGTGTCTTATATGTATAAACGTATAATTTAATTAGTTTCATTTGGCACCTCGATTATTTAACCATAATTTGTGTTTTTGTAGTATTTCTTCCAATTGTTCTTGTTTTCATTTTTTACCCATCTCCAGATCCATATCCACCTCCAGATCCATATCCATATCCACCTCCAGATCCATATCCATATCCATATCCATCTCCAGATCCATACCTATTTCCACCTCCAGATCCAAATCCATATCCATCTCCAGATCCAAATCCATATCCATCTCCAGATCCAAATCCATATCCACCTCCAGATCCATATCCATATCCATCTCCAGATCCAGATCCATATCCATATCCATCTCCTGATCCATCTCCTTTGAATTGATCTTTACTAATTATTTTTTCCATACCGGAGCACCCAGCAAAATTTTAATTGCTTCATTCGTCATTGGTATCACTTCAATAACTTGATCTAAAATAATCTCATCAACAATCATTGCAATTTTACAGTTTTCTATATCTTTATCACCTTCCATTGCTAATTGTGACAAGCTACAGGCTTTTGCCCAAGAATAAATTCTTCTTGAATTTTTTAATAAACATTCTTGTCTGTCTTTTTCTACTAACGTTCCAAAGTGAACTCCTGCCGAATCTGTTCTAAACATACAGACTTTTCCCTCAAATTGTTTTGACAGTGATTCTTTACTTGTCTCTTTTTTACCTAACAACTCTTCTTTGATTACTTCTTTCATAATTTCTTTTAACATTTTACTCTCCTTTAATATAATATTTTCATTCTCGGTACTGAACCGCTTGATACAATTGCAATAACCTTGTTTGCTTCTGGTTCAGTAAGCCCTTTGTCAATAAAAGCTATCTTTATTTGCTGGTGAACGTCTTTTCTATTTTTAGCATCATTATCTAACTTCTCTTGCGCTATTCTTTTCTGTTCCTGTTCTCTTGCTGTCCTTGATCTCTCTATCTCTATTGCCCTTTGCTTTGCTTCTTCTAGTCTCTTTTCAGATGCCTCTTTCTCTTTCGCGGCCCTAATAATTAATTCTCTCTTCTCTAGTTCTGCTCTATTCTTAGCATTAACTAGTTCTTCTTCTTTAATTCTTGCAGATTCTTTTTCCTTTTTTGCTAGTCTATCGACTCTTTCCTGTGTCTCCCTTTCTGCTCTTACTCTTATTTCTTCCTCTCTCTTTATTCTATCTGAAACGGCTTTTTCTTCGCGGAGTTTTTTAAGTTCTTCTTGCTCTTTTTCGTAAACGATTCTTTGCTCATACTTTTCATTTAAAAACTCTAAAGTAGTTCTGTGGATCACTATCGCTTCTGGTTTAAATTCTTCCCAAGATTCATCAATAACTGTATCTGAAACATTTTTAATCATTCTTAGTATTAAATCTGAATCTGTATTTGTTGATATTGACAGTTTATAGCTGTGAAAGCGCATTAAATTGTCTTTATGGTTTTGCACTCTACCAACTTCCGCATCTTCCCACTTACTCAATGGTTCCCTAACTGAAACTTTTAATTGATCTAATACTCCTCTTATTCTTTTTCTTTCATTATCAATTAACTTTGGTTTTAACTTCAATTCAGCCACAAGCCCTTTTCCTACATTGTCTATATACGTTTTTGACCTACTCACTTTATGGGCCATCCTTGCAATTTCTTTTCGGCCGGAGATAGTCGATATATCAGCTTTAAAATTTGCAACTTCTTCTTTTATTTTTTCAAGAATAGGGTCTAGCCCTTTTTCTTTAGTGAAAAGCTCCATTGCATTTACTTGTTCTATTTTAATTAATTCCATCTTATGCTCCCTTAATTATTGTTACTCTTCTGTATAAAAAATTGTTATCGTTTGATCAAAGTAAACATCTAGACCATTGCTTGTTGACGACTCGCTTTGCAGCGTTTGTTTTATATCAATATTCTCATTGTCTGCTAACCATGCATTAACGGCAGCGTTTAGTATGTTAATATCACTGCTGTTAAACATTTTAT
>Ga0208904_1001502_pt1 | contig 15859 bp, 15 predicted proteins | sample AntAceMetag02UKB_FD_184774 | JGI IMG/M metagenome (GOLD analysis project Ga0208904, IMG submission 184774) | Saline lake microbial communities from Ace Lake, Antarctica - Antarctic Ace Lake Metagenome 02UKB (SPAdes) (version 2) | ecosystem: Environmental > Aquatic > Non-marine Saline and...
AAGCCGGAAAGTCTTCATGAAACTAGGATCCCGCCGAGTCGGAGCCTTTTTGCGCGCAAACACCAGAATCGTAGAATCAAGCAGGAAGTCTATATCCGCCGTCACCCCCTCGGCCGCGGTATCGTAAATCATGTAGGAAGTCCTCACCTCTGGAGACCCCACAAACATCTGACTTGCGCTTGCTTCAGTCGGCACTGCCAGCCCTAGAGACGACTTGCCGGCGCCAGTGCCGATCACAAAGCGCCCACGGACCGAACTCTGATTCTTGAAGATGCTCCAGGCTGTAGCGCCAAACAAAACGCCAATACCCATGAGCGATCCATAACGCGCAGCCTTGATCACGGACAAAATGGCTGCATCTACGTCTGCCACTGGATCCGCGGACGAACCCCAGGTTTTATCCGTGCCGGCACCAACAGCAGCAAGAGCGGCCGTGATGACCGAGGATTCATGAGCCAATGCGCCCACTTCCGCAACCGCGGTCATCCCTTCACGAAGCATGTTCTCAAGCCCTTCAGCTTCGAGTTGCTCGAGATTATCAACCGGATAATCTAAAGCGTGAGGTTCGCAGTTGAAAGTACTGTCTGAAGCATCAAACTTCAGTTCGGTAGCACGCCCGCCAAGAGCTCGGAGCGTGTTAGGAATACGGAAGCGATTCTTCTCAGAATAGCTCTTAAACCGGCCCGTACTGGTCGCAACTTCAACCGTCGGGGCGAGATAGTCGGCAACAGGCATAATCGCATCCTGTGCCGCGCCCTGCGCATATTCCCGAAGCGTTGGGTTCGCACTCAAATCACTTAATCTGCTCATTGTCCATCTCCATTTTTTTTCGTCACCCTTGACACAAACAAACGACAGCCAAGTCGTCACCAATACAAAAATTTTCTAGTTGTTATCACTTTCCGATACGAGAGACCAGGTACTAGCATCAACACCAATCAATAGCGCCGAGTCATTGCCATCCAAAAGAATTGCGCCAGACGCAGCAACAGGCGAGGAATCAGCAATCGTCACAAGATTGGTTGAGCTTGATGCTACGGTCAAAAACAACAACTGTCCCGCGGCGCTGGGTGCGTCAATCGTTATCGTGTTTGTCGTGTTGTTTGCGCCGTCGATGCCGGTCAAAACATACGATCCAGACGAAATAGCAACAGCCTGTCCGTTGGTTACATCAAGCGCAGTCGAGGTGAATTCAGCGGTTCCTACTACAGCGAAATCACCGGCAGCTCCAGTGACAGTTAAAGCTCCCGCATTGTCGATTGTAGCGTCACCAGACACAACCACTGCAACAGCCTGAGAGGCGGCATTACCAACGACGATATAAGTGGGGGCAACTGCCTCAAGTTTCGTCAGTTCAATCGCGGCGGCCGCTGCAATATCAGCATTAACAACCACACCAGCAGCAATCGCCGTCACTCCATTAGTAGCGATTGTGACATCGCCACTCACAGCATGAGCAGCAGCCTGATTAGCCGCATCGCCAATCAGAACTTTGCCAGTCACCAACACTGAACCAGTCGTCGCATGAGCAATCCGAATAGCTTCACGAAAAGTCGTGTCTGCATCCGTAGCCCCAGCAAAGGGGGAAACCGAAAGCAAAACGACCAAAGACAGAATAAAAGACAGAACCAGTTTCATTTTTATCACTCCTTCACGCTAATGCGAGAGTCCTATTCGATTACAGGACCGTAATGTTTCCAATCAGGGCCGGGCGAACCAAAACCAACTGCCCGTCCACGCCAATTTCTTCAGCAACGCCAAGACCACGATACGTGCCAGATTCAGCGGGGAGCACACGAACCATCCCGGCATCCGCCGGTGTTGCGACATCTGCAAGAACCATCACATCCCCAGGGTTGCAAGTGCCTTCCAACCGGATGCGAACATTTCGCCCAGATTCAATGGGACGCACGTCGACATAGGCTTCGTCCGCGGCGCCTTCCAGCAACACATAAGGGACATGGTCGTCATTGGCCGTGGGAAGCAAGATTTCAGCAATGCCGCCATCATGAGACATTTTAACCAAATGACCTTCAAGATCCGTCAACAAGATCCCAGCCAACACACGCAAATCACCAACCCGAGTATTACTCTGTTCCTGACTCATACCACTCTCCTCTTTTATTCAAACTCACAACACACTCAACTCGAAAAAACTAAGAAACGGTTTCCCGCTCAGCACGCCGGAAGGCAATAGCAAAGGGAATGTTCTGGGACTTCGCCATTTCATGCGCACGATTTCGAATCGCAACTGCTTTCGAATTGGCTACTTCGTCGGTCTTCGGTAATCGCGCGACAGGGCGAACCAGTTTGCGATTATGAAGAGGGCTCCGGCGCTCGGGTTCCACGACAGTCACAGGCTTTGCGGCTTTCATCGCAGAAGTTTTGATCACAAGCTGATCAAGGACAGCGGTGGCCGCTGCTCTATTCGTCAAAAGCTGGGCGCCCCAGTACTTGCGAGTCTCGGGACTGATAACATCAGCATAATCACCCAATTGACGATTAATTAACTCGTCTTCAAGAGCAACCACCTCACGCAAAAGGATTTTGTTTTTCTCTTTGGCAAACCGCAGCGAGTTGGCCAGGTGCCCAGAAGCACCAGCAACAACGACCGTTTTGTTTTTGCTATCATTCTGTTTCATCCGGACCCCCAATAAGTATTCTCTGAAGCATCAAACTTGACTTACGGTCGTCACACTTGCACACCCTAAAAGAAAAAGCAACCATTTATTTCACATCACTCACGCAGTTGCAGATTTGGCCGCTGCATTACAGCGTGCATCGGCCTTAGATCGCCCCACCGAAACTGCAGCAGCTCCACAAAAGTCAGCAGGGCCAGCATCCTCTAACACTCCACCTCGGTTTCCCATGATTTCATGATACCTCGCGAGCCAATCGGAGTCAGAAGAACTCAAAGAGTCGCCGGTCGCCTGTCGCTCAATCAAGCCGTCAGCCCGAGAGTGAGCACTCTGAACAGCGGCGTCACGAGACTCATTCGCGCGTTGAGTCTCACGTTCATACTTGTCCATCGCATCGCGTTCAGCGCGCTGAAACTCTGGATCATTGTCACCGAGATACTCGTCCGAACCTTCATCCAACGATAGTTGTTCTCGGTACGCGGCATCTGTCCAGTGTAGATCAAGCCAATCAGACACGGGGTCATCATCACCGCCAGCCAGAGCTCCCTGATCCGCCAGATCAAGCAATAGCGATTCCTCGCCAGAAGTCAACGCCTCGCCATCGGACAGTTTTTGACGGATCGCCTCGGTTTCCAGCTCAACCCCTTCGCGGTCAACCTCTGCCATTGATTCACGCTCGATGCGCTCAAAATCGGCATCGCCATCGCCTGAAAAGTATTCGCCTTGTGCGGCAAGCACACTCGCCAACTGATCTTCCTTTGAAATAGGATCCCCACCAGTTCTGTACTCTACCGGCGTATTCCCTAGTTCCTCAGCCTCAGCAATATCCGCATCACTTGCGGGATCACGGCCGTATTTATCTTTGAATGCAGCAATCGACGCATCCACATAAAAATCGAGATCATCGCTTAACTCAGCCTCTGTCAGTGGCTCATCCGGATTTGTTCGAGTTCCAGTACTCTCGTCGAAATTTTTACTACCTCCTAAATAAATCCCCTCATCTGGCACATCCCCGGGGGCGCGAAGGGTAGACCTAGTGGGTTTCTTCGGGGCCTGACTGCTTTCGTTTTCATCCCTAGCAGCACGACGAGCAGCGGCTTTCGCCTTTCGCACCGCAATTGACGCAGCACGAGCTGCATCGGACCATTCATTCTCTAATTTGTCCGGTGATCGGTTCATAACATTTTCCCTCAACTTCACAACAGCCAGATTTCCCCTCTCAGATTCCGTTGTCGGTTCCAGGGTACAACGACAACTATCACGACAAAACAAACGACCTCCACCCGGGCGCACATTCGCATCGTCCCAAACAGTCTGCGGATGAATTTGCCCAGCCAACCCCGTACAACTGGGGCAATGATCATCATTGCTGCCGAGACTCCATTTCATCATCTGAGGTCTGTCGGCGGCATTAGAAAGAAGTCTGCCGCCGCTTCGATTGCTCAGCGGCACCATTCCCTTCAAATTCGGGTCGTTCGTCACTGCAGCGTTCAATAATCGCACAGGTCGCACGCGGTTATTCCCCAAGTCCTCGCAATCCCCCCGAGACCACACAGGAGATATAAACCGGTACCGTCCGCCCTTCACACTTGCTTCGCCGCTATCGCTCCACCGGACCTTCCCCCAGATACCAGTTTCTCGATTTTCCAACTGAGTGATCCATCCGGCCGCCTCACTCTTCATATTGTTGTCCAATGAAAAGTGGTCAAAATCAATCAGGAGCCCGGCGAAATTCTCTTCCGCAGCATCCTTGTAAAACGCATTTAACATCGCATCACAAGACGCGAGATCGACAACCTGGACAAGACCAGACTCCCCGTGCGGGAATTCCCCCGTCGCGCACAAATGATACCATCCATCGGAAGGCAGCACAAAACTCTCATTACGATTCAAGATCAAACTGTTCATGACACCCCCATCAAGTTACACAACAAATGCACGCGATCACCTATACACTACTTTATTAGGATTACCAAGTATTATTCTGAGCTAGTCTGAGTCTCGCTTATCCCGCCACCATGACGTAAAACTATCAGCCAGATCCAGCACATCCTCACTGAAATTAGGCACCGCTAGTGGATTGTCCCACACTTCCATGTCGGCAGCGCCTCCATGGAATTGTTCGAATTCCTCTTTAGTCATTCCGTCTTTAGTCACCTCGCCATCGCGCGTCCCATATCTACTCGCCTCATCCGCTGCCGTGCCATATTCAATGGCCGGCGTTGGTTCCGGCGGTGGATTCACCCAGTCCTCAAAACTCACATAAGCGCCGACATCCGCCTCCAAGTAAGCAGCAAGGCTCTCATCTTTCTTTCTCTTCTTAAACGCCTCACGTTCCCGTGCGACCTCAGCATACCAGTCTGCCGATGTCGCGTCAGGGTTCTGATCCATCCACTTTTTCTTCCTCCCAAACGGGCCCCAAAGATCCTCAGCTTCATCCGATTCCTTAAGCCATTCCTCGTTGCGCCTTTGCGCTTCCAAAGAATCCCAAGTATGCCACAAAAGGGGAGAATCGGTGTCCTTTTCAGGACGCGGCACAATTGGTGCCCCATTCTGGTCATACAGCGGCTCATTGCGAGGTTCACTTGTCCCATCCACAAACCCATACGGAGCATTCAGACCGCGGTCCCCATAATGCGGATCCGAGAGGCTCCCGTCACTCCCTCGCGAATACCACTGGGTCCCCTTGCCCTGCTCCAACTGCTGCCCGGACCGCTGAGCACCTAAACTTAATTCTTGTTCTCGTTTCCAATCAGCGTCAGTTGCATCAGGATTCGTCTCAAAGAACGCAGCCCGTTTCTCCTCATCCTTTTGTTTTTTCCATGCTTCCAAACTCCGTTCTTGCTCTCGCTTCCAGTCCGCCTCAGTTGCGTCGGGGTTTGCCTCTTCGAAAATGGCCCGTCTCTCTTCGTCCTTGCGCTTTTTCCAAGCCTCCAGACTTCGTTCTTGTTCTCGTTTCCAATCAGCGTCAGTTGCATCAGGATTCGTCTCAAAGAACGCAGCCCGCCTTTCCTCATCCTTGCGTTTTTTCCATGCTTCCAAACTCCGTTCTTGCTCTCGCTTCCAATCAGCCTCAGTTGCTCCGTTGTTTTCAGTCAAGAACGCCAAGCGTTTTCGTTCAACAGCTTTCGCGCGCCTGATCGCTAACGACGCCGCTCTCGATTCCGCTGTCCACGCATTAGTCAACTTGACATCATCGGCATTCAGCGTAATTTCAGTAAGAACACCCTTAGAATCTTCGAACCCAAACGAGTCAAACGAGAATTCCATTCCGTCTACATCAGAAGCTCCAACATACTTTTTGCCGGTCCCAGGCTTGAGATAGGCAAGAGTGACATGAGGGTTATAGTCAGGCCAATCGTTTTCGTGTGGAATGGTCTTCAGCGATTTGTTTAATGCATGCAACGCCTTCGAACTGACAGCAACCTTGAGAACGTCCTGGTCAGGATTAGAGAACAATTCAGACTTGCCCAATCGCACGACGCCGCCGAGATCCGATTGAACCGCAGCAAGCAGCAAAGCGGGATCGTCTTCAGTGAACCCATACAAACTCGTAATATGAGGCGAACCCTCTTTTCCGTCATCGCCCAGGTCGGCAGAATCAATGCGGTCCCTCATTATCTTAAGAACAGCCTGCACAGGAGATGGAACCCGTACAAACGCAAATCCGCGACTAGGGGTTGAAGTCTTCCCATTCCCTCCAAAGTAGTTTGCCAGGGCCCGTTGATCCTCCGTGCGTTGACCGAAACCAGACAGCCGAACGCCCGAATTCAACTTGCGTACCGACCCAAACAACAAATTACTATTAAGCGTGCACATTAGACTCTCCCAAAGTATATCCGGTTTTCTCCGCGACCTCGCTGGGATCCACCTCTAGCCCCGCTTTCGACAGGTCCACAACATCTTTCACGACCTGCTTTGACTGATCCGACGCCACAGGGGTAAATTCGAAATATGCCAACACAGGTTGACCGGGAAAGAAAGATTCAAGAAGCGGCAAATCAATAGAGCGCTGCAGCAACCCGCTTAGCATGACCGCATCAGCGCGCGCAATCTGCATGAACGTTTCACTATGCGCGTTGCCTGCCAGCGTGCCGCTCCCCGGCTCAGTCAGAACGGTCAGAAGGCCCCCCGTCGCAGCGATAGTCAACTGCTTATCAATATACTCGATTTGATTCTGGAATGGAGCTGTTCCAGTCTCAGGACTCACATATTCAACCGAAGTACCGTAAGGCAAAAACCCACGTCCATCACTTATGATCTCATCGGCAATAGTCTGGAATTGCTTTTCTTGGTCGTCTGTGGCATTTTCTGGACCGACGAGAAACACCGAAGGAATCCCAAACACAGATAAATACGAATCCCAATCTCTCTGGCCTAAATTCTTCCGAAAATAGAGCAACGATAAGATACGATCCAGCGCCCATGTCTCAAAGATAATAAAGTCATCGGGGTCAATTTCCTCACCCTGCATCTGCCCCGAAGTTGCAGATTGATTATATTCCCAATCACCAAACATTCCATCACGGACCCAAAACCACTGTTCGACAGGCTCTAGTCGGCGGATCAACCCGTCATCATCCCAATGCTTTTCCAAATGAGCATAGCCGCGGAAAACGCCGCTCACAAGGAACCCAACAGCGTCCCTGAAATTCTCAATGTTATCGTACACGTGTTTCAGCAAATCAACTTGCTCATTGGCCAACGGCGAATCAGAATCATCACCCGCCACCCTGCGAATTGCCCAGTCCACGGACAGCAACGCAGCCCGTCGGCGCTGAAACACGGAAGTGATCACAGCATCACTCATTTCCATGTAACGATAAAACCACTGAAGGTCAGCGTATTGCCCTCGCTCCCCCGCGTCCAAAAGCGACACAAGCCTAGCCATGCTCAATCCACGCAAGGGATTATACGAGTCACGCCACCCATGGTCTTTGGTGTTGAATATTGACATCAGTTGTCGCCTCCATTAAAGCGGCGCCAGGAGCCGCCCGTTTTTATTACCCATACAAAACCCGGCGACGTCGAGATCGCCCGCTACGATGGCCCCCAGAAAGCCCAACGCCACCATCCCTCCGAGTTCCCTTATCCGCCATGTAACGCTCATCGACAAGAGCCCCCACCCGCAACATATGCCCCACGCAAGAAGTTTGCCAGCGCCCATGATTCGCAAGAGCAAGCGCCATCACACAATCATCATGATAACCAGATGGAGCAGAATAACTCAAGCTTCCAGTAGCAGAGTACTTATACTCATACCGCTTCATCTCAGCAGTTAAGACCTCCCATGACGCCGGCCAAGCCACTTGCCGTTGTTCAACAGCGACAATCAAGCGCTGCACAATATCAGTCTTGCTGGTTGACGTAAAATTAAACGCTTCAATGTCTCCGTAGACCCTTTTTAGATCATCATAGATAGGATCCCCCACACCTGTCGCATCAAGTATCAAACGCCCATGATGCAGACGAGCAAAGGCTAAGATCCGTTCTTTCTGAATAGGCCAGTCAAGGTGATTGAATCGGTCCGTATCAAAACACCTCCCCGTCAACCCGTCCATCGCGATCAGTACAGTGAAATCCGTATGTTTCGCCAAATCGCACCCAATCAGCACGCGCGAGCGGCTGGAGACAGGCGTCACACTATCCAATAAATACGTGCACGCGTCAACATGCCGAAACACGCCGGCACTGTCCTCCAAAAATTCCGCCTCGTATTCCTGCCGGAACACTGTTTCAGGCAGGTCCCTTTTCGCGTCATCCCACTCACATGCGGGGAAATACGGCGACGCGTTGCTGCCGAACGTGAACGATGTATAGTCCTTTTCAGTCGGATCCAACCCTCGAGTAAACAAGTCATAAAACCAATTGCGGCCTGAAGGTGTACCAATAAACACCGCCCAGCCAAGATGATCCGACAACGTAGCCCGAAGAGTATAAGTCCAAACATTAACAGGGATTTTCGACGCTTCGTCTAAAACCATGCCTATGAAACCATACCCCAACAGAGATACAGGATTATCGGCCGACAGAAAAAAGATGCGACAAGGTCCCTTAGCTCCAGTGAAACTGCCCACTACAGGGTTACGACCAGCAAAAGTAACAAAGCCGGGCGCGATCTCTTGGAAGGCCTCAATACCGCGATCGGCGACACCATACGTAGGAGCAACCCACGCATAGTCACCAGCTTCAACTCCACCGCCACAGTCGATAATCTCGGCAGCGAGGCAAAGCGTCTTGCCGAAACGACGGCCAGTACAAACAATACGCCATCGTTTATCGCGGGCCAAATGGATTTCTCGCTGAGCCGCGTGAGGCTGATAATTCAGAGTAACAAGGGCCATAAAACCGCCACATTGCAATGAAAAAGGAAAACAACACCTGTCAGGTGGAGCGACAAGGGGGCTACCCTTGCCGCTCGGTTCGCGTTACTTACTCTTCTTCGCGGGTTGTCGTCGCGTCCCCTTGTTGCCCCTGCCAGCGCTACTGCCGTCTAGTCGCCGGGTCCCGCCACATGCGCCGCGCGCACCGCGTCCTGCATTACCTCGTAATATTCTTGCCATCATCCGTCTCCATAGCCGTGTCGTTACCCTAGTCAGTATGGCCAATCCCGACCAGAACTCGCACGATACGCGCGAGACCACACCAGTAACCCCCGTTATCTCAATCAGTGTGGGGGCGATCGTCGGGAGAGCCAACCAAGCTTTTCCAATGGATGACACCATCGGGGTCGAATTCTAGCTTTGATTCCTTTGGAAGCAACGGCATAATGATTGTTCGAAAAAACGTCATTGGATGTTCTTTGAACTCAGTCTCTAACGCTTTTGAGAGCTGTAACAAATTTCGTTTTTTCCCAATCATCGAATCAAGAGCCGCAAGAGCCTTAGCTCTCCCACTACGGACGCCCTTTGGCCGTCCGGCTGGATTAGCACACTGACCAGCCACAAAAGTTGCCATACTTCCCCCCTTTCATAAATAACTGAAACACAAAAGTTTCGATTTGTCCATTCAATATCACAGACGCGGACGGATCACCACGAAACGGACGCCCCCTCTTTTTTAAAAAATATAAAAAAGGTATACTTTTCCTTGACCCTACAAACCAGAGGTGATAAGTTCAGTCGTGATGAAGAAAGACAACAACAACATTGACCAATGCCAACAGGCGTAACAGACAACATCCCCAGAGGAGGACATGAAAAAGCGAATGGCCAAAAAACTTAATAAACCGCAAACGGTCGGGATCAAGTTTACAGTCGAAGACCTAAACATCATCGACACCGCCAAACAGAACAACGCATTCAAAAGCAGAACGCAAGTCATCAGAACCGCAATTCACAAAACATTCGGGGACGAACAATGAACCGAAAACGACATCTGATACTTAACACAATTTGCGAGTTCAGCGGCGACCCCGACCGGCTCGAAGAGGAATTGGTAAAATGCCGCCGATGGGCTCTCACCTCTCTGGTCATTTCGTGCATATTTGTCATAGCACTGGTCGTCGTAACCTGCAGATAGCAGCACACAAAGGAAACTCGCTCATGCCGAATTTATTACTGTGGGTTGACTGCGTACCCCCAAAGGCAACCAGTCAACAGAAAGGCGCAGTAAGAACGTCGAAGGGCATTCGATTTTACAAAAAGCACCATGTTGCAGCAGTCGAACAAGAACTGCTCGGCTTGCTTCGTTCTGCAATTCCTAAAGACTGGACAATGATCGAAAGCGGTCCAATCTCATTAGATGTTCGATTCGTTTGGCCTTGGCGCAACTCGGAACCACAAAAGAACCGGATTCAACCAGTAAGGGCTATGTACGTAAGGCCAGATTGTTCCAATATCATCAAGATGCTGGAAGACGCGCTAACACATTTAAAAGTATGGCGGGATGACTCGCAAGTTGCGAGTTTGCAGGTAATGAAATTCTGGGGCGATCGTCCCGGCATTAGTATTGGAGTCAAACAAATAGAGGAGTGTTGAGATGGTGAAAATCAATCAGTTCGAAGTCGAAAACGTGAAGCGCGTTAGAGTCGTTTCTTATGACTGCACCGGAGAAACGCTGACAATCATCGGAGGCAACAACGCAGCAGGGAAGACAAGTGTGCTAGACGCCATCATGTGGACACTTGGCGGAGATCGTTACCGGCCAGGCAATGCAATCAGAGACGGAGCCGACAAACTCGCAACAAAGGTGACGCTCTCAAACGGTATCATCGTTGAGAGGCGCGGTCAGGGTTCACTCAAAGTCACAAGTCCGAATGGCAAAGGCGGACAAGCGTTGCTGAATGATTTCGTAAACCAGTTTGCACTCGACCTTCCCAAATTCATGCAGGAATCCGACGCAGAGAAAGCGCGGATGCTCCTAGAACATTACCCCGAACTCGGAGCAAAGCTCAAAGACCTAAACGAAGCCGTCAAAAATACTTTCGCCGAACGCACCGCATTGGGGCAAATTGCAACACGAAAAGCAAAACATGCCGAAGACCTTCCCCATGAAGAAGGAATTCAAGAGGCGCCGCTTTCGGGCAAGGCCATGACAGACAAATTGCAAGCAGCCCTCGCCGTTAATGCAAGGAACACCGAAACGCGCCGCAGGGGGGGACAAGCAACCCGCCAGAAGGACACAAAAACCGCAGAAGTCCAGCAGCAGCGAGCACGCGTCTCGGAGATGGAACAGCGCCTTGAACAAGAGCGCGAACGGCTCAAAGAGATGCAAAGCCAAGAAGCCGCGCTCACACTAGAAATAGAAGAAGCAAACAAGGCATCGGCCGGCCTGATGGACGAAGACACCACAGCACTGGAAACAGAGCTTGAACAGATCGACGTAACAAACGCCAAGATCCGGCGCAACTTAGAAAAGCAGGCAGCAGCCGACGAAGCAGAAACACTGAAAGATCAGTACAACGCTCAGACGGCCAAACTCGAGGAGTTGCGCGCAGAACGTCTCGCCCTCCTCTCTGGCGTAGAGATGCCGCTAGAGGATCTATCCATCAGCGAAGAGGGCGCGCTTGTCTACAAGGGGCAACCTTGGGACTGCATGAGCGGAGCTGAACAATTGCGCGTTGCCGTCGCAATCTCCTCCGCAATCAAACCAGAATGCGGATTCGTCTTACTTGACAGTCTCGAACGAATGGACACAAAACAACTCCGAGAATTTGCGGCATGGCTAGAAGTCAAAGAGCTTCAGGCCATCGGCACCAGAGTCTCGACGGGCGACGAGTGTTCCATCGTCATTGCTAACGGGATCGGGACTCAAGAAGAGGTCGAACCACAAAAGAAGGCAGCAGCCCCCCGCGAATTAAATTTCTAAACCACATCACAACAAAGGAAACAACATGCCACAAGATAACGCCAGAGAACGCAATCAGGAGAATGCTGATGTTTGAAGGACAACTCGGGAAGACAATGATGATCAAACAGGGTTACGTTCCTCCAACGTGCACACTTCCTATCGACGTAGCGGGGCCGCTAATTTGGTCGGAGGTGAACGCCGGACGCGACGTGTGTGCCGGTTGCGAAGAAGACAGGAGCATGTGCAAAGGCAGACCGAAGAAGTCCAGCACCAAATAACCATCACGAGCAACATCAAAAAAGGGAGAAGAGAAAGTGGAAACAACAAACCAACTGAATCACATGGCAGGGGCTTTATCGAAAGCCCAAGGGGAGATGACAAACCCACCAAAAACCCGCACAGTACAAGTCAACACAAAAAGCGGCGGCAACTATTCATACAGCTACGCCGAACTTGACGGAATCATTGATCACGTTCGCCCCATCATCGCGAAACACAACCTTGCGATTATTCAGCGAATTGACACACAGCCCGATTGCGTCACGCTCGTCACCGAGTTGATACACGAGTCGGGGCAAATGATTTCCAGCACCCACCCTCTGCCAAAAGGATGCGCAGCCCAAGAATTTGGCAGCTATCTAACATACGCCAGACGATACAGCCTGTGCGCGATTCTAGGCATTGCGGCAGAATCAGACAACGATGGATTAGCAGCCAACGGAGCTAGAACAGGCGGCGGAGAATCGTCAAACGAGGCAACACTCAGAGATGAGGTCATAGAACGGATATGCGAAGACTCGGTATCAAATGTTGCCCTGGTGAACTGGTGCCGTAACCAAGGATTAGCAGACGACAAAGCCAAGACTTCAGAGGACCTACCCGTTGACGTAATCAAACAGATGCTCGATAGATGGGAAGAAGTTCTCGCATTCGTCAAAAAGTCAAAAGAAACACCAACGGACAAAAAGAAACCCACAACAAAACCGAAGAAAGAGAAAACCAAGCCCCCCGCGAAGAAAAACCCAAAGGAATCAAAACCCCCAGAGCCCCCAGCCGACAAGGAACTGGAAACAAATGACGACGATTTGTCATTCATTCCGCCATCTCTGCGGAAGTTGATGAAACGGGACGGCGTCACAAAAGCGGCACTAAAGCACGTATATGTCAGCAAGGGACATTTGCCGGCGGACGTACAACCAGACGACCTGCCAGAAGATTATGTCGAGCAGATTTGCGCCCCAGCCGTATGGGCCAAAGTGCTCGAAGTCGCGAAGCAATTCGAAGGCTAATTAAGAAACCATGAAGGAGAAACGAGCAATGACAGAAAAGACACAGAACACAAGCGCAGATGAGATAGGATGGGACGACGATCTCGAAGATGTCGAATTCATCACACTTCCTGAAGGCGAAGGAACATTCAAAGTCCTAGCCCTCACCCGCACCCGTAAAGCCAAAGGAAAATTAGGAGAGTGCAACGTCGCGGTTCTCACGCTTGAAGTGACTCACACTGACAGCGGCGAAGTCGCGACATTCGACGAGGAGTTGCCTCTGCACAAAAAGCTAATGTTCCTACTCCTCCAGTTCTTCACGGCAATAGGACAGAGAGAGCACGGGGAAGAAGGGCCCTTCAAGCCCAACTGGTCTAAAAAGGCCATCATAGGCGCAACAGGCCGTTGTGAGTTGGACGTTCGAACGTGGACGAAGAAAGACCAGACCGAAGGCAGCGCCAATCAGGTCAAGACATGGCTTTCTCAAGAGGACGAGCACGATCCTTTGCCTTTTTGATCGTTTTCTTTTCCTTTTCGATCAAAAGGCACGGCCCGGGCATGCCGACGAAAGGCCCAACTAATTAAGGAAAACGACATGGAATTGAGACCGTATCAGATCACAGCCAAGGACGCAGTCTTCTCAGAATGGGACACCGTCGACCGCACACTGCTAGTACTTCCGACCGGAACAGGGAAAACTATTGTGTTTTCGTACATTGCGAGAGACGTGGTAGCGAAAGGCGGACGCGTACTAATTCTCGCACACAGGGGGGAACTCCTCAATCAGGCGGCTGATAAACTACATATCGCAACCGGTTTAGCATGTGCAGTTGAAAAAGCAGACGAGACGGCTCACAACGCCCTAGAAAGAGTCACGGTCGGAAGCGTTCAGAGCTTAATGTCACAAAAGCGATTAGATCGTTACGATACAGCGCATTATTCCCACATCATCATCGACGAGGCTCACCACGCAATCAGCGAAAGCTACCAGAGAGCAGTCGGTCACTTCGAAAACGCAAAAGTGCTGGGAGTGACGGCAACCGCGGACCGAGCCGACAAAAAAAACCTAGGGCAGTACTTCGAGAGTCTTGCTTATGACTACAGCTTGATGGACGCCGTCCGTGAAGGGTTTCTCGTGCCTATCCGGATCCAGACAATGCCAGTGACCATCGACACGAAATCACTTCCAACAGGACAAAAAGAACCGAGCGCCAACGAATGCGCAACAGCTTTGGACCCATACATTCCTCAGCTTGCTGAATGTTTTGCGGACCACTGCAGAGACCGAAAGGGGCTCATCTTCGCGCCACTATGCGCGACGGCGCAGAAAATCCAGAAAGCCTTAAATACGGCCGGTCTTAGAGCCTACTATTGTAGCGGAGAGGACAGAACTCAGATTGCAGCATGGGAGAAAGACGGAAAAGGAAGCGTGATGGTCAACGCTATGCTGCTGACTGAAGGGTACGACCACCCGCCGGTAGACCTTATTGCCGTATGGCGATTCACAAAAAGTAGAGCATTTTTTTCCCAGATGGTGGGGCGGGGAACTCGATTGTATCCGGGCAAAGAAAACTTGCTCGTATTGGATAATCTTTACCTGGGGGACTCACTCCAGTTATGTCGACCCGCCTCCGTCGTCGCCGAAGACCCGGCGACCGAAAGACATTTATCCGAAATGGCAGAAGAAGAAGCACTCAACGGGGGAGAAATAGAAGTCACAAGCGAGGAGGCGCTGAACGAAGCCAGGCGCCGCGTTATCGAAGAAAGAGAAAAAGCTCTTGCCGACAAACTCGCAAAAATGCGGCACAGAAAACACAAATTGGTGGATCCGCTGCAATGGGCCGTCAGTGTTTCCGCTGATGATCTCATCGACTATCAGCCATCATTTGGATGGGAAATGGAGCCCCCATCAAAAGCACAACTCAAAAAACTCGAAACAGCGGGGATTTTCCCAGACGAAGTCACTTGCGCAGGGATGGCATCAAAAATAGTAGAACGACTTTCAATGCGCAGAGATGCTGGGTTTGCAACTCCAAAGCAAGTCCGTTGTCTCGAAAAGTTCAATTTTAAACAAGTTGGAGGGATGACATTCGAAAACGCAAACCAACTCATAACAAGGATTGCCGCCAATGGATGGCGAGTTCCACACGACGTGAAACCGATCAAAGAAGCTGCGGGCAGTTGAAAGGACAATAAAGAAAATGAGCAAAAAAATACAGATGGCGGATTTCTTTTGTGGGGCAGTTTGATTTCTGGCGGCTTCCAGAAATTCCTTCAAGAGCTCGAAATGCAACATTACACAAGCGAATAATTCGCAACGCAATCCGACAGAACATAGCAAACAACAAGGAGAACAAAACATGAAGGAACAGCCTAAAATTGTCGAAGGTAATGTAACGTTCAGCAGGGAAGCTGATTACTCGCAGGTGGAAAAAATTACTGGCTCCCTCTATTGCCGGAACACCGACAAGGATAGCTTCCCGAAGCTGACCACGATAGGCGGCTCCCTCGATTGCCGGGATACCGACAAGGTATGCTTCCCGAAGCTGACCACGATAGGCGGCTCCCTCGGTTGCTGGAACACCGACAAGGTATGCTTCCCAAAACTGACCACGATAGGCGGCTCCCTCGATTGCCTGGATACCGACAAGGATAGCTTCC